>Ga0307515_10004077_pt1 | contig 30472 bp, 21 predicted proteins | sample 17_EM_MG_FD_194513 | JGI IMG/M metagenome (GOLD analysis project Ga0307515, IMG submission 194513) | Populus trichocarpa ectomycorrhiza microbial communities from riparian zone in the Pacific Northwest, United States - 17_EM | ecosystem: Host-associated > Plants > Roots > Unclassified | place... | reverse complement strand
TAAATTTTCTTTGGTCCCTCATTTTCTTTCTTTTCACTTTTGGTCCCTTTTCCCATTAATTATACTTTGATTCTTCTTTTTTTTTTGTATTTTGATTTTTTTTAAAAGGGAAACATCAACATTGACTCACTAAGAAGTAGAAGAAGATAAGAAAATGAGCTGAAGAACAGAAAAAAAAGAAGAGGAGTTAAAGATTAGAAGAAAGAAAAGGAGCCAAAAAGAGAAAAAAGAAGAGGAGGAGGGGAGAAGTTTGTAACTTTTCTTATTTCATTATCAATAATCTAACCATATTGTAGAAAATTACATACAAATAATCAAAACAAAGAAACCTTAATAAAAACCAACAAATAAACGTGACCCACTAAATAAAATGTCTAATAAAATAATATAGATTAAGCCCAATAATAGTAGGTAGGCTATGTCTACAATCAATTTAGGTCTTATGTACCCAACTTATACTTTCTAAAAGAGCAATTTTTGCTTCTTTGCTATGCAGTTCTGATGAAGATGACAATGATAAGGAGAACATTGATCCATCCCCACCCGGTTTGGTTGATCTGTCTTCAATCTCCTAAAGGTGATCCTATGAAAGCTTTTATTGATGAAGATGCTGAGGTAGAAGATGACAACGATAATGATCTAATGCGATTCAAAGATTATGATGAAGATGAGGATGACTTGAAGCTCTGAGGAACTTAATGATATGATAGCAACTGGTTACAAAGTGCCAGTTGATGATGAAATTTGCAATCAATTTCATCAAAAGTGGCTACAGCAACAGGATGCTGATGGAACAGAAAATCTTTTTCGGAGAATGAAATGTGGTTCTAAAGAAAGGAAAACGATGTTGTTTGTGTTAAATATAATTTGTAACGTTTAATGTCTTTTATTAGCTTTTATGGTCTTTTATTAAGAGGAAGAGTTTCTACTTCTTCATTAATTAAGCTTTGTAGTTTTTTTACTCTTCCTTGTACTATAAAAGGTGAGCAGAACAACAAGGAAATATAACAAGATTTGCTTATGGTATTGAGCTGCAGCTCTACCATTTATCCTTTCAATTCCTCCTTCTTCTTTGTTTCCGCTTTTATTTCCAACAGATTTGGTATCAGAGCCATTTGGTTTCTTCTATGGTTTCTTCATCTAGCATTTCTACCTTCTCCTATACAGCCACGCAGATTCCTATCTTTGATGAAGATCATTATGAATACTAGAGTTCTCAAATGAAAACTATCTTCATTTCACAAGACTTATGGACATTAGTTGATGAGGGGTTTGCAGAACCACCCCATGAAGGATCTTCTTCAAACTGGTCAGAAGAAGATGCAAAGGATTACAAGCAGAATGTGCAGAGAAATGCAACTGCCTTGAGAATAATACAACAAGGAGTAAGCAAATCCATTTATCCCAGAATCTTCTCTATTAAGAAGGCAAGAGAAGCATGAGAGATATTGAGAAATGAATTTCAGGGCTCTCAGAAAGCCATTTCTATTCGACTGCAGAATTTATAGAGAGAGTTTGAAAATCTTACAATGAAAGATAGTGAGGTGGTTAAAGACTTCTTTTCTAGAACCACTGAAATTATCAATCAAATCAAAAGTTGTGGAGACAATGTTTCAGATAAAAGAATTGCAGAGAAGATTCTCAGGAGTTTGCCACAAAAATTTGAACATATAGTTGTTGTTATTGAAGAAACAAAAGATATGTCAAGACTTTCAATTCATGAATTGATGGGATCTTTAGAAGCGCATAAACAAAGGGTGAACCAATATAACAAGCAACCAATGGAGCAAGCTTTTTAGATCAAAGCCAATTTTTCTAGCAAGAAGGGAGCAAGTTTTCATCATCAGGGAGGAGGAAGATTGTTTTATAGAAGAGACTCATATGGAAGAGTAGGAGATAGTTAGAATCATAGCAGAGGTAGAAGTAGGAGTAGAGGAAGAGGAAGAGCAAATTTTCAACCAAGAGTAGGCAGTAATCCTATTGCTCTATTTGTAAGAGAACTGGTCATGAAACTCAAGATTGTTTCTATAAGTGTACCAGATGTAAAAATTCCTCTCACTCTGTCAGAAACTGCTGGCTCAAAGACAAGGAAGATGACTATGGAGAGAACAATACAAAAAATATTTCAAAGCAAGAAGATCAATTGTTCTATTCCTGCATAAATGTAGAACACAAAGAAGAAAAAGTCTGGTATCTTGATAGTGGTTGTAGTCACCATATTACTGGTGATCGCTCAAGCTTTGATACTCTTGATGAAGAGTTTTCTTCTCATGTTGAACTTGGCGACAACAAAAAGGTGGAGATCAAAGGACAAGGTGATGTTGCAATCCACTTAAATGAAGGTAATAAAAAATGCATTCATGATGTGTTTTACTCTCCTAGCATTGGTCAGAATCTGTTGAGTGTGGGACAAATGATGAGAAGAGGTTTTAGACTGGTTTTTGATGATGCTCAGTGTGAGATTTATAATAAGAACACAAATCAAAAAGTAGTTGTGGTCAAGATGAGTTCTAATAATATATTTCCTTTTAACATGAAATCACTTCATCATGTTGCTATGAGGAGTGAACATCTTGATGATTCTCAACTTTGGCACTTAAGATATGGGCACTTAAATTACAATGGCATGCAGTTATTGAAGAAGAAGGATTTAGTCTCTGGTTTGCCTTCTATCCAGAATCAAGTTGGGATTTGTGAAGGATATGTGTATGGAAAAATGCATCGATTTCCCTTTCCAAAGACAGCCTGGAGAGCTAAAGCACCACTTGAATTGGTTCATGCAGACATTTGTGGTCCTACGCGAACACCATCTCTGAATAATAAGAGATATTTCCTACTTTTTATTAATGACTTTTCCAGAATGATCTGGATCTATTTTCTTAACAACAAATCAGATGCTTTCTCTGTCTTTCTACAATTCAAAGCTCTTATAGAAAAGCAAAGTGGGTGCCAAATAAAGACTCTAAGAACAGACCGTGGAGGAGAGTTTATTTATATGCCCTTTCTTGATTACTGCAAAGAGAATGACATTCAAAGGCAACTTACAGTCAGATATACACCTAAGCAGAATGGAGTTGCAGAGAGGAAGAATAGAACTATTGAAGAAATGGCAAGAAACATGCTAAAAGGGAAAGTACTTCCTAACAAATTTTGGGCAGAAGTTGTCAACACTGCAGCTTACATTCTCAATCGCTCTCCAACAAAGGCAGTCATAAATCAAAGTCAATTTGAAGCATGGCACAAGAGAAAGCTTGATGTCAGCCATCTTAAAGTTTTTTGGAGCATTGCTTATGATTTTATTCCCTCTCAAAGTAGAGACAAGTTTGATGAGAAAGGGGAGAAGCTTATCTTCATTGGTTATAATGATGAATTTTTCTACTTTTCAATCCTAAAAAGGATCAGTTACTGCTGTCCAGAGATGTTATCTTTGATGAAACTGCTGCTTGGAAATGGGAAGATTTTGTCAATCTTTAAACGACAATTCTGGAGTTACCTCAAGCTTTAGAGCAGTCTGATGTTTCCATTCTCAAATCAGAACTGGTTCAATTTTGCATAATGGAGGAAGCCCATCAAGTTCTATTGATGAATCAGACTCAGAATCTCCTCCCAGAAGAGTTACGTTCATTAACTGACATATACAACTCTTGTCATGTTGCTTTCTTTTCAGGTGAATCTCAGAATTTTAAAGAAGCAGTAAGAAAGGAAGAATGGAGGAAAGCTATGAATGAAGAGATGATAAGTATCGAAAAGAATCAAATATGGAAATTGGTTGATCTGCCAAAGGAGAAGAAAGCAGTGGGATTAAAATGGGTGTTCAAGATTAAATACAATGAATATGGCAGCATTCAGAAGCATAAGGGTAGAATTGTTGCTAAAGGCTATTCTCAGCAGCCTGGAGTTGATTTTACAGAAACCTTTGCACTTGTTGCAAGGATGGAAACTATCAGAATCGTTCTTGTCTTATCCGCACAACTTCAGTTGCAGGTGTTTCAGCTTGTTGTTAAGTCAGCATTTCTTGATGATGAATTGCAAGAGGAAGTCTATGTTCAGCAACCTCCTGGATATGAATTAAAAGGAAAAGAAGATAAAGTCTACAGACTTCATAAAGCCCTATATGGATTAAAACAGGCTCCAAGAGCGTGGAATCATAAAATTGATCTTTATCTTCATCAGAATGGTTTTAGTAGAAGTCAATCCGAACCATCACTCTATATAAAGAAGAAGGGAGAAGATTTTCTAATGGTTTGTCTCTATGTTGATGATCTGATTTATACAGGAACAAGTAAGGATATGGTTGCAGAATTCAAGACTGCTATGATGAAAGAATTTGAGATGCCAGATCTTGGCTTAATGAGATATTTTCTTGGCATTCAAGCGAAGCAATTTCCAGGAAAAATCTTTATTTCACAAGAAAAATATGTAGCAGATCTCTTAACGAAATTTCACATGTCAGAGTGTAAACTAGTAGCATCTCTAATGGCAGCAAATGAGAAATTACTGCAGGATGATGGTGCAACAAAGATTGATTCAAAGTATTTCAGAAGCCTCGTTGGGTCCTTAATCTACCTCACAAATTCAAGACCTAATATTCTTTATTTTGTCAGCATTATCTCCAGATTTATGGAGAATCCGGACAAACTTCACCTTGAAGCAGCTATGAGGATCTTGCAATATCTTCAAGGAACCAAGAATCATGGAATCTTGTATAAACAACAAGATGAAAACAGGTTGATTGGCTATTCTGATGGTGATTAGGCAGGAAGCTATGATGATAGGAAGAGTACATCTGGATATGTGTTTTGTCTTGGAACAAATATAATCTCTTGGTGTTCAAGAAAGCAGAGTTCTATAGCCTTATCTTCTGTAGAGGCAAAGTATATTGCAGCAAATGAAGCCGTTTGTCAGTTAGTTTGGTTGAGAAGAATCATTTTTGATCTGCAGCAAAATATTCTTGATCCTACCACTATTTTATGTGATAATATATCAGTCATTGCTATGACCAAGAATCCTGTTTTTCATGCAAGATCAAAACACATAGAGTTGAGACATCATTTCATTAGAGACATGGTCAACAAGAAGGAGATCCAGCTAGAGTTTATCAATACTTATGATCAACCTGCAGACATCCTCACCAAAGTTGTTCCAGCTGAGAAGTTTCAACAATTCAAGGAATTTTTTAAGATTGCAAATTAAAAGGGGGTGTTAAATATAATTTGTAACGTTCAATGTCTTTTATTAGCTTTTATGGTCTTTTATTAAGAGGAAGAGTTTCTACTTCTTCATTAATTAAGCTTTGTAGTTTTTTTACTCTTCCTTGTACTATAAAAGGTGAGCAAAACAACAAGAAAATATAACAAGATTTGCTTCTGGTATTGAGCTGGAGCTATACCGTTTATCCTTCCAATTCCTCCTTCTTTGTTTTTATTTCCAACAGTTTGAAGGCAAAGAAGATGAAGAAGCCGAAGAAGATGAAGAGGAGTTTCTAGATGAGGCTGCAGAAGTTACAAGAAATGTTGTTCGAATGAACTTAAAGAAAGATAAGGAAATGATTTCTCAATTTTTCATAGATAAGGATGATGTATATGTATCATCTGATGATGAGGAAACAGAAACGAGGCTTGTTAAGGAGCAGCCATCTTATGAAGCAGTGAGTTCTTAGCATATCCATAGACATGATCTCTCAAGAGTTGTGGTTATATATATTATTCCAATTAGGAAGTCTGATGCTGATACGGATCTTCTGACCCATAGGTTTCATATGATTTTATGATTTTGTCCTGAATATTATGGTTTCAATTGCAAGATGATGACTGATCATGATTAGAAACAGGAAAAACAGGCTACATTCTTGTCACCAGCGGAGGCTGAAGGCTCCAAAGAAATCTTCGGGAAGCTGAATGGTGTGCCTGATACTAGGAAGAAAGCTAAGATAACATGTATGATCTTATGTTTTCTCATGCATGATCTGTTATATACTATATTATCTCTTGATGTTCAGGCGGATTGGTATATGATTGCACGGAATGGTTTAAAAGGAATAGCTGACCCCAATTAGTTTGGAATCGAGACTTGGTTGTTGTTGTTACTAACTATCACATATCTAAATTGTTGCCTCATTGCTTCCACACAACTAAGTTTCAGTTTTACTTGTATGGTTCTGATCTTACATTCTCTAGGCTTATTTTGGCAGCGTATTTTCACATGCGACCCATAGGAAATAGGAACACGTCATCAAAGGTAAATGGTGTGCATTGATTGGATGTCATGAATTCATTCATGATCAGCTCTTCTACTTCAAATCTATATAATTTCTCCCGTCAAACATGCCTTTATCAATCTGATGTGTTTAATCAGTTCTGCATTATAGCAAGCTTCTGCAGCCTGCACATTCGTTCTCCAACTAAGTTTTGCACAATCCTTGTAACCTATCCCTGTTCCAACAAGCATGCGAACTAATGTTAAAATTAGCTTCATGTTTATGTGTACTTTTTTCATATCACTTAACAAGAATTCGTGTCAAATATGATGTCTTGGTGTGTATGCTGTCTTATACACAGAAGAACCCTACTCAATTGAATATGAGAATTTGACCAAATCAATGTCAATTGAGTCAATGTTTCTATCTCGTGGATGCCACTGACTATAACTTTACGTTGTAAAATATTGCAGTCATCTTTCTTGGGCGGGAATCAAGAAATTCTCTGCCATCATCCCGGAAGCATGGATCGAGCACGGTTCATTCTTTTGTCTTTGAAAGAGATGACAGGAGTGCAGCCTCAATGCCAGAGGATTCTTCGAATTTGGTAAGCTATATCAGGAAGTTCTCAACGCTTTAAATAAGCGCAAAAGTTTATCATAATTTGCTTCAAAACTTTTTTATATATAATTTGTTTGATTTTGCTTTCTGGGGGCGATTCAGATTTTACCATTGGATACTGTATGTATAGTGAGAAAAAAAGAGGGGATTCTTCTGTTTTAACTGAAATGAAAGTATCATTCAAAGTTACTATAATCCAACTTGGTGAATTTAATTCAATTTATTTAGCATGGTCTTCATTTAATTGATACTTGTGTGCTAAAACACATCTATGTTTGTTTTCTCTGCAACTTCAGTAGGTTTTATCTGACTTGCAGATCCAGAGAGAGAATAAACCAAGGAAAACTGTTTCAGCAAAGTTAAGCGGCTCGCAAACTAGATCAAGTTCACACAAACTGCAGCAGAAATGAAATTCGGCCCGTCACTACACGAGATGTTAAGGTGCCCTTCTCTGCAATCTAGGCACCACAATAGTAACATTATGGTAGGTCAAGTTGAAGCCATGTATGCTGCATTCAAATCGAATCAGAATCAGAGAAAGAACGAACCCAAGGGTATCCATAAGAACTGTATAGAGTATTATCTGAAAATATGCCATCACCGGATACTAATTGCTGTATGGATGATGTAAATTAGTTTAGAGTTCTTGATTGGTAAAATAATACATACAAACCAAAGGAATTATTCATTATTTACCGTAGTTGCTTTGAGAAATCATGTGATGCATCTATTTTTGGGAGACGAGCGCACACTCTTTTGGATTAACTTCCAAAACATGCGATTAGAATTTTGCCTTCGACTGTATTTGCAATGCAGGTATAGACAAACTTATTGTGAATCAAAATGAAAGGATGTGACCTTGTGTTCTGTCATCAAACTAAATGACGAATACATGCATCGAATAAGGTACGTGAAAAATGATTTTTTTAAAAAAAAAAAAAAGTTCGCCCGCTACTAAAAAATGAGTTCATTAGTAACTATCTAGTCCGTTACAGATAAAACTAAAATCTATTGCTGACAAAAATCAGCAATGAAATTAGTAACAGATAATGTCAGATGCAAATAATATATATTAATTTTTTAGCAATGGATTATCAGTTGCTGATTTTTTTAGCAACAATTTATCTGTTGCTAAAATTCGGTTGCTGATTGTATAAATCAGCAACGGATATTCCATTGCTAATCAGCAATGGATATTGCGTTGCTGATCCGTTGTTAATTAGCAATGAAAAATTTGTTGTTGATCCATTGCTAATTTGTTCAATAATTATTTTTTAAAACATGATTTTTTTTCCCATTTATTGAATTTCTTATAATTATTTGTGGATATTTCAAAAATTATAGAAAAATATATAAAGAACATAAATTAATACTAGATATTATTTTATCAATAATAATAAGTCAAATGAATTGTCAGGTCATATATTTCCAAGGAGGAAAGTTATAAACAGTTACAATTACTGGCCAATAAAAGTAGACATTTGAAGACATGTCAAATGAACTAAAACCATTAGTGCATAATTCTAACCGAATATTTTGTGGATTGGATGCAAAGTCCTGATGGTCCTGATTAAACTACTTACATGCCTCCCCGTCATATGGATACACCATAACTCCATCATCTTACCTATGAAAATGATGTCATGTCATATCTTTAGCATGATGTGGAGATATGAATAGCCTCTGAAGTCTTGGTGTCAAAGGAAAGTATCGGAGTTGTTTCTCTAACTTATTAGAACCTTTACTATTAAGATTTATAAGTTTGTATCGTAAACTTTCACAAAAGTCATAATTTGTTTTCATTGCATCTACCCGATAGTAGAACATACAATAATTAGGACACACATCATATTTATTATAACCAAGTCCAAGTGGCCGCATAAATTTCTTGCTATTATAGAAATTTAAAACCAAATTTTCATTATCAAACATGCAACTTCTTGTAAATTCAGTAAATTTGTTGAAGGCAGTCTGAGTCAAATTTAGAGTTGACTTCATATTAAGCAATTGTACACAAGCAGATAATTTGAATTGCTTGGTACACCCATCTCATAAAGACTCCTCTGCAGCTTTTGGTAATTTATAAAATTTATCTTCCTCTGGATTCGAAAGTTCCTCTGCTACCATAGGACTAGAAACCATATCATTAGAGTATGTATCACCAACCCCCATTGCATGCAAAACCATATTTCTATATGAATTTTCTTCATAAACATCATTCACAACATGACTACACCCAACTGATGAAGGTCCAGCAATTATTGGTTCTGAAACATAAGGCTCTCCATATACAGTTCAATTTTCATAATCATGTAAAAATCCTCTTGAAAATAGGTGCTTATAAACATCTTCTTCCATTAAAAACTTTTGATTTTTGCACCTAACACAAGGATATCTAATTTTACCTCCAGATACATTTTCATCAATTGAAAATGCAAAATTGATAAATCTTTGTACACCCGCAATAAATTCTGAACAAATATGACCATCCCTATGACGACGATATATTCATGATCGATCGTCCATATTAATCTAATTAACATAATTAAAACCAACAAAATTTTAGAATATTATTTAATATATTTCTTAATCTATATTTAACACTTTATATAATAAATTATCAAAATAACTTCATTAATAACTTGCTCATAAGTTATAAAAGGGAAAGATATGAAAACTTGCAATAAAAGAAAAGATAACAACATTGGAGTACTGCATGAAGTTGAAATATAATTAAGTTGTTGGAATTATGTGAAAAGAGGAAAGATACTATGCTGTTTTGATTTTCCTATAGATTAGTAAAATTATGTAGGCAAAATAGCTAGCTAATTAATTAGGATACACCAAGCAACTGCTCTATTTATTATTTCCCACCACCATTTGTTTTCTTCAGCTTTAGTAATCTAGGCTCTTCTATTAAAAAAAAATTGTTTGCATTGTCAAGTAATATTATAGAAATGAAGTTTTCATGCAAACATATGCCACAATTATTATTTTTAACCAACTATTAAATATTTATTTGATCGATAATTTATTACTTAAGATCATCGCATTAAACAAAGAAATACTTACAAACTAAAATAAGATTATATGTCTATCTAATCTATGGTTACTGAACTGCACAACACATAAAATAACTTCTCTTTCAAAGAAGAGTGGTATAAACAATAAAAACACCTTGGAGACAAATTACATTATTATTAGCAAACAAATGCCAAGATTCATTGCCCATGCAATTTTTCTATAAACCAAGTTATCTTTCAAAATTGACAAACCTGGAGGACCCAACAAGCACAACCCAAAAACTTGGCAACTCCAAATGCAAATAAGTAATGTGATGTGAAGGGTTCAACAATCTGAAATTAGAAAAAAAAAAAAAAGAGCAAGAATAGTAGTGTTAAGAAATTAAAAGAGTAAATTAATAGCATTACTTTAACTAGAAGGAAGATACATAGTAATAAATAAATAAATACTAGAAGTCAATATAAGATTGCAACCTTATATTTTAAATTTTTCTTTGATATGCTATAACAGGTATGAACTGCAAATCATGTTGTTTTGGGATTCAAAATCCAATAAGTTATAAATTAATATTTAATACCAATTAGAATTACTATTAAGTAAAATGATTACATATCTTTCCTTCCTTCTTACCTCTGCTATCATATACAGTTATTAATACATGGTGAAGTTTCAAAGACAATAATTGAGTATAGATTTATATGTAAACAATGTTCATTCCGCAAGCCTACAAATTGTCTTCATTGCATACAACTGTAATCAGAAAATTGAATTCCCAATTTCCTTTATTAGTTGAAACATGTAAATCACATTCTCTCTGCTTTGCTCTGTTTAACACTATTAAATAAGAACAATTTCTTTTATTTCAAATTGTAACCATGAAATTAATGATTGTAAGCATCAGTAAATTAAGTTGCACTCTCTCTGCCCTGTTTATAATATCATCAAGTACTGATCATCCAATATTTATTTTCCTATTAAACACAAAGCCCAGCCCCCCCTCTCTCTGTATATTTGTTTTCCATTACATCGATCGACCTCGCCCAGTTAATGAATTTAAAATGAAATACATTATTTATTTGTCATGTTTTAGATTTTTGTTAGCCGATAGAAATTTCAAAGATAAAGAACATTACATTAAGAATTAGAAACATTAGCATGTGATGATAGCCATATTTAACAAATAATTTGTAAAAGATCGAACAAAATTATTCTTCTCTTCCATAAAATTAGTTAATAAAATAATATATATTCTCTCTAAATTACAAATACAATCTCTCAAATATGAGTTTATATTTATACCTGCTATCTTAATTTGTTGCACCATATTTGTTCCTTGCAAGATGAAATCCGTGAGAGCACAGCATTAGAGAAGAAGTTAAGAAAGTGACACATGGGGTTATTGGAAAAGGATGCCTTGGGAGCACATATTCATGGAGAACAATTGAAAAAAGTGACAAAAGATGGGGGTTTTGAAAAATGAAGAAAGGGATAGATAGGGTTAGGGTTCTTTTGGAGAATTAAAGGTTTTTTCTCTTGAGATTGGTATTTCCTCGTGTGAGGTTTTTTTTTTTTTTGCAATTTACCAATTAATTATTAACACCTCATTGTTTTGTTTTTTTTTTTTATATAAAAGTCAAATTCTAATCTTTTCTTTTTATCAGCGACAGACTTTTTCATTGCAAATTTTGTGTTACCATATTAGCAACGGAAAATTCGTTGTTGATTCTTAATATATTAATTTATTTTTTAGCAACCGATTTTACGTTGCTAAATCAATTGCTAATATTAAAAAATTAATATATATGTAATTTGTTATTAATCTGTTGCTAAATTTGCATATGAAATATTATGTTGTTAACATCCAATGCTAATAACCCTCTTTTTTAGCAGTGGCCCTAAATAATGTTGTAACTCCAATATATGGTTGGTTTACAAATTACAAGCAAAACAAAACTTTTCCTTAACTAGAGAGAATTACTTCTCTAAGTTCGGAAGGGTGCATATATTGGAGTCGTAAACCCCTAAGAGGAAGGAGGTGTCTAGCTTTTGCGAGGGAAACTGGAGCAATGAAATTTCCAGGCTTATAATTAATGATAGAACAAGGGCATGAAGAAATAAGAATGGAAGATTGGCACAGGTGACCAAGAGAGAAAGAGAAAGAGAAGGAAAGAGAGGGAGAGAGAATCTCTTAAATTCCTAAATTGCTGAAGTTGTACCAATTACTCAATTATGGTTTGATCTCTCAATTATAACAGAAAACAATATATATGCATAAAGTTTCTCATTCTTAGAATTCCAGCATATTCTTCCTAAGCCAAACATGGCACTAAGAACTAATTAAAATGCAAGCAAATGAAACGCACAACATCACTTAAACAAAACGCACAACATCATAGTCTTATTTTATTTATACCCATCATTTGAATCTAACGGCTATGTCAATGGTTGATTTCTCCTGTGCCCTTCTCATCTCAATTCTCTTTTCGCAATAGTTGCCCCTCATTTAAATCGACCTTGTCCTCAAGGTCAAATTATAGAAATCTCAAGGCTAATTCATCAGTAAATTTCCAATTGGCTTCTTTAAAAGTCAAACCCTTCCAATGGATGAGCATTTGAGTGGTTGCTTGGTAGTTTTTCTTGACCATTCGACAATCTAATATGGTTTGAGGGTGGAGAAGAGGTTCAAATGGCAAATCTAGCAGTGTAGCTTGCACATCCCTATTTCCAACCTTCTTTAATTAGGACACATGGAAAACAGGGTGGATGGTTGCAGATGAGGGTAAGTTTAGCTTATAGACCACGGTATCAATTCTTGCTAAAACTTCATGGGGACCATAATACTCTAAAGCTAATTTCCAAGATTGCCTATGGGCTAATGTTTTTTACTTGTATGGTTGTAATTTGATGTAGACTAGATCCCCTACTGCAAATGATCTCTCACTTCTATGCTTGTTAGCTAGTTGAATCATTTTATGTTGTGCAATTTGTAGATTCCTCTTAATAGTTTGTAACATTAGTTCCCTCTTTGATAAAAAAAAAAACAAAAAACCATCCACTGCCTCTACTTGTGAGTCCCTTGAAAAATATAAAATGTGTATAGGTGGAGGATAGCCATAAAAGATTTCATAAGGAGTGGACTTTGTGGCAATATGGCAGTTGGTGTTGTACCACCACTCTACCAGTGGAAGCCACTTAACTCACTAAATTGGGGAGTCACTTGTCATGCAGCGTAAATAGTTCTCTAGTTACTTGTTTACCATCTCATTTTCCCATTAAACTGAGGATAATAGGCAGTCAAATAACAGAGTTTTACCCCTTGACAGGCAAACAAATCCTTCCAAAACAAACTCAGGAAAACAACATTTTTGTCACTAACAATTGTAGTTGGTAGGCTATGTAGCTGGTAGACATTGTCAAGGAAAACTCTAGCCATATCACTTGCAATGTAGGGATAAATAATTGTCATGAAATGTGCATACTTATTAAACTTGTCAACTACCACAAATATAACCTCCCTTCCTTTAAACTTAAACAGCCCTTCCACAAAATCCGTACTAATGTCAATAAATAAGGCTTTAGGTATGGGAAGTGGTTGTAGCAGCCCTAGGGTGAGCGTGTTTTACAATTTGTTTTATTGACAGATAGGGCATTCCCTAACATGTTGCTTGATGTGTCTCTACTACCCTTTCCAGTAAAACCAACTAGCCACCCTCTTAGTAGTAACAATAGTCCCTAAATGGCCTCCCAATGTTGAGTCATGATATAAGGCAGTAATCTTAATATATAGAGTTATATCATTGCCAACCACTGCCTTTCCCTTTCTATACAGTAATTGATTGATCCATAAATAATAGGAATGAGAAGCAAGATCTGTTCTTAACTCCTAAATGAGAGTTTGTATAACCACATCAGTTACCTAAGACCTTTTGATTTCTTCCATAAATATAGTAGAGATAGTAGAAACTACTAAGGTACTTAGCTCACCACAGAAATCTCTTGATAGTGAATCAACAACCACATTTTCCTTACCCTTCTTGAATTCAATTTCATAATCAAAACCAAGTTGTTTGACTAGTCACACATATTATGATGGACAAGTCACCTTCTGCTCCAATAAATATTTGAGACTAATGTAATTAGTGTAGATTTTGAAATGTCTACCCTACAAATAATGCCTATATTTGGTTATAACATGAAGAATGGCTAGCATCTCTCTTTTCATAAATGGAGAGTGCCTGTTGTGTTGCCCTAAATGACTTGCTGCTGAATGCAATTAGGTGTCCTTCCTTTATTAAGGCTGCCCCCATTCCACCACTACTAGCATCTATTTCCACAATAAATTGTTTACCCAAATTTTGCAATGCCAACACTGGTGGATTAGTCATAACCCTCTTGAGGTGATTGAAGGTTGTAGTTGTTTCTGTTATCCACTTGTAAGAGTCCTTCTTAAGCAGATTTTTTAAGGGTTTGCAGATGGTACCTAGCCTCTTACAAATCTCCTCTAATAGCCATTGAGACCTAGGAATCCCCTCAACTATTTAATGTTGCTTGGTTTGGGTCAATCCAATATTGCCTTGACTTTTAAAAGATCAGTTAACACCCTTACTGCAAAAATAACATGACCAAGGTATTTGACTTAATTACTACAGAAAACACATTTGTTGGCCTTGGCATATGCTTGTTAGCCTTCAACAACTCAAAATTCAATTTTTAGGTGTTCCAAGTGTTCTGTCATACTGTTGTTATAGATAAGGATGTCATCAAAGAACATAAGGATAAATTTTCTTAAATGGACCTGAATACCTCATTCATTAGACTTTAGAATGTTGTTGGGGTTTTAGTCAAGCCAAAAGGCATGACTAGGAATTCATAATGCCCATTATGAGTCTTGAATGTTGTCTTATGAACATCTTCAAAGGACATTCTTATCTGGTGATAACCAGATATGAGGTCAATCTTAGAAAAAATAGTGGCACCAACTAACTCCTCCAAAACTTCATCTATTATATAGATAGGGAATTTATCATTCACTGTAAGCTTGTTCAATGCTCTATAATTTATACATAGTCTTCATAACCCATTTTTCTTCTTTATTATGACCACTGGAGAAGTAAAAGAGCTATGATTGTGTTGGATGATCCCCAAATCCAACATTTTCTTGACCATCCTCTCAATAACATCTTTTTGTATGCTTAAGTGCCTATAAGGCATAGGTTGACTAGATTAGACCCTTCCTTCAGAGGTATATCGTGTTCATGGCTACGTGGTGATGGTAAGCCCCTAATTCCTCAAACACTTCTTGGTAACCCACCTTTAAAGTTTCAAATACAACATTTTCATTAGCATAAGATCAGTAGACATTAGTTGCACCTCTTAGCCCTAGTCCTCGATGAATTTTAAGCTGCATAAATTAATTTCAGAAACTAATCTAGTGTTGCTTAATAAGCCATTTAGTTGTTCAAATCTGACAACTTCCATTAATACTGAATCATCTTTCTTGAGAATCACTTTTTGATCTTACCATAGAAATGTCATTCACATCTCTTTATAATTGCCAATCATAGTTTTCAATCTAACCAGCCACAAAATTCCTTAAATCATATCATAATTTTTCAATTCCAGAATAAAAACATCAGTCACAAATTCTACTCCCTGCATTGACCATTGGAAGTTTTTGTATACTGAAATGCAAGTCATTATCCCACCATCAGTTACTTGCACAGTCAAGGGTTTAATATTGATGAGCTTACAATGCAACTTGTCAGCTACTTGGGTTCTAATGAAATTATGTGTGCTTCTAAAATCAACAAGGATAAACAATAGTTGTTTTCCAACCCTCCTAGTGACTCTAAGGGTATTTAGGCTGGTAACTCCTTCTAAAGCATTAAGAAATATATTGAATTGTGAGTGTCAATCTCAATTTCAGTCACACCTTCCTCTTTACTACCCTCTTCTTCCTCTTCAATAACACACAATGAATAAAGCTTCTTGTTCTTAAACTTGTGCTTAGGCACAAACTTCTCATCACACCAAAAGTAAAGGCCCTTAGCTCTCCTTTCATTCAAGTCTTTATTCCTCATGGGTCTAGTAGTTCTTGTGGTATTAGTGGGGTTATAGATTGGGGTTGATAAAATGCTTGTATGAATTGGTTTAGTGATGTTATTAGGATGCGTTGGTAAGCATTTATCGTAGCTAGTTAATGGGTAGTTCTTGTTTTGGTAGGTATAGGTGGTTGAATGATAAATTTGTTTATTAGGATTTGAACTGTAATGTTTGTGGGTAAGGGTTTTATCATGTAACCTAGCTAATGTGTAAGCTTGTTTTAAAGATTTTGGTTCAAACATCTTAACCAAATTTTTAACCTCTACTTCCAGCCCTCAATGAAAAACACCAAGGTATTTTTTTCAGAAATCTCAGTCATATTCCAAAAGATATCAAAGTCCTTGATGTAGGTTTTTAAATCACTCTTTTATTTCAATTCAATAAGTTTCTCTAAAGGATTCCTCCCCCCCTTCAAAAATAAAAATCTACAACATATGGCCTTTATATACTCCTGCCAAGACACTACTTGTCCTTCCAAACTTCTCGTAAAATTTTGATGCCAATATAAAGTCATTCCATCCAAATAATAGGAGGTCAACTTAAGTTTCTCATAATCATCAATCCCTTCAACATCAAAGTATTGATTACATTTATAAATCCACTTATGAACATCTTCCCCTTCAAAAATAAGAAACTCACGTTTTGGTTTACGTAGTTTATAACAAGGAGGCGTACCTTCATTGGCCTAGTTGAACTTAGCAAAAAACTCTCATGCAACTGAGTATTGTGTTTCCTTAGGAATACTAAACTCACCAGTAGAAAGTTGAGTTTTTTACAATGTTGACTCCATAAGATAAGCAAGAGCATCAATAGCTTCTTTAAGCTCCATAAATCATATATTGGTATCAACCCTAGTATTATCAAGTTAGTGTTGAAGTTGGTCATATTTCTGGGTGTGCTCTTGGTTGATAGCTTCATCTACCTTCCTTGCATCTTAGGATCTAGTCTTAGGTGGCATTTTGAGAGTCTGAAGATGTTTGCTCTGATACCACTTGGAGCAATGAAATTTCTAAGCTTACAATTAATGATAGAATAACAACATAAAGAAATAAGAATGGAAGATTGGTGCAGGTGACACAGAGAGAAAGAGAGAGAGAGAGAGAGAGAGAGACAGAGAGAGAGAGAGAGTATCTGAAATTCCTAAAGTTGTACCAATTACTCAATTATGGCTTGATCTCTTTGTTACAACAAAAAACAATATATATGCAAAGAGTTTCTCATTCTTAGAACTCCAACACATTCTTCCTAAAAACTAATTAAAATGTAAGCAAATGAAACACACAACATCACTTAAACAAAACATAACATCATAGTCTTATTTTATTTATACACATCATTTGAATCTAATATCTATGTCAACGATCAATTTTTCTTATGCCCTTCTCTTCTCAATTCCCCTCTTACAACAAAAACAAGGTTTTTTTTTGTTAAAATATAGATCGCAAATGGTAATAGTACACCATATTGGACATTTTGCTCCTAAACAAAGAGTTGCTATATTTAGAAATTAGAAGTGTTTTAGCAGATTGCTGGTGTTCGTTGATAATTGTTTGTCACTTCTTGATTGATAGAGCAAGAGATCCTAATATGAAAACCGTGAAACATTTCCTCTAAAAAGTTAATCTTCATCGATTTCACCTCTTTTCGTGCCCTTAGTTATGCATAATCTTGCTGGAAAAATTTCCTGAAATTAATTCTCTGAAAATCTCAATCATTCAACTTTATAGAAACTATCGATGAGATTATTTTGATTTGGAAATTGTTTTCTGTAAAATTAGCATTGCTGAGTATATCATTGTGCTTCCACCTTCCACTAGTCCCAAATAGAGAGAAGAGGGAGGATTCACGGACCAAAACGATATATTTAGGTGTATTTTAGGGTTATGTTTACCAATTAAATGTGTAGCCCTGTCTTTTCTTCTTGTTAGGACAAAAATTAGCAATGAAGATCAATTTAGGTAATGTTAAGTAAAAATCTAACAATTGCATGGTGTTTATAGTTAAACTGACATTGTCCACACACTCATAAAATATTGTGGACATACTATGCATTTTTTAATAATTCATTTTGATCCTCGAAGTTTTATTTTGTGCAATTTAATCCTAATTAAAGGTCAATTGAGTCTGAATTCTTAGTCAATGGTGAAATTAAAAGGAAGGGGACCAAATGAAAAAGACGTCAAACACAGATGGCATTCCAGAGATTGCATGAAAAATACACTTAGGTTCTCGATCTTTAAAAATAATGCAATGCATACAATTTAGGTCCCCTTGAATTTTAAAAAATGAATTTTAATACACAAGTTAATTTGTATTATTTTTTACCTTGGTTAGAGAGAGGAGAGAGGGGGGGTTGTTGGATTCCAGCGATGAGATAAAAAGTTGTTGTTAACTCTATTTCTGGCCACCTTAATAGGTTTTCTTGGTGTCCACGAGTTCTATGAGATGAAAGGAGCTTCATGAAGATTGTTTAAAGCCTCAATGTTGCATGAAAACCAGATATAAGTCGGGAAATCCAAAACTAAATCAGTTTGATTTTGGCTTTTTGGATCATTTTTTAGGTATTTAGAGTTGTTGAGATGATTTGTGAGTGTTATAAGGGTGTTGGTAAGGTATTTTTGGGTTGAAATAGCTTGAAAATAGGGGGGTTTTGCCAAAACAATAGTTGCTAGATTTTTTACCTATCACTGTAGTGCCCGAAATATGGGCTTGCAGACGAGACGTCATATGCCTTGGTGAGCAATGTGTCACCTGTTTATTTTTTTTCAAAAAAAAATAAGGATGGACAACATATCATACTCCTCTTTAAAAAAATTTAAAAAGTAAAAATAAACTCAGGCCCATCAGTGCTCTCGGGCTCTTCATTTATGTGGCCCAGACACGCTGGGTCACAGGCCCGCGAGTCTAGACTCTTTTTAGCCCTCTTTTCTAGGTTGAATATAAATTTAAGGGGAAAAAATATTGAATCCAATTGAGTTTATAGCCCAGGTTATAAGTTTGATGAGTTAAGTCACAACAACTAAACTATTGTTTTTTTTACTTATATTGTTTTTTTATATATCTTTTTTAAAATAATTTTAAAGTTTATGTTTCAATTAATATCCTTTTTCTGTTATTTATTTTTCTTATTTAACCATTTTTTGATAGAAATTGTTTTTTTATGGTGTTGTGCGAATTTAATTTTTGAAAAAAATATTATGATTCATCTATATTTTTTTGTTATCTTTTGTATACAAGATTTGAAAATAAAAAATGTTTATTTTCAAAAAATATTTTTGATATGTGTAGTCTTGCATAATATTGTTTTCACTTTTATTTTATTTAATCAATTTATTATGTGTGTCTATTTTTAATATCGTTTGATTGAATAAAAAACTAATTTTAATAAATAAAATTAGTAAATATAACCGGATAAATATTATATCATGCAAGATTAAATATTTTTATTTATATCTGTTTTTTGATTTTTTCAGTTTTAGTTTAGTTATCATTAATATATATTTTTTATTTTTAATCACTAATTTTAATATAGTAATAGTTCTTGGTTTTTTAATTACATGTATACAATATATTTTTAATTTACATTTAATATTTTTTATATATATAAAAATACATCAAAAAACCTTACCTATACAATTACTTTATAAAAAAAAATATCACGTCCGTGGCGAAGCATGGGTAAAAAAAAGTAGTGAGGCCCAAATTCAGCCAATCATCAACGTGTCCAACTATGATTGGCTGTTGGAAGCTTAGAATCAGACCGACCTGATTGCATTATTTCCTTTGTTACTCTAGTTATGAACTTATGAGAACAAAGTACTTTCACCTGAAAAACCGTGCTCCTTGCCCTAACAGCGTACAGACCCAAGTCAAGAACCTAAAAAAAACTTTTTTTTTCTGATCTAAAATATCTATTTTCTCTCACCTTAGATTTAACAAATCTAGCATAGATTCCAGCTAAATTCCCCTGCAATATTTAGATCCAAACACCAAAGATCTGCAATTCCACTGTACAAAACATGTCGACTGCAACACACTGAAACACAACTTTTTCAAGCTTCTTCAATGGCAAATACTCACCAAGGCAAGCTGTTCCTTTTCCTTTATTTGCTTTCCATTTCCTGTTCTCCATCTAGAATTTTGGCAGACTCTAGCTCAGTCTCAACCCAACAAGAGCTGGAGCATGATATCAATCATGCTCGTTATCAAGAACAAGAGTCTGACACTAGAATTAAGCTTAATCAGCAAGAAGTTTTGTTACATAAACTTGAACAACTAGTGAGGAACCTTAGTGAAATAGTTGCTAGATTAGAGCCTAAATTATCTGAGTTACCAAAAGTAGCATCTATTGGTAGGGAACAGAATCAAGAGGCAGAAAGGATTGATCAGGGAAAATTTGATGGTAAGAGATTGGTTCAAAAAGTTGAACAAGAGGGATTCGAGGTTAAGACCACTAGAGATGGAGAGAGGGTGAGGACTGGTTCAGTTACCAAGTACAGTCCATTGTGGTCAGAGAGGTTTCAATTTGTGTCTGCTGTGAAACTAGATTCTGATGCAACGTGCATTCATGTTTTGCCATTTAGAGATTACGAGGGGCTTAGTAAGTATGTTGCTGTTGGTGATGATCGAGGGAGGGTTTATGTGTTTTTGAGGAATGGGGATGTAGCGGTTGAATTCTACACAATGTCCTCTTCACCAATTACAACAATGGTTTCATATTTATCGGCTTTTAAGAATCAGAGTACTGTGGTAACAGGGCATCAGAATGGTGCAATTTTGATGCATAAACTTCACTATGTGTCGAATGGAGAAGAGTGGAGTACACTTTCTATGGAAAATGTGGGTAAGTTTGCGTTCCATGAGGATTGGGATCAACGTTCGCCTATAAGTATCTTGGAAGTGCATCATGTTGGCAGATCAAGGTATATCTTGTCATTAGATGTTAGAGGGATGATTAGGGTTTTTAGGGAAAATGGGACGGTTCATGGCTCTGCCATGCCAACAAGTAGACCACTTGCATTCTTGAAGCAAAGGCTTTTGTTTTTGACAGAAAGTGGTGCAGGGTCATTGGATTTGAGGAGCATGAAAGTCAGAGAATCTGAATGTGAAGGTTTGGACCATTCTGTTGCTCGGTATTATGTTTTTGATGCTACCGAACGGTCTAAAGCATATGGGTTTACATCAGAAGGGGAATTGATTCAAGTATTGTTGTTGGGGGATATAATGAACTTTAAATGCAGGGTCAGATCCAAGAGAAAATTCGACATGGAGGAACCCCTTGCTTTACAATCCATCAAGGGCTACTTGTTTGTTGTTAATGAAGAGAAGGTCTTCGTGTACAATGTTTCATCTCAGCATTATGTTAGGGTTGGGGGACCTCGCCTTCTCTTCTCTGCTGGTCTGGATGAGATCAAATCGTCATTTTTGAACTATCAGTTGACAAATGCTCCCATTGAGAGAAGAAGAGTGATGCCATTAATTGCCAGCGACCGTGAAAAAATCGTTGTTCTTGGCCTCGGGAGTGGGTATGTGGGAATGTATCGCTCTAACCTTCCAATATTTAAAGGAGAATTCAACACAATGCTATGGACAAGTCCTGTGCTGCTCTTCGTACTCTTTCTCTTTGGAGCATGGCAATTCTTTGCCAAGAAGAAGGAAGCGCTTACGTCGTGGGGGCCTGACGATCCTTTTAGCTCCGCATCTGCTACAATTGGAGCTCCAGTAGGGTCATCGGCCTCCGCAGACAGGTCATATGTAGATTCATCTTCAAGAAGTACTGATATGATGGAATTAAGGGCTGGGGGATTGATAGGTCCAACAAGGAGGTATCCTTCTCCCTCGCGATATCCTGGGGGAGCAACCAGTTCCTTCAGGCCAGGTTCTGCAGATGCCAACACTAGACCTTCCTCTATTGATCCGAATTACAGAGCATCATCGGAGCTAACATTCAGGGGTCCAGCTCTGGAATCCACAGGTTTCCCTATAAGAAGGGAGAATCTGTTTGTAAACAATCAAGTTGTGGATGATGTCAATTGAGTTGCAAGATAAATTCCTGTAACTTCCAATTTCTCTGGTGTTGGTATTCTTTTTAGATTTTGTCCTTGAACTGTTCATCTGACATTACAGAGGCCTTTTGAGCTTTCAGTGTCGTCAGTTAGTCTGAAGAAGGTTAATAATGGAAAGAGTTCTTATCCCCGTTTCATTCACTATCTTTCCCAGATTTACTTTTGAGAAAAGTCTCCTTCTCACGATCGTACAAGTCATGCATGCGCGCCTAAATTAATAAATTCAATAATTCTTTTCACGTTCAATTTTTCTAAGATATACAATTTAAATAAAAATATGAATTAAAAAACTTAATAAAAATTATTTGAGAGCAAGAATGAGACTAATTATGTAGCTGGAGTGTTTTTTTTTTTTAGATTTTCTCTTTTAAATATAAAACTAAATGAAAAAATAACATATTTTTTTTAAATAAAAACGAGTTAACTCTGAAAAAAAATAAAATGACCATTAAGTTCTATTATATTTTTTTTTAATATCAATAAGTTCATTTTTATAATTGATCTTGTGAAAAAAAAAATCATATTTATAACATCTATATTACCTTATGTTATATTAAAAAAATATATCATTCAATTAATTTCTATTTTCTTTTTTTTTTCTAGTTTACTTCAAATATTATAATTTTATTTAAAAATATTTAGCTTCTTTACATGTAAAATAATTTATTTTTATAATTGTCTTTCTTATATTTTGTAGATTAACCTGGGTTAAATCAAACTATTTAATCCGTGATTTAAATTATAAACTTCATCAAGTTTAATAAAAAAAAATTAATTTATTTATTATTTAATTAAATAAAAAACAACAAATTAAATTATTAAGGGGAAATAAATTTTCTCAATTTAAACTTTATTTTCTTGTTAATGAATCTCTTTATATTCTTTTTTATATAGTAAATATTATTTTTAAATAAAAACTCATCATGATCTTAACAAGAAATTAAAAAAAATATATATTAAAATAATATCTCAACATTTTTATATGTTATAAGAAAAAAAAAATTAATATGATTAAATATAAAAAATCCATAAAAGAATTCATAAGCAATTTTTTAGTTTTTTATTTTCTAAATATAGCCTTCATGTCATTCACTTTTTTATTAATAAAAAACAAATATCTCATTATTTATTTGTCTAGATTTTAACCACCAAAGATTTGACCTGAAAATCAAGGTAGGGTTTTCAAACTTAAAATAACATTTTTAATTTATTTTCATCAGAAAACACATAATAAACACCATAGCAACTCCATAGAAAAGAAATCCAAACAAATCAGCAAATCTAATTCTATGTCAACACAGTACAGCAGGTTAAAATTAAAAAAAAAAATCAATAATCTGAGTAGAAAAATCTTAAAAGACCAAAAAAAAGTGAAGTCACTGTGGCGCAATGTTTTGAGTGGGGGTGAAGCAGAGACAGGTATACCTCTGGCAAGAAAAGGTACGATGGGAAAAAATAAATTAACATTAACAATAAATGACCAAATTGCTGTAAGTTGTGCTGCTCAATGAATATTGATTATTGACACGATAAACAAGCAGATAAAACTTCCAAAGTATTTTAGCTTCACAAAAATAATGAGAAACCCATGGGAAATTAGCTTTTCTGCTTTTGAGCACATATAAGCTAAGCAATCCATCTTAATCTTGTAACTGGCCATATAAAAAAAAAAAGCAGATCAGACAGGAATAGACAAGCCCTTCTTTGCCATGCTATCGAGGACATCATTCAGTGCTTGACACAATCCAACAATCTGCAAAATATGCAGCAAGCAAGGTATAAGAGCTGCTTCAGAGGGCAATACCAAGTGCATGAAACAAATTGAAAAGCAATCTAGCACTGGTTAAATTCCCATGAAATTTGTAATCATGGCTAGGAATCACCTGTTGATCCCATTGTTGCAGCTCTACAGTGTCATCTTCAAAATGTATGACTGCTTCCACCTGGTGTAGGCAGGTATATTGGATTCAGCAGAGCAAACTTGAATTTGCTAGGAAACAGATATCCAGAAAGAAACATATCGACAGCAAGCCCAAGGCTCCAAAAAGCAAATAAGGTCAACCCCGAGACTAAGTTTAAATTTGAGGTGATGTTAACAATGCAGTTCCAGAAGACCATAAAAAAAGTGCTAAGTAGACAAGTGTCTAACTTAAATGTTGCAACACAAGTTGCCACTAGCAGAGAAAAAGTATGAAATGAATGGGCAAGTCACAATGAAAGCTCAACTATACCGTAATAGGACAAAAATGTTCCCAAGTCCATTGTGGCCCTCAAAATTAAATCTAGTCTGAATATCAAATTCATTATGATGCAATCCAATGAAATCCTTGATAATTGCAAAAGTCTGAAATTTAGAGAGCCAGGATCAGAATTTCATGGTTCATACCTGGTCGATCGATCCCCTCATTCTATCCTCGTAAATCATTCTCGATGCTATCTTCTCTGCCTGAAAAGCAAAAAACAAAAAAAGAATTTAGTTCTCACACAAATATACTGTGAAAGCATATACTGAGGAAAAAACAAGAGCAAAATAAAAAGAGAGAGCCAACACCAGCAGGGACTCAATATTCAAAGCAAGACTCAAAGAAGCAGGTTTCATAAAGCATTGCAGATAAAGAAAAGTAGAACAAGATTAAATAGGCACACTATGCATACTCTTATCATCTGAGACACATCAGACAACGGATGGAGCTAAGCAAATGGAAAACCCATGAAAATGCATACGAAGACTGAATTCCCCATCAGCTTTCAAAACATAACATCAAAGGGGGAGAAGGTGGAAATATTTAAAGAAAACACAGCACACAACTTGATCAGTAGATCTAACTGCATGACAAGATACCTGCACAACTGATTTGATCAGTATACTAAAACATTGATAGAACTCACACTTTAAGAATAAGGGGTAGAACATCAATTACATGAGAACCTTGGCAAATCATGACAAACTGACCTTGTGTGGAGGAATTCCCAGCAAGGTGCCCAACTCTTCAAAGCTACAGAAAAATAAAGTGGAAAACCAAAAAAAAAAAAAATTAGTACAGAAATTACGAGGAACCTGAAGGAAAAGGTAATCCAAGACAATTGCATCTCCAACCTTATATTTGTGTAAAGTTTGCTAGCACTCAAAAGATTGTGCTCAATCATAGCACGATCCAGTACAGTGAAATTGTCTGGTAAAAGTGCTTTCTGTTGAGAAAGCAAAAGGGCACCAATTATAGATCATAACATCAAGTGAATGTGGCATCAATAACAGTTGAAAAGACATTTATAACCTGATGTGCTTTGAGTTCCTCAGAAAATGCATCAATTTCTGGTTTTCTCAAAATTCTCTCTAAATACACCTGGTAAATTCATACAAGGTTTCTGCTAATAAAACTTGAGAGGCATTGAGTGTGAAAAATAGTAAAATTGAAAACAGATACAATGGTGCAGTATGCTGCATGAGTGTGTGTGCGTGTGTGAGAGAGAAAGCACCTTTTGTAATATAGGATAAATTTTTAACTTCGAGCATCGTTCGTCCTGGACCATGTCCATACATCAGTATATCTTCCAGAAGTATAATGCAAATCAATTTCTTTTGAGCATACGCTAAGATTGTTTACCTTGTACAAAGTAGCAAGAACACGTGAACGTTGAGGACCAGCAGCAGCCAAGATAGTACATGTCACAGCAGCAGATAGAGCTTGCTCCAATGCTTCCTCATCAATGGTTCTATGATGAACACAACAGAAGAATGTTAACAACTGTGTATCAGTGCGGTGCCTCAACACACCAACAATTTGTAAATGGGAACTGGAGAGTAGAAGGGCACCATTTTTGTTACAGATGATAAATTTTACACCTGAAAAGTTTGTCACCTGGACAATTCTTGTTGAAGATGAAATTTTATATTTTAAAAGTTGAAGACAATGACAAGAACCATAAAAAACAAACTGATATATTCAAATATGAAATATATTTCAAGCAGTATACTTTCACATGGGGTTGGATAATTCACAGCATAAAATGCCAGGTACAACATTAATTACAGGTCAATAGTCTTCTGAATTAAGTTTCCATACCCAAAATTTATTCAAAGGTAGTTCAGAGAAAATCAAAGCCAATGTGGCATCAAATTTATCCCATTCAATGCTGTTCTATGGGCAAGCACAAGTAGTGCAGAGACAGGAATAGATTCAATGCTTGAATAACATTCTATGAGTCAACAAAACTAGAAAAACAGAGTTGGCTACATTCTTAAGATTCCACAGAGAATCAAAGTAAAAACTAAATGTACCAAACATTCACAATAAATAAAACCTAGTTTTACATACTCATCTTCTATTTGTCTCTTCTCAATTTGAGATATGTCATAGTAACGTAGTGCTGCTTCCAAAAACTTCCTCTTTAAATCCAAAATTCTTGCATAACACACCTGACAACAAGAAATAAGAAGCAAACAATTTAACAAAACAATAAAATTTTCAGCCTTGTATTAAATTACCCTCAGAAACAATAGAACGATCTGAACCTTGTATTGCAAGTTCAACACTTCATGCTGGCTGTTGCTAACCAAAAAAGATGCTTTATTGATGAAAGCTTCTGCATTAACTGCATCATCATCCTGCAAATATAAACAGAAGGAAACATCAATAGCAATTTCAAACTGTTTTATGGCACCTATAAGAGAGATAATTCCCTCAACCTAGCATTGAGCTAAAGTCAGATTTTGGAACTTGAACACTCAGTTTCATCTAGCTCTGGATAAATCTTAAAATCAAAAGAGAAAAAAAAAATCACTTCTCACTCTAATTTTAGAAGAAACTCAAGTGCACATGCAGATAAAAGCAGGTATACCCCAACCCAGAATAATGGCAAGTACAACGCAAAAGTGATCCATCTTGCTGTTTATAACTCTAATAAAGCATCCAGGCCAACAAAAGGTGATAGATGAATGTGTTCATTTTCATCTAAATATCCTACAATCTTGCTTGACAAATGCCTTCGCTTTTAAAAAAAGTACATAAAAGCAAACAATATACCCAGAACCCAGTGAAAAAATGTTGTTTATTAATGAGTTCATCACATATCCTATGCATGCATAAGAAAGTCAAATACCTCGAGATATAAGCGAGCGATTTGGACACACTTTGATAATCTGAATGAATCATCAATAACCCTGATGGAAAAATTATAAACAAATACAGATTGTCAGATAGTGGCATTTTAATAACCAGCAGAAATACAACTCCTATGGTTAAATATAAGGAATCTTACTCTCAGACCTCATTCCAGAGTCTAGATCAATGCCACTGAGCATCTGAGCTGCCTTTGACCATTGTTGTTCTGACTCGTATAGTTCAGCAAGTTTCTCTCTAATTATTAACACCTGTGAGTCATACAATTAATCAATTTCATATCATTGAGAAATGGTTTTTATCAAACTCTCATTTTGTAGCTGCAGTGCAGCTCCTTATTTATGTGGAAGCTATAAATGTTTTAATTTTTTTTTGCTGTGACGTTCCTGCAGGCTTATCACCGGCAGTCTCCTCAGGGTCACAAACTCAGCGGTGGCAACAAAACACATGGGTTGCGCTTGTTGCAAGACTTATGCAAAAAAAGTAATAAGAAAATTATGCGATCAATCCATCTTGCTTTCAAGCAATAAAAAACCAATATGAATGAAGCACGTTCTCATAACAACAGCCAAATCTAACCATTGCGGTGTAGAAAGATAAGATTTGAACATAATGATTTATCCACGCACAATGCACACAACTAGCTTACCAAACTCGAATACGCCTGATTTTAATTGAATTAACTAGTTAAAAAAAGTGCTATCAGTAATAATAAGCATTAAGAAACCAGACAGTTCAAAAAGGAAAAACAATGAAACCGTAGCATAAAAATCCAAAATTCCAGAGCACAGCAACGTTGCATAAAAAGAAATCAACTTCACAAAACAATTCAACGATGTAAAAACGAACCTGTTCTTCGAAAGAAACAACCCGAGGCTGAATCTGAGCAAGTGTATAATGGGCAATCTCCTTTTGCGTCTCCGGCTCCAACCTCCCTAACTCATGAGCAAAAGTCTGCAATAGCTGCCTCGACACTACCAACGGTACGTCGTCTGACAACACTACAGGTCGTTTTTCAACCATTAGGAAAAAAAACAGAAAAAAAAACCCATAAATTTAAAGAAAACAAAAGTGAACAAAAACATACTGTGATCGATGAATTTCTTGGCTTGAACAATGTCGTTAGAAGAAATAACAGAGCTGAGAATGTGTTTGTACTGTTCGATCTTTTGCCTCTGATCAGTAATAGTCGAGGCACTGGCGAAGACAATCTCCATGGCTGTCTCTTAATTTTGTTTTCAGTTTTGTTGAAACCCTACGCCCTAATTATTCTTTTTTGGGTTTATCGCCGGCTCCTCCGCTGTACTGTCACGGTTTGTGAGTGTGCAGTAGTAGGAGTCCGGTGTTTTTACATTTTATAGGAGACGGATACTTGTCTGTAGCGTTGTTTTTGCAACAAGTTAAGACTCGGCACGTTATAACTGCTCGATGGCATTTTCATCAATTTCAATTTGACGCGCTGAGGAATTGATACTTAAAATATTTTTTTTATTGAAATATATTAAAATAATAATTTTTTATTTTTTATATTTTTTTTATATTATTATATCAAAACAATTTAAAAATGTATTAAAATTTTAATTAAAAATAAAAAATAAAAAATATATTTTTTTTTTATAAAAAAAACACAATTTCATACAAACAGCATCAACTCCTACAAATTTATTATGGTAAAATTATAGTAAGGTAACGCCTTTTTTGTTCACCAAATCACAGTAATTGGTCCTTTTACTTTTTTCTCTTCTCTTTTTTTTTTTTTTTGAGGTTTATCAAATTCTAACCATGAAATTGTTGTAAAAAAATAACTTCAAGTAAATATTATTTAATGTATTTTACATTCATCAATAATATAAATTGTAATTTTTCAAAACATAAGTATAAGAATAACTAAACTATAAGATACTTAGAGTAATTTTTTATTTTTTTAAATTCAAACTTTGAAATTAATATTTGAAGAATTTAAATCTTTTAATACATCAAACATAATATAGAAAATGTTGGAATTTATTTTAATAAAACATGGTTAATAGACATATTTAAGGTCAAGTTTAAAATGAGTTCCACTAACTTTTAGTTTAAAAATTTGCTGAAAATTATTTTCTTACATAAGTTTTCTAACATAGAACATTAAAATGATTAAAATAAATTATTGATGAATGAGACATTGATTTTAAAAGTTCTTTGTTGTCATGTTTGTTATGAAACTCAAAACTTTCTATTTCACTTTTTTTTTTTAAAAAAAAAATTGTTTATTTAGGAGGAAGTTGAAAGGTCATAAATAAACCTAAACAAAATGATGTGAGTTTAACCCCTAACACACACTTGACTTGAGCACGAGTCCTGTGTTTAAAATGGTTTGTTTTTTTGCTAACTTAGTTTTTTCTTGAACTTGGATTTATTATAAATTAATTCTTTAGCTCATAAATAATTACTTTTTGACATTCTTTTTTTTTTTATCTAGTCCAACTCATGAATCTGATAAGTTTTCTTCTATAAGAATTTCTTCAAACCTGATCATTTTTTTCAACTCCAAAACATCATATTTAAAGCCAAAATGTTTATTTATAATTTTATGACATGTAATCAAAGATGATAATGGTCAAAATTAATTCTTTATTAGTCTTGGTTCCAAAATCCATTATAAATATAAGAAGTGAAGGAAGAGTTTTACACATTGTTTTCTAAATTTTACACATTGATGCAAACCTCGTAATTACATAGTCACGTAATCCACAACGATCAAAACAGGTCAGGTAGGAGTGTGACATAATGAAAACATATCACAAGGTACAAATATTATTGGAATAAGAAACCCCCACCTTACGAATATCAATTCGCAAAAGAGAAGTATTAGGAAGATGTCATGAAACCAATTAATCTTTGATAAGTCAATTTAGTTTGTTAGAGAACCAAAAAAATATGAGAATCTCTCACACACAAGCTAAATGTATTCAACATCAATAGTATTATAAAGTCTGAATATTTTATCCTTACAAAGAGTATTTATACTTTTGAAAATAAAAACTCTAATGGATCTACTCTTATAAAAACTATATTGAAGCACCTTTGTCTACTTTGACTTTAGAAGATAAAGAGATATTTTTTGATGACGAGAATGAGCTTGGTTGGAATGTTTAGTTGATGACTTTCCTTACATACCACCACAAGATCAAGATCCTTATTTCTATGATAATAATGGAGATGATGTTTGATTTATGTTTTTTTGTGTTAAAACATTTTACTTTCATAATATTTTGATATTTTGTTTAAGTTGAATTACTTTAAGTTAAAGATCTATTTAATCTTGACTATTTAGAAATATTTTAAATTTTGAAATTATATTT
>Ga0307515_10004076_pt1 | contig 30474 bp, 29 predicted proteins | sample 17_EM_MG_FD_194513 | JGI IMG/M metagenome (GOLD analysis project Ga0307515, IMG submission 194513) | Populus trichocarpa ectomycorrhiza microbial communities from riparian zone in the Pacific Northwest, United States - 17_EM | ecosystem: Host-associated > Plants > Roots > Unclassified | place... | reverse complement strand
TCACCAGCACAACGCGTCTGCGAGTGTTATGTCCCTCGGTCAGGTGTCTCCCATCCCGCCTGCGACAGCAGCAGATCGGGGGCTGTTCACAGACCCCAAGCTCATTCCCTTCCCAGGGCTGCAGCAACTGCATGAGCAGAGGCAGTTGCAGCGGAAGATGAGCGTGGGCGGAAACTCGCCTCTTGGAGGAGGGTCGGCGGCAGCAGGAACGACGGATGGAAGCACGCCAAATACACCGCTTACACCCGGGTATTTCCCAAGTATGCCTGCACCGAGTGGATCGAGGAGGCATTCGCGGGAGGATGACCGAGGCGCGGATGGGGTTATGATTCAAGGCAAAGCCTCCCAATCGTTTGCTCATCTTCCTCAAACATTGCAAACCCAATTATCGACGCCATCCCGTCAGCAGCTTCAACTGCAGCAGTCGACCGATTCCGCGTGGCCCCTCCCGCAAGACGACTCGTTCGACGGAGTACCACTCTCCCGTGCGCCCAGCGTCAATGCACACCGACCAAAGCCAATTGAAGGGGTGAAGAAGTGGCTCAAAGGGTTTAGTGGGCCGAACACCCCCGCCGGTAGCACCGTCAACCTTGTCAATACGGCGAACCAAGGCACGGCGACGCAGGAAGTCAAAAAGAAGGCCAGTATAATTGACCCTCTGCAAGGGAAGCCGTCCCTTGTTGAGAAGGAGGGACATGACAGCGGGCATGTGCCGGCGAACGGAAATGGAAGCGGAAACGGGAATGGAGCGCAATGGCAAACTTTGAAGAATGCATCGTCTAGGCAGAGCCTGAAGAACCGCGCATTTGCGCGATTCACGTCTGCTGATGCGCCCAAGGAGAGCGCGGGTTCTGCACCACCATCGTCGGCGCTATCCCCTATCTCCCCCACTGATACCGATTTCGGGGGGAGTAAACCCGCTGTGGATTATGATACAACTGTAGATACCGACCGCACTATCACCAAGAAACTCATAGCGGAGAAACGGGAACAGGCGAGGAAGGAGCCGATCCCTGGTACTTTACCCCCTCAGTCTGCCCCTCCTAGATCCCCAACGCCGAACCGGTCGATGCAGAATGGGCATGAAGTTGATAGTGGCGATCTTAGCTCGTCGAGCATCGAATCTGTTATGTCCAATGCAGCCGCGGTTGGATCGGAGACCACCAGCGGGAAGCCCCCGCGAAGTGTCGTGCTCTCGCAAACGCGCTCTCCGCCTTCATCTGCTCAATCTGTACCTGTCAGGGCGCAGTCTCCTTCGATATTGAAGAATCGCCCTCAGTCTCCGCCCATCAACCCTCTTGCAAATTCGTATTCCGCAGGATCGCGACCTCAGTCTCCCAACATTCCTCGATCGCACTCGCCCTTCCGGTCGCCCACCTACGGGAGCACCTTTGCACAGCAGCAACAGTCGACGCTCCACAAGAGCACACCCTCCACACCTGCCTTCTTTAAACAGGCACTCAACTCTGCTGAAATTCTCCAACGTGTGGAGAACATTATCCAGCGGGATCGGGAAGCAAAGGATGGGAACAAGGACACGAAGGCGAAGGAGCGTGGGATGGTCGAAGACCCGCCTCGCAAGCTGTTGCTCGTCAGTCCCGTGATACAGGTCGTCAATAAGGAGGTGGCAAAAAACCGTGTCTTGTTCCTATTCAGCGACTTGATGCTTGTCGCGAAATCGGTAGGGTCGAGCGAGAGTGGGCGATTGATGGATAAACGTTTTGTGGTGAAGAATATCCTCGACCTCAAGCGTTGTTCCGCTCCCAACCTCGCTGCTGGGCTGACCGCTCCTGTCGCGTTTGGGGATGTCAAGCGCAGCCCAATGCTCAATACCTTCATTAGGGACTTCAAGGTCGATCCTGATCGTGCAATTCAGGAGCTCATGCAGCAGACAGGGGTGCGCGCGAGTGACCCAGCTATCATTGGCCATTTGCTCTTCAAGATTCATGAACTTGACCGCACGCAGCTGGGGATTTTTATGTCCCGGAGGAGCTCGAGAGCGATCTTACATGCATTCATCGACAAGTTTGGTTTCACTGACGTCAGGATCGACCATGCCCTTCGCATCTTCTTCCTCTCGTTCTACCTCTCTGATCAAGCAGAACACCAGGCACTGGAGAACATGCTTGCAAGCTTCGCGAGCCGGTGGTTCGCCGCGAATGTTTCTACTGTCGCGTTTGATAAGGAACGATGCCACCATCTCGTGTACGCCATCGTCTTGCTCAATGCGTCCCTCCACCTTGGGCATCTACACCAGGGTCTACCCGCTACCCTCGCCGACTTTGTAGGCATGGTCCGCTCGACCGACCAGAGGTACACGATCAAGGAGGAGCTGTTGGAGGATATCTACGAGGCAATTCGGCAGGAGCGGCTTCTTGGACCGAAGGACTTCCCTGGTCATCGCGGCCTGGAAGTCCAAGTCACAGGCTCTATTTCGCCGATGCACTTTACCTTCCGTGTCAAGTCGGAGCTCATTCGTGTTCGGATACCAGAGCCGGACGCTAATATCCGGATTCATCTGCTCGGTCAAGGCCTCCTGTTTGACCCGCCAACTCTGCACTTCTCCAAGTCCAACGAGGCGACGTTCCGTGTCACAGGGACTGCGATTGGCACGAAGAGTATTGTCTATTGGCGAGCTGGGGCCAATGCCCACATCTATTCGATGCCTCTTGCCACATCCATCGCCGTGGAACGCAAGCATATGCGGAACACAATTCAGATCGGCTTCGCCCCACTGGACGGGTCTGAAAAGGAGGCAAAGCAGTATGCCTTCAGTATCGAGGATACGAGGGAGCATGAACATTGGCTCAAAGTCCTCCGTACCCAAATCGATCGTGCTACGGCCAATGCTCTTGACGCTGAACGACCTGTGACTGGCGGTGGAACGGGTGGGGCGGCTGCTGTCTCACCTCGAATCTGGAAGGCGGCAGAGATGGTCGCAGCAGAAGTCCTCCGAGAAACCCTCATGGGTTCAGAAACGTCTTCGGTATGTCCTTGTTCGGTCCTCATTAGCAATGTGATTGACAGGTCCTGCTATTCAGATTGCTAGTTCACCCCCTGAATCGCATGTTCCATGGCACGCCCCAAGCCCCTCTCTTAACCAACTTTTCCTCCAAGGCGCCAATGGACAGAAACATATGCGGGATGAATCAACCCCATCGCTCGCCCGCGCTGGGCATGAAATCCAAACTCTTTGTGTACAAAATTCACTCATTTCATCCCTTGTCACCACTCTTTCGATGTCTCCCGCCAATACGACGAACGGCTCCGTTGGGTATGGACTCGGGTCTCCTATCCGTCCTCCAACCCCGAAAAGCGCTCCACGATAATCTCCTTCAGTGACTCCCGGCATCCCATTTTTCATGTAGCGTAAGTCTCCTCTAGCGGTTTGCTGAATTTCCATGGAACTCACCACTGGCTCTAGGTTTAGCAATCGAGCTCTCGTTCGTCGGTACATCCACTGTGTTATTCTCTCCTGATACTACGTTTGCTCTAAACCCATCGCTTGAATATCCCTAGTTTGTCTCGCTCCTTTACCAAAACGTCTCCTCACGCATCGCTCCGACTACTTCCGTGCGTTGGGTAGTTTCACTCTTCCCTCGACTTATGCGACATGCTCCTCCATCCAGGTTTCCCCCACTTTTCGTAGTCATAAACACTAGACAAATCCAGATTAATATGCCCGTCATTATACCGCATATTCTCGCTTGTGTCTCCTCGCTGGTCTTACTCAATACCGAAACCTTATGATAAAGAGAATTTACAACCTCTCCCAAGGGATCCATGAACCAGCCTAGAAGCACAACCCCGCCATACGTTAGGAAATGATTTGTCTCTGCCACCGAACTTGTACCACTGCCCGACAGTTGAGGCCAAGACATGATCGGGGTCAGGTTACAGTATACGTTACTAATCTCGAGGCATATTCCACAACACTAAATTAGAAGTATTCTGTACTTTGCCACATGTGAATATTCAATCTATTGAATGCATCAATGATTTGCTTTGGGGTGATACGCCGAAATTTCTGCAATCAATGCGAGGTGTCCTGATCTAATCTCTGTAAGGAGGCAAGGGAGTTCATTCACCAACTTCGCCCCTTCGCACCCGGAGGGTACTTAGTGCAACCCGCTTTTCCCTTCGCACCCTCATGGCAAGATGCTGGTTCAAGGGACTACAGATAATCTTGAAACGTCATCTACCCATCTGGCCTGAGGATCGACGTAATGGACGCGGTACCAAGCGCATGTCAGCGAGAATATGGTGGACCTCTGACTCCCGTATGAGCTAATCGGCGAGCTTGGCACTTTGATGGGCAGCTCTCAAAGCGGTTATTTAACACTTTGGCGAACCACAAGTCCGCGCACGACGGTGCCCTCCGTGAGGTTATTGCCGTTGTCAAAAGGGTTGGCACAGCCCCGTCACACAACTGCCAAAAAAAAAATCAGTCAAACGTGAATTCCTCTCGCTCAGAGTGGTTACACGCAAAATGAATGATACAATTATGATGTACAAAAATTTAGCTATCGACTTCATGTATTTTTGAGTGAAATAAACAAGTTGAATTTTTTGACTGAGTTCTGGGGAGCGGGGGCACGTTTTGTGCAGCAGAGATAGCTCTATTTCACTCCTTAAACCCACCTTCTTCCTAGATAGAGGTAACCCAAGTTCAATTTGCTTTGCTTGACCTTGAATCCAGCCATGTGTCCTGGACATGGAAACATGTCCCAACGGTGCTATGGAGGACCACCATTCAGCTCTCCGACCTATTTTACCTGTTTATCATCATGATATACACCAAAACCAGTATGTGGATGGTCTGTTGCATCATCAGAGAGAATCCAAATTTGTGGTACTGTTTGAACACCAGCCAGAGCGAAGCCCATTGGGCATTCAAGAAAGCTTACAAGTGATCACATGGATGTACGCTCTATTCTCCCCCCTGATCCAACGTCATCTCATTTGTTTCAGTGGATCAAAGGCCCGCTCTTGCAAAACCCAATGTGTTTCCTTGATTACTCCTCTCAGACCTATGGTAGGCATGTCCAACTATAAAAGTAAGCTTGGGCATGCTCTGGCGTGCACTCTGTCACAAGGGCTATCACAAGAAGAAGGTAATTCCTCATTATTTCACTTCCATGCGCTTGAAACTCATGTGTTTCAACTCATTGGATCACTAGGGCAGCCAAGGAGGCTTGCTCTGTCAAACAGGTGCAATATATCATGGAAATCGGCATGTTTCTGCCCCACAAGCTTGCTTTGGCTGAGGGGGCTGACAGAGGTTGATTTCATAAGCATTATAATCACTAGGTAGTATGTAAAACATTCTTATTTGCTCTGGTGGCCTGTGGCGCAGATTGGGGGTGTATGATGCCTGTAATTTGATTTGAGGGCTGAATGGATGATGTGGAGGCCATTGTCTTGATGTGAATCAGTAAAAGACTGCTTAAAGTACTGCTTCGGAAAGTCTGCGGCAAATCTACATTCTGAGGACTGCTGAGAAGGTGGTTGAGGTTTGCACCCATTTGGTTCATGTTCACCCTCTTTCGAATGACTCATACTTGGCCCATGTATACTCCCCACATATATTAGCCTTCTCCGGCCAATAAAGCACACCTCCGCGCCTCAGAATTTGGTCGAAATTTTCAACTTGTTTATTTCACTCAAAAATGCATGCAGTCGATAGCTAAATTTTTCTACATCATAATTGTATCATTCACTTTATGCGCCACTATTCTGAGTGAGAGGAATTCACATTTGACTGACTTTTTTTTTTGGCAGTTGTGTGACAGGGCTGTGCCAACCCTTTTGACAACGGCTATACGTTCTCAGAACGCTTGATTTTCTGACGTAGTGAACCCAGGATGCCTGCGATTTGGTGTTGCCCTCCTGGCGATTTCTTAACACTGATGCTCTTCAATAACCCAGAACCTTGGGATCAGGCCTAATCATAGAGTGCTAACTCCCACCATTCCTGCCCCACACTTCCAACCCCTGGTCGGTCGGTGAACCAAATTCTCCGCAGGCGGCATGTTGCATATAACCTAAGCCTAATGGCCCCCTCTTCCACATAGCGGAAGAGGCCACCCGTTAACAGATTCAATAGAAAGCGGGGTCAGCTGACTGAGACCGCGTTTTGGTGCGTGACAGGGTGACGGGGTGACGAATGTTGGGTTTGAGGCTGGGGCAGCTATATCAAAATGGCGCATCGCGTCGCGAACATTGGTAATATAAATAAATATTAATAAATCAAGGATTATTATGTATAAAAATGGCCGACGGCGTGATGGTTGTTGGGTTTGAGGCTGAGCACAGATGGAGAATCGAAGACTCTAACATGTGACATCCAAACTCCGACTGCCCTCTTGGAGCTTACCTCAACCAGACAACCAGCGGACGCGAAAGGCAAGACGCGTCAAGGGCCATACTGCAATAGAATTTGTAAGTACTGTGGTGACCTGAGTCGGAAAAGTGCAGGAATGTCAGGGAATAGCCGTTAGTGCATTTTCGCTGCCTTGAATTATTCTAGTGAAAATCTGGCGCTAACCATAATGATACCCAGGAGCTAGCTTTGCATGGAATGACAAGGAGAAGAGCAAACAAGGCTGGTCTGGAGCGTCCGGAGTGTCTGGAGTGCTGATTGCAGAACAAGAACAAGGTTGTTGGTTAGATGTATACATGGTGGAAGACATAGGACGTATGACGCTTATGTATCTAATCTAGGTATATGACGCACAAAGACTTGCCTGCAAAGCACCAGCCCTTGTCTGGTCACCTTGCAAGCCGGCCTTAGAAGCTCCAGCAGCTCTTTCCATCACCGTTGCCACTTTCTGCCATTTTTATATGTAATAAATTTTATTTATAATTATGAAAATATAAAAATCCTTATATTCACTCATTCGTCAACGCGCCTTCCAAATGGCTGGCCACAGCCCCAAATGCAGCCTCCACCGTTGGTCGTGTTCCAACATTTTATACGCAATAAAAACCCAATGGCCGTCACCCATTTTATACATAATAATCCTTGATTTATTAATATTACCAACGTTCGCAACGCGATGCGCCATTTCGATATAGCTGTCCCAGCCTCAAACCCAACATTCGTCACCCCGTCACCCCGTCACGCACCAAAACGCGGTCTCGGTCAGCTGACCCCGCTTTCTATTGAATCTGTTAACGGGTGGCCTCTTCCGCTATGTGGAAGAGGGGGCCATTAGGCTCAAGTTTGCATATACCCGCACGTAGCTAATCGAATCGTACTCTTGTCCTGTACAGTGCGAGCAGAACTGAGGAAGTGAGACTGAGAGTGTTGTCCAAGTTGTGAGGGTGGATTCATCCAGCCGAGGAAAGTGGACTGGGACAACTAAAAGAGGTGATCCTGATGTAGCATACCTCTGAGCGGTTGCCTGTCGGTGAAAACAGCATGTCAGAGTGGGATAGCGACGACTCGGGCGAGCGAGAGAAGACACGGACCTGAAATGTGGCAAACCGTACCCTGCCTTCCTGACCCAGGACATCCACTAGGCTGATCTCGAACACCCACTCTTTGGTCATATTTCGCACTTGTAGGTGCATCCACGTGTGCTTCAAACCCAGGGGGGAGTGGATGAAGGTCGTCCTAAGTGTGGGACTTTGAATATGTAATACAGTGCTGGAGAGAACCTTCCCTTCGTGAGACACTGTGAAAAAATTTAACAGACAAATTCAGTGTTCTGCGCACCATGTTCTGAACATGGAATCCCAGTGTGGTGCACACTGAGTCCTGCCTAATTGTGGCACATGTGCAGAACATGGAACCTCATTGTTCAAACATTGTATATCCATGTGATTTTGTTATTTTTGAACTACCATTTTCCATGTTCACACAAGGATGTTAAGTGTGCTGCACCGGTATATTTTGCTCATGAAACAGTGCACTGCACATGTAGTTTTCTCACTTATCCTGGCATAGATAGTAGCACAATAACAGTAATAGCAGAACCAATACTATGTACATCTACCAGAATGTCCGTATGCTCAAGTGACAAGATGATAAAGCATGAATGGCATGCTGATTACAGACTTACCGGTGAAGGTCCTGGGCTCGACGCAATGCCCTTTGGAGTGAGGCCAAAATGCTTGATGAGGACATGACGCTGGCGAAGGGTCCTCTGGTAGACTGCCTCGCTGTCAGTCAAGCGCCGACTGAGGGGCCTTTACACACCGGAACCATGGGTGTTCGAGGGGCGGAACTTAACCTCTTTGAAAATGGTGACCTGATTTTCTAGGTCTGAGGATGAGGATGGTGGTAAACAAGGGCAATGAAGGGTGTGAAGGTGGAGGAGGGAGAGGAGTAGGAGAGCAAGGGAGAAGCGGTGGTGATGAAGGGCCCACGCTTGCAGCACGATGCTCATGCAACACACCCATACAATGCACTGATGAGGCGCGTCAACCAGGATCGAAGGACATGGCACGAACGAGCTGTTCGTGCTCTGTGAGTGTCTGGATGCACTCACCTGTCAAGGCAGAACCAGATTTTTGATCTTCTTATCGTTCAACCCGGAAATGATGAGGTCGCCTTGAAACTCGATACATGCCAATCCGTGGTCATGGCCTTCAAAGGTGTGCAGGCACTTGCTGTGACCGCGCAGGGACATCCGGGACCGCACCATACCTGCCCAGTGGCACTAGATCTCTTGACGCGTGTGGTACATCGCCATCCGATCAAATAAGAGATGTGGGATAGAGTGGACCGAGTGGTGACAGGACGGGGTTGCTGGGTTTTCGAGGGACTGGTACGTCCCAAGAGACATGAGTGACCCACAGTGGGAGAGACCATATGAGAGGTGCTGCGTGTGCGAGAGCAAGGCAATGGATGAAGGTGGGTGCATGGTTGGTTGCTCGAGAAGGGGTGTGGAGGGAGTTGCTGCTTGCTTTTGGGCGTCTGCATAGTCGATTCCAAAACCAGCTCTGTAGAAGGACCGCCAGTCGCCTGCGGCAGACTGAAGGAGTCGCTTGCAGGGACGGAGAAGGAGTGAGGTAGGAGGATATCTGCATGTAGTTCTTCTTCTTCGTGGGAGAGGACGCATGCCTGTCACCACCGATGCTGAGTCCATTGAGGGCGTTGGTAATTGCAAAGACACTGTTCACACCCGTGTCGAGGCCAATGTGGTTGTGATGCATGCGGCCACTGCTGCTGGTGCTGGTGACAGGTGTCTGATTTGTGAACTCAGGGGGTAGTTGAGGTTGGAGAGTGACGAAGCCCCAAAGGCGGGCAAGGGGTTTGGTGGGGTCTCCGAAGGGGACGATTGGGCATCGGAAGAGAAGGATAACGAGTGGTTGGAAAGGAGCGGGGGGTTGGGCATCGACGGAGAAGGCACGGGTGAATTTTTGAAATGAGAGGTGAGATCCTCTACAAATAAATGAATAAGTAAGTAAACTCCTTCTCACCTTGGTGACACAGAGCGACGTACCGGCAGTGTAGAAGATGTGCAGAGCGTAATAGCTCAGGCTTGGTGGCACAGCGCGCAATTTCGGCTGCTGGAACGGCTTGGTCCTGCGGCCTGACAGTGCTCCGTCCTGTGTCCCGAGCATTCTGAAGAGCATGTATAGGAGGAAGAGGGCGAAACCGAGATGGGGTGGTGCGTGGGAGGGCGCACTCTGATGGGGCAGCGACAATTACTGCTGTACGGTCATATTTCCACTGTGAGGAAGCGAGATACGTCTTGCACCTATGTGTTGCACGCTCGTCAGCACCAGGAACAGACAGGAACAGAGCAGAAAACGAGACGAGATGGGGTTGACCAGGGACGGGAGAGTGAACTTATATGCTGGGCAATGGGGGAAATGGACGTGGAGAGTGGGTGGCAATGGGATGCTATTCAGATACAATAATGGAGGCGTACCCATTGTGGCGGATGGACTAGATGCAACCTGGGGTTGGGGTTGGGCCAGAAGTCATATGCCTGGAGAAATACGCCCGAGGACATGAGCGGGATTTCAGGGAAGGGTGGGTGCTCACTGACAAGTTTGCGAGGAGGCACAAACGGGTTTTGCTGATCCGTTTTGGGGGTTGGTGGTGCGCAGTGGTCAAGTCAGCAGTGGTCGAGTCCAAGTTAGAGCCACTTGCAGTCGACTTTGCCACTTCGAGCATGGCAACTAAAAGGACCCGGCAACCCAAAGACCATCAATGCCTGCAATGTCATAGGCTCTATACTGCCAAAAATATTGGAACGCACACTCAAAACTGCACGAAATGGGATACCCCAGGAGGAGGCACTTCGTCACGGCTGATCTCACAGCTAGGAGAGCGATCGGATGACGATTCCATAATGGAAGAGGTGTTACGATTAAGTGAAATCCCTTTGGACAGCCATAGCGACCCTAGAAATCACCAATCTCCTGCTTCTTCTGGCAATTTTGGGCTTAACAACAATGCGGTTCTCCTTCAAGACACTTTAGAAGCAGATACGTACCAAGATAAGCAAACCTATGATAGCGAGGAGGATGAATATTGGCGGAATGAATTCTGTGTCCCGGAGACTGAGCCATTGCAGGAGATTGATGAGGACGAAGCAGAAGAGTTGAAGATCTCCTTAACTGGATCGATAATGAGTTCGATTTGGAAGTGGCTCAGAACTGTGAGAAGTCCGCACTTATCATTCCTTGATTCCCTGCTGAGTTTTGCTTGCAGTTAGCTCTGTTTTGACCACTGATGACAAACAGAACATCAAGATCTTTGCTCTAAAGTATTACCACAATATCACAAACCTCCTCTATGCAGACCTTCGTGAATATTCGAAAATGAACTCAGCATTCTGACTACTTTGAGGGACATGAAATTGATGTATAACTCATTTTGAATAAGAAACTAATGGTTATCAATGTGTCATATCATAATATCAATTATCATAAAAAATTACATGTTTACACACAGGGAAATGATTCAATGTTCAAGATACAAGGAAGTCCCATGTGCTCAGCACAGGGAAATGACTCAATGTACCATGGTGCTTGGAAATTACATGTGTTCAGCACAAGGAAATATTTAATGTGTCATGGTGCTAGGAAATTCCATGTGCCAAGAACATGGAAAAGGAATATCCATGTGTATAACAGTGACTTTATATGGGAAATTTTTTCACAGTGGAGAGTCGGCTACCCTTTCCTCGTCCTGTGGGCTGGCGGAGCATGGTTTCAGAGGCAACTGTGGGATGCAGCAACCGCCCTGGGGCCAGAGGAGCCGGTAAGGAGGTCGCATCGTTTAATAGTTGGATGAGGGAGTCTTCAGGTAACTGTACATCAACATGTGTCGAGAAGAGCTGGAGAGGATGCGAGCCGACGGAGGAGAAAAGAGAGACGAGTGGAGGTTGAACAGTAGTTTTGAACATTTGGGTGTCACGGTTCAGTTGAAATATGCCCAGATATTGTGCAAAATGATCGCGTCAAAAAAGCCTGACAAAGGTGGGAAACAAGTTCAAGGCTGAGTTCATGGGCAAATAGAAAAGTAGAATACTAAGCTGGATGCGGTCCTTCATCAAAAAGCAATTCGCAGGTGACGGAAATTAGAACACTTGTTATTACGTTCTACGATGAGATGACTTATAAAGTACGCGATAAGCGAGTCACATACGAAATCAGGAGGGGAAGTTGCTACAAGTACGGAGACTTCAAGTGTAATAGAGACAGGAATACGCCCAGTACAACTCCGGTGCTGTAGGTGGCTCTAGTGGTTGTGTCCTGCTGCCTGCCGATAGGCGCTTGCGTCTCACAACTCTTAAACCTCGATCTCTCCCGAAAGGGCCTCCGATCCCCTATGGACCCATTCAGCCTGTCTGCTGGCATAGTGGGCCTCGTTGCATTCGCCTTGAAACTCGTCACTGGCGCCCTCGGTATGATCGACAAGACCATCGCTGCATATGACGAAGCTGCGGACGAGCTGAAGGGCCTGCAGCAGGACCTCAAGAGACTTCAAACCCAAATGATCCATATCCATAGGTCGATGAAAGTCTTGGCGTCTAATACCAAGGACCGCGGATTCAAAAAGCTCCTACGAGAGTAAGCCCCTCGCAGCCCGCTGGTAGACGTGGGCCATTCTTAACATGGCCTCTAGCGAGTCCGGTCAAGCCGCCGTCCAAGAGCTGTGCGATGCGCTCGAGGAGACTTTCAATACCCTTACACAGATGACGATCCGATCAAATTCCCATGATTTGCGGCCGACCCCTTTACCTTCTAACAAGAAATCCCTGGAATTTACCCAAGCAGTACTCAAACACAGTTTCGCGCCATCGAAGATCGCTGACCTAGTCAAGTGTCTGCGAGAGACGCGTTCTGATGTCCAGATGTGCCTCACCGAGCTGGAGACTACTTTCCAACACGTCCAAACTCTCTACACTACTATGGGCAATGGTCTGGCGCGCATTTCATCACGGACGTCGATCTTCTCAACAGCCACGAATCTCACGGTCCGCATTGAATTAGCTGCTCGGCTCAAAAGGTGGGAAGAAACCTGGGGGATCTCTTTACAACACAAATCCACTTCAGTGAGTTGTGCAGTCTCCTCTCAGACGCCATTTCATCTATTTTTTTTAGCTACCGCTTCGTGGCTTTCCTCAATCCAAACACGTGACCGTTGTTGGAATCTCTCACATGACAGATGACCTCCTGGGAAAGATATTCTATCACCTCTGTGAGCCTGGGCCCCTCTCGCTTCGCCACTTGTTGTTTGTTTCGAGGCGTTTCTATTATGCAGCCGTGAATAATGGTCACCTTTGGACAACTATATCCTTTGACTCCCTCTTTGCCCGCCATTTTCACCAATGGCCTGAACAAGGCGACATATTTATTGAGCAGTGTTTTCTTCGCAGTGGCCCTCTTCCGCTCTGCCTTTCCATTGACGACACTGATCTCAATGAATATGATTCTACTTTTTGCCATCGCCCCCTGGAGATTTTTTGGAAGCCAGAGTGGAGGGGCCTTCAGAGGTGTACCTCGATGAGATTGGTCAGTCATTACCTCGGCCACGTAGCGCCATCAATTCCGATAGCCTTGCTTCCCAAGAGTCTTCCTTCTTTGCAATACATCTCTCTCTCCGGGTTTAAGGACCCAATAGATGGATCCCAATTTCCGAACTGCCCTGTGCTCGAGAGAGTAAAAATGGTGTATCATGGACAACCCTCTCCTCTTTTCTGGGGCACGAACTTTCTACACGTCACTACACTCTCCTTTGGCAATCATATGGGCTGGGTGGGTTTTGACATGACCACCCTCTCACAATTTCCTATGCTCCATGATCTCACACTATTCACTGAGTGTGGCAGGCGATCTCAAGTCAACGATGGTCCCCAATCGTCAATAAATTTTAACCGCCTTCAGATCCTCAGAGCCCACGGGTATATTCCAACATGGGTCATGGCCAAACTCGTGGCCCCTGCTCTGAAGGACATGCACATCAAGGCAGATGTTGCACATTTAACACCCATTGATGCACTACAACATTTTTCTGAGCCTCATTGTCAGTATATCCACGCGCTTCTTCCCATGGGTGTTTCCGCGGAGGAACCAGAGTGGGCCACAAACCTCTCAAATATTGTGCAGAAATGCACTAGGATCAAGTCGCTCTATATATCCAAATGGATGGAAAAGAAATGCAAGAAATTTTTGCGTGGCCGTAACGATGTTGTTCTCCATGTCCAGTAGCTCCTGGGAAAGTCAACCCAGTGCACTTCATATGATATGCACTGCTCTATAATTACACGTGCAAGGTTCCAACCACCGGGCTGTGCCCGCAGTATGCCGATTGTTTGCCTGCATGGAGAAACATTTCCTTCCTTGTGTAAATAGTTTGGTCACGGAAAGTGCCTTATTTGTATACATTTACTCAGCGTTGTATTGTGAACACTGCCAATGGGCAATCCCTCAAATTGTCCGATGGAAGCTTGGTAGCCCCTACAACTCTGTTGCTAACCTCCGCTACTATCTCCGCATATAAGATGCACAAATTAGTTAATTTGCTTGGTAGTATGCAGTGAGTATGCACTCAGAACAATCATATGTGATAGACTGTGAGGAGAATTCAGATTGGACCGGCAGCTGAAGAAAAGAAGAGGAATGGTAGAGCGGTGATACGGACGGATCAGTGCTCAAGAATCGACCGACACCAGCTACAAGGGATAATGCGATACTCTGTCCTCTCGGCGTGATGAATTCGAGCCTCAAACGACATCGTCGCGAAACAAGAAACCTGGTGCCTGGGTGTCTGTCAGGTGCTACGACGCCTCTTGTACAGCTTCCTCCTTTTCCCAATGACCATTCATCACCACACCCATTGCCATAATTGCGCCTGCTGACCGACCATGAAATTACGGACCGTACACCTGATAGATATGATATGGCCCTGTAAGTGCAGGCTCGCAGGTGTGACTGCTGTCTGCAGAGTGTTGGTCCAGGCCATTAGTTGATATAATCATACCCACTACAAGGAGTTGAGCAGGACATGATCTTAAGGTTGAAAGCCCAACATGCTGGAGTATCGAGGTGTCGGACGAATCAGCCTAGACATTGACAAACGAGTAGCTAGTCACCTCATCGGACCGATTCAACAATCGGTATTACCTATAACAACAGACGGCAAACTATTCATTTATACAACCGATAGTACTACTGCTCCCTATCAAGTCAATGAATGGATTACCGTAGCATCCGACAATGGGCAGGATTTCACAGGGCAGTATTTTCTCCTTTGATTCTGTCTCATATCCTCACATGACTGGGTTCGCACTCATCTATAAAGGCGCCTGAATTCGGGGCAAAGATACACCTAGTGTTTTGAATAAAAACACTGAGTGTAAGTATTTCGCAAATACTCATCGATTCGTATGACTCAAACTGTAATGACCCCCATGGCACTCACAATTAGCTCTAGGTTTAGCAATCGAGCTCCCATTCGTCGGTACATCCATTGTTTTGTTCTCTCCTGATAGTACGTTTGCTCTAAACCCATCGTCTGACTATCCCTAGTTTGTCTCTCTCTCTTACCTATCGTCACCAAAACGTCTCCTCACGCATCGCTCCGACTACTTCTGTGCGTTGGGTGGTTTCACTCTTCCTCGACTTATGCGACATGCTCTTCCATCCAGATTTCCCCCACTTTTCGTAGTCATAACAACTAGACAAATCCAGATTAATATGCCCGTCATTATACCGCATATTCCCGCTTGTGTCTCCTCGCTGGTCTTATTCAATACTGAAACCTTATTACAACCTCTCCTAAGGTCCATGAACTAGCTTAGAAGCGCAACCCTGCCATACGTTAGGAAATGATTTGTCTCTGCCACCGAACTTGTACGACTGACCGACACTGAGGCCAACACATGATCGGGGTCAGGTTACAGTATACATTACTAATCTCGAGGCATATTCCCCAACATTAAATTAGAAGTATTCTACACTTTATCATATGTGAATATTCAATCTATTGAATGCATCAAGGATTTGTTTTGCAGGGAAACGCCAAAATTTCTGCAACCAATGCGAAGTATCCTGCTCTAATCTCTGTAAGGAGGCAAGGGAGTCCATTCACCAACCTCGCCCCTGAGTACCCGGGGGGACTTAGTGCAACCCGCTTTTTTCCTTCGCACCCTCATGGCAAGACGCTCGTTCAAGGGACTACAGATAATCTTGGAACATCATCTAGCCATCCGACCAGAAGATCGACGTAATGGACGCGGTACTGGGCGTACGTCAGCGAGAATATCGTGGACCTGTCTCCCGTATGAGCTGATCGGCGAGCTTGGCACTTTGATGAGCGGCTCCCAAAGCGGTTATTTAACTCTCTGGAGAACCACAAGTCCGCGCACGATGGTGCCCTCCGTGAGGTTACGTTCTCGGAATGTTTGATTTTCTGACGTAATTTGGTGTTACCGTCCTGGCGATTTCTTGACGCGGGTGCTCTTCAATGGCCCGGAACCTCGGGATCAGGCCTAATCATAGAGCGTTAACTCCCACCGTTCCTGCCCCACACTTTCAACCCCTGGTCGATCGGTGAACCAAATTCTCCGCAGGCGGCATGTTGCATATACCCGCACGTAGCTAATCGAATCGTACTCTTGTCCTGTACAGCGCGAGCAGAACTGAGGAAGTGGGACTGAGAGTGTTGTCCAAGTTGTGAGGGTGGATTCATCCAGCCGAGGAAAGTGGACTGGGACAACTAAAAGAGGTGATCCTGATGTAGCATACCTCTGAGCGGTTGCCTGTCGGTGAAAAATACGTGTCAGAGTGGGATAGCGACGAGTCGGGCGAGCGAGCGGGAGAAGACACGGACCTGAAATGTGGCAAACCGTACCCTGCCTTCTTGACCCAGGACATCCACTAGGCCGATCTCGAACGCCCACTCCTTGGTCATATTTCGCACTTGTAGGTGCATCCACGTGTGCTTCAAACCCAGGCCCATGGGGCTACCCAGAGGGGGGGAGTGGATGAAGGTCGTCCTGAGTGTGGGACTTTGAATGTGTAATACAGTGCTGGAGAGAACCTTCCCTTCGTGAGAGTCGGCTACCCTTTCCTCGTCCTGTGGGCTGGCAGGGCATGGTTTCAGAGGCAATTGTGGGGGATGCAGCAGCCGCCCTGGGGCCAGAGGAGCTGGTAAGGAGGTCGCATCGTTTAATAGTTGGATGAGGGAGTCTTCAGGTAGCTGTGCATCAACATGTGTTGAGAAGAGCTGGAGAGGATGCGAGCCGACGGAGGAGAAAAGAGAGACCAGTGGAGGTTGAACAGTAGTTTTGAACATTTGGGTGTCACGGTTCAGTTGACATATGCCTAGATATTGTGCAAAGTGATTACGTCAAAAAGCCTGACAAAAAATATGTGGGGGTGGGAAACAAGTTCGAGACCGAGGTCGTTGGCAAATAGAAAAGTAAATAGCGGTCAGAGCAATTCGCAGGTGACGGAAATTAGAACCCTTGTTATTTCTTTCTACGCGGCGATGAGATGACTTATAAAGTACGCGATAAGCGAGTCACATACGAAATCAGAAGGGGAAGTTGCCGAAGTGGAGACTTCAAGTGTAATAGAGACAGGAATACGCCCAGTACAACTCCGGTGCTGTCGGCGGCTCTAGTGTGCCATGCTGGATAAGCGCTTGCGTTCTCACGACTCTTAAGCCCCGATCGCTCTCCGATCGCTCCCCAAAGGGCCTCCGATCCCCTATGGACCCATTCAGCCTGTCTACTGGCATAGTCGGCCTCGTCGCGGTGGCTTTGAAACTCGTCGTTGGCGCCCTCGGCATGATCGACAACACCATCGCCGCGTATGACGAAGCTGCAGATGAGCTGAAGGGCCTGCAGCAGGACCTCAAGAGACTTCAAACCCAAATGGTCCATATCCATAGGTCGATGAAAGTCTTGGCATCTAATACCAAGGACCGCGGATTCAAAAAGCTGCTACAAGAGTAAGCCCCACGCAGCCCGCTGGTAGACGTGGACCATTCCTAACATGGCTTCTAGCGAGTCCGGTCAAGCCGCCGTCCAAGAGCTGTGCGATGCACTCGAGGAGACTTTCAATACCCTTACACAGATGACGATCCGATCAAACTCCGATGATTTGCGGCCGACCCCTTTACCCTCTAACAAGAAATCCCTGGAATTTACCCAAGCAGTACTCAAACACAGTTTCGCGCCATCGAAGATCGCTGACCTAGTCAAGTGTCTGCGAGAGACGCGTTCTGGTGTCCAGACGTGCCTCACCGAGCTGGAGACTACTTTCCAACACGTCCAAACTCTCTACACTATTATGGGCAATGGCCTGGCGCGCATTTCATCACGGACGTCGATCTTCTCAACAGCCACGAATCTCACAGTCCGCATTGAATTAGCTGCTCGGCTCAAAAGGTGGGAAGAAACCTGGAGGATCTCTTTACAACACAAATCCACTTCAGTGAGTCGTGCAGTCTCCTCTCGGACGCCATTTCATCTTTTTTTAGCTACCGCTTCGTGGCTTTCCTCAATATAAACCCGTGACCGTTGTTGGAATCTCTCACATGACAGATGACCTCCTGGGAAAGATATTCTATCATCTCTGTGAGCCTGGACCCCTCTCGCTCCACCACTTGTTGTTTGTTTCGAGACGTTTCTACTATGCAACCGTGAATAATGGTCACCTTTGGACAACTATATCCTTTGACTCCCTCTTTGCCCGCCATTTTTGCCAATGGCCTGAACAAGGCGACATATTCATTGAGCAGTGTCTTCTTCGCAGTGGCTCTCTTCCGCTCTGCCTTTCCATTGATGTCACTGATCCCGATGAATATGACTTTACCTTTTTCCATCACCCACTGGAGACCTTTGGGAAGCCAGAGTGGAGGGGCCTTCAGAGATGTACCTCGATGATATTGAAAAATTGTGTCTTCTCAGCGCCAACACTCGAGCATATCGTGGCCTTGCTTCCCAAGAGTCTTCCTTCTTTACAATACATCTCTCTCTCCAACTTTAAGGATTCAATGGATGGATCCCAATTTCCAAACTGCCCTGTGCTCGAGAGAGTAGATATGTTCAGTTATGGACAACCCTCTCCTCCCTTCTGGGGCACGAACCTTCTACACGTCACTACACTCTCCTTTGAGATTATTTCCACCTGGGTGGCTTACGACATAACCACCCTCTCACAATTTCCTATGCTCCATGATCTCACACTATCCACTGAGAGTGGCAGGGGATATCTAGTCATCGATGGTCCCCAACTGCCAATAAATTTTAACCGCCTTCAGATCCTCAGAGCTCATGGGCATATTCCACCAGACGTCGTGGCCAAACTCGTGGCCCCTGCTCTGAAGGACCTGCACATCAAGGCAAATGTTGAACATATAACACCCATTGATGCACTGCAACATCTTTCTGAACCTCATTGTCAGTACATCCACGCGCTCCTTCCCAAGGGTGTTTCCGCGATGGAGCCAGAGTGGGCCACAAACCTCTCAAAGCTCGTGGAGAAATGCACCAGGATCAATTCACTCTATATATCCAAATGGATGGAAAAGAAATGCAAGAAATTTTTGCGTGGCCGTGACGATGTTGTTCTCCATGTCCAGTAGCTCCTGGGAAAGTCAACCCAGGTCACTTCATTTGACATGCACTGCTCTAGAATTACATGTGCAAGGTTCCAACCACCGGGCTGCGCCCACAGTTTACCGATTGTTCGCTTGCATGGAGAAACATTTCCTTTGTTGCATAAATAGTTTGATCACGGAAAGTGCCTTATTTGAATACATTTACTCAGCATTGCATTGTGAACACCGCCAATGGCCGATCCCTCAAATTGACCGATGGAAGCTTGGTCTGACCTCCGCGACTATCTCCGCATATAAGATGCACAGATTAGTTGATTTTGTTGGTAGTATGCAGTGAGTATGAACCAGAATAATCATATGTGATAGACCGTGAGGAGAATATAATGCAAGCTGGACCGGCAGCTAAAGAAAAGAAAGAGGAATGGTAGAGCGAGCCTCGTTATGAGACGTGCTAAATTGGTATAGGGTACTGCAATCTTTATGAGCATGTCTCTCCTCATGGCTCTCACCGACTACTACAAACTCGTGGATAAGGCAGCTAGAGATCCAATTAACTATGGTCGAATCCAGCGAACTTGGCTTCGTTCCATCACCAGGAGACGAAATCGAGTGATGTTCCGGGTCCTAACCTACGCTATTAAGCTTCATCATCAAGTGAGTCTCCAAGGATCGGTCAAGGATGACTACAAACATGGTGTCGTTCACAGGTTTTATGGCATTTTGTCTTACTGCGGACTGGCCGAGAAGCGCACTTTTATGGTGTTCAATGGTATTCACGTAACTCTCGTTGCCGCGAACCTGAAGAATGGATTCCCGACCCGACAGAACGCAAATGTGCAATGACGCTACTAGCAGGTCAAAGCATGCCACCTCCCGACGGCAGCATTGAGCCCATTACGTTTCGTGGTTTTGATGCGCTAGCTCTGCGACGACTTTGTCACAGACGAGTGTTAGAACCGAAGCACGGTGGGTCGGGGGGACTTGAGGGGAATTTCCCGATAGTATCACTGTCGGGCGAGTGATGCCAACTGATCCGAGGGACTGGGAACACGAGGAAAGGCGAGACAGAAACGTGCGGGTCCTTGCCCGAATCGATATTCTGACTGCAGTACCCGTATCGAAAGTCCATGGGTTAAATACTACAGGACTGTTGGAAATAGAAATCAAAGTGGCACCGGACTACTAGTAATAGCTGTCTGTTGAATACAAATGAAGTAGACAACCGAAGGCCGAAGGGAACGCGAGTCAGTCAGAAGTCCGACAATGAGGTACATCGCTGGCAAATGAGAACCGGGGAGATGCCCGAGACGCTTGAGGTGTCTGGGCTCATCGACAAGCCGGCGGGATGGAGCGCGGAGTAATCAATTGGGTCAGGCCCGGCGGTCAAGTTCCCGCCTCGGGAGCCTTGCGCTATCTGATCGAGGATGTGCTAGTCAACTTGGTTAGAAACGGAAACACTCTTCCACAGGTGTCTGAAGGTTACGATGTGGAATAAACGAAAAGGGAGAGCGGATGTACGATAAACGGCTAGCGCTGAGTCAGGGTCATCGCAGACGTAACATTTATATACCCTAATATGACTACGAAATACAAAATAGACAAGAGCGAGCGGAGCGGTGATATCATTACCACCTGCCCGATCAGCTAGTCGGCACATAGAGACGGTTCCCAAAGGAGGAATCCTGTCCTGACACTCTTCTACGCCCACGTCCCAAGCGCGACGAGTGTCTCGCATAAATTCCCAACTCCTCCATGATCAGGTTCTATCCTGGAAGAAGAAGAATCGAGCTAGTGCGTGCATCAAGAGTTAGAGGAAAGCGATATAGAGAAGAGACGATGTGCAGTTGGATACTACTACTACTGGTCATGAGGACCTGGGAGGAAAGGCTATCGAGAAGACAGACGGTTGGTTCTCCCGCGGCGCGTCCCTGGACTCTTCCTCACCTTCTACTTTACGCCTCACACACCTGCTCGTCTCTCCGCATCGTCTACGTAGGCAACGGATCGTCTCTTACTGTTGTAGTTACCCAATCCACTGCTAACACCGCGAGAACTCGACCCAAAATGTCCGAGCACTTCTGCTGTTGTTTGCCGGCCCGATTTGGCGTATTCGTCGTCTCTCTCCTCACTCTCTTGGTCTCAGCTGGTACTGCGTCCGCCATCTTGTGGGTCCTTGTAAACGGTACGCATTCACCTTTCACCCCCACCGTGCACTTCCCGCCTCGTGTTGAATTTGGAATCGGGACTCACTTGGCTTTGATAGGTCCCCAACATGGGGTAGTTCTCGAAGGTGGTGTCAAGACTGGATTCATCATCGCTGGTGTCATGTACGCCGTGTCTTCTCTTTTCGGGCTCTTTGGGTGAGGTTAGGTTTCGACCTTTCCGTCCGTGATGCCCTTCCTATCCCGTACTAATCACCAATACGTCCCTACTTAGCTTCATCGGTGCAATCGACCACAACCGTGGCGAAGGTAGTGGTGAGTCTGTCATTCTTGGAGTTCTACTCATACACTAAATATCCCGACAGGAATACCTTGTACGTCAGATCAAATCCGTAGGACGGAATGTTTGACTCTCCGTACAGTACCGCTACAGGATCTAAATGATCCCAGTCTCAAAAAGTTCCTCCTTCCCCCGAATCGGTATCGCAATTTCCCTCTTGCATATTACTCCCTGTATTGGAAGAGCGGGCAAGACACTCTCCTCGAAGTGGGCGAGATCTTCCGCCCGAACCACCTGAAAGCGCTCTACTGCTTTAAGCAATACAAGTACATGGAGACGCGAATCGACTCCTTCCGTGAGTATACTAAAGGTCTCGACAGATCGTCGATGAATCTACCTGGCATTTTGATTCTTGGTACGCCAGGAATCGGTGAGTCCGTCTGGCCTCAGTATCCTGGTGAAGGGCTGACGGCCTTTTTGAAAGGCAAAACAAGTTTCCTCGGCTACTACCTTGCTCGTGAACTCTCCCAGGGGAGGCCCGCCATATACATAAGCGCGAAACGATGCTACATCTTCAACAATGGCAATGTCTATGTCTATGCCCGCGGGGCAATCCCTCAGTTTGACGAAGGATTTCTTCATATCCTTTGCCTTGTCGATGCAGATATGCAGGATCCTGCCCGCGATGAACTCCTGTATAGCTCCTACCCGTTTGTGTTGATGGCGTCCTCACCCCGAAAAGCGAACTACCGTGGATGGATGAAGCAAAGAGCCGGAGGGTCGAGCCCGACATTTGTGCTCAATCCCCCTGAAGAGAATGAGCTCGTTAAGGCGTCAGTCTGACCATTTGCGTTCTACCTCTCACTCGCTCACTCTTCTCAGTCTAAAATTGCAGAGCAGATTTTCCAAGCTTTCTGATGAGGTCATCGTCGATGCTATCGTCTCATACGGATGCAACATGCGCACCCTGGCTATTGTTCTCTCCGGCAAAGAAGGTAGCGTTGAGAAGAGGATTTTGAAGATAGCCGAGCAAGTCGACAATGGCAGGCTGAGAAGTATGGTCACCAGCAATATGGAGACTGTCGGGGATATCTCTCACGAGCTCGTAACGACGACGTGCCTTCGACAACCTCAACCCGGAGAGGGTCTCTACCACGGCAGTGACAACGCCCGAGACATAATCGCCGGTCACACCGCTTGGGATGCACTACTCCGCGCCCATGGGAAGGCGGTCTATACGGATCTCATTCACCTCATCGAAACCTTTACCAAGATTCCTCAGGCAGCTCCGTCTGCTGGGTGGCTATGGGAGCATTGGGCAAATGCGTCGATTTGCAAGGGTGGATACTTTACTCTTAAGCCAATTGCCCTCCCACGATCCTCCAAAAACACCAGGCAGAACCAGCCCCCGGATCGAGGGGAAACGACGACAGAAGTGGAAGAGGCAGCACAAACCATTTCCGTGAACGAGTTGGAACTGCATTGCTTCGGTGCCCAGGAGCCACCTTCGGCCACGAGCGCTCCCACCCGATATTTCGTTCCCTCCAGTCAACGTAATGCCACATATGAATATGATGCATTTTTCCACCATGAGGGTCGTGGCATCGGGCTCCAGATGACGTTAGGCGGAACTCACCGTCTTAACCCCGACGGTCTTAAGGACCTGTACGATCGCCTACAGTATCCTTATGCACAGCCAACTCAACATTGGTTTGTGGTTGTCATTCGCAAGGGATGTCAGTTCAAGACATTCGAGCCCTCCCCTTGTTGGGCTAGACACTGGTGAGAAGGGGGAAGAACCGTGAGATATATAGAGGTACCTAGACACCGGTGAGAAGGGGGAAGAACCGTGAGGAACTTCCGCACTTCTCACTGAGTGTCTTATATACAGGATGAGGTACCCCTATCTACATCATCGACAAATAGGAGAAATAGACAAAGGAAGAAATAGGAGAACTGTAGCGCCAACACAACCCCCTCGACCCAAAAAAGGGACGACAACCAAAGGCGCGAATACAAACACAAACGAAAGACAGGGACAACCCCCCAAAGGTACGAATAATAAGCCAGAAACACAATGTAGGGACAACCCCCCAAAAGAGTAAATTAATAAGTGAGAGATGGAACCACAGCCGAAAGCAGGGACAACCCCCCATAAGAGTGAATGAGAAACGAAGCGAGACCATGATATGAATCCAGAAACAAAACGAGAAACGAAACGAAACAGAACCTAAACCTGCAAACCCAGCATCTCCTGGAATTTTGAGAACTTCACTCTTCCCAGTGGTTTCGTGAATATGTCTGCCGGGTTTTCAACACCTGGAACATGGTTGATCCTGAGGGCTCCCTGCTCAATGTGATCACGTATCCAATGATACGCACGGTGCACATGTTTCATGGTCGACTGGTGCTCTGGGTGTTTTGCAACCTGGATGGCTGAAGCATTGTCGACCATGATAGGTGAAGGGCAGGACATGTCGTATCCAAACTCTCCAAGGAGGTATCTCATCCACATAACCTTGCAGCCCACTTTCGAAAGTGTGGTGTATTCCGATTTGGTGCTCGACAGGGATACGTGTGGCTGGAGGTGGCTTCCCCACTGGACAGCACCCCCACCAATACACACAGCGAAGCCGCCAGTAGATCGGCCGTTGTCCGGGTTGCCAGTCAAGTCAGCATCGGAATAAGTCGTGAATAGATCCGGCAAGGAAGTGCGTGAGTAAACCAAAGACATGTCGACGGTCCCCTTGAGGTATCGGAGCACCCGTTTAGCCATGTCCCAGTGGTCTTGACCAGGATTCTCCACAAATCGGCAGAGCACACCAACAGCGTAAGCAATGTCGGGCTGTGTTGCGATAGCAAGGTACAAGAGTTTACCAACCAGTTCCCGATAAGGTACCGCCCTCATGCTGAGCTTCTCCTCGGGCGTTCTAGGCAACATCGAAACCGAGAGTTTGAGGTGTTCGTCCATGGGCGTGAGGGTAGGATTACAGTCTGTCATGTGAAAATCCTCTAGGATAGATCTGATGTATCCTGGCTGCGATAGACAAATCGTGCGAGCGGCACGATCGCGAGAGATCTTCATCCCCAATATCGAGGTCGTGGGGCCCTGATCATGGAGCTTGAAATGAGAACCCAACTCCGTCTTGACCAACTGTAGGGCGTCCCGTGAGTTTGAGGCGATTAGGAGATCATCGACGTGAATTGGCATGAGGATGTGGACATCACCGCGATGGTAGACATATACAGAGTGGTCACAATCCATGCGCTCAAAGCCAATGTTCACCAACACAGAGTGAAGCTTGAGAGCCCATATCCGAGGACCTTGTTTAATGCCGTATAGACCCTTCAGTAGATGGATGACCCAACACTTCGGGTCCTCTCCTGGGGCAGGCTCACCATCAACACCCAAACCCTCCGGTATCTTCATATATATCTCAGCGTCTATCTCCCCATTTAAGAATGCCATCGACATGTCCACGGAATCCAACTCCAGATCCTCCGTCGCTGCCAAAGTGATCACCGCGCACATCATGGCCATACGGGCCGTGGATGCAAAGACCTCGTTATAATGTATACCACGCACTTGAGAAAATCCCTGGGCGACAATCCGTCCCTTAAACTTGTCAATCGACCCGTCCGGTTTCCACTTGACTTTGAACACCCAGTGAGAGCTGATTGCCCTCTTACCAGGCGGTAATTGAGCCAGCTCCCACATCCCATTTGCTACGTGTGCCTTGATCTCAGCTAGCATGGCCAAAATCCACGAAGAGGCATCAGGGTGTGTAAGGGCTTCTGCTAGGGTCCTTGGCTCCATTGACTGACTGGCAATGAACGTGCATTCCATGGCATCCAATATGGGGATAGCAATGTCATCGGCGGCCAGCGAAAGGTGAGCCTCAGCCAGGGCACCAGGTTGCCTCGCCCGAGATGGGCGCTTTGCAGGCAGCGGGGCCTCGTTGAGAGGGTGGTGTTCGAAATAGTCAGTGAGACTCCTGACAGCGGGCAGAGTACGAGGACAATCGACAACATCGAGCAACTCAGGTGCTGGAGGGACTGGGGCGGGGGGATCGAGGCAGAGACCCAGGCGAGTGGGCTCAGGGCCAGGCGCAGGTGGTGCAGCAGGTGCGAGAGGTGCAGCAGGTGCGAGGGGTGGAAGGGGAGCAGCGGGCGCGAGGATTGCAGTGGGCGCAGGATTAGCAGGTGGGAGAGCATCAAAGGGGATAGTGGTAGGCCTGGGAGGCGTAGGGTCTGGTAATAACAGGGCTAGTGCATCGATCAAAGAATCGACACCAGACAGACCTGGTTTCTGAAAAGGAAAGACGGACTCACAGAATACAGTGCTGTCCAATATGATCTCCTTCCAAGCGTCAGGACACCAAAACCTCCAGCCCTTGTAGTCCGACAGGTAGCCCACCAATATGCATTGTGCCGCATGAGGAGTGAGAGTGGGGCGCTGGTCCTTTTGCAGATGGACATAGGCAAGGCAGCCGAAAGGTCGTAAGGCAGAAGCATCGGGCTTGCGGCCGTAGAACAGTTCGAAAGGCGTTAGGGGAGCGGTCGCCAATGACAGAATGCGGATCTTCATATACAGCCAATGAGTAGCGGCGTCTTCCCACCAGCTGTGCCCTAGTCTGGACTGCGATAAAGATGTCATTATTCCCTCAGTGATAGAATGATTCATTCACTCCACAACACCATTTTGCTGAGGTGTATCCCGAATGGAGTGCTCCCTCTGGATCCCAGCCCCAACCAAAAAATCATCAAAATCCTTCCCAATGTACTCTCCTCCCTTATCATCATGCAGTGTGCCGATTCGATAGCCGGTGACATTTTCCGACCACGCTTTGTATTTCCGGAACGCATCGAAGACGTCCGATTTCTTCGCAACGAAGTATACGGCAGGGAAACGGGAGTGGTCATTGATGAAGGTGACCCAATATATGTGTCCACACTGGCTGCGCACAGGCAGAGGGCCATGAACATCAGAGAATATGCGGGCGAGCAGGCGCTCTGCGCGGGCTGCTAGGCGAGTATGCAGCGCTCTCGTCAGCTTACCATTCACGCAATCCTCACAGAATTCATCACTAGATTCGTTCACGACGCGATCTGGTAACCCAGCGAGGGCCTTTGAATGGATCAGGCATTTGATTGCTGAGTGCGGCAGGTGATTTAGTCGAGTATGGAGTTCGGCTAATGAGATGTTCGCTGATTCAATTGAGTGGACCGGCTTCCAATCCAGGTACGCCAGGTTGCTTGAATTCATAGTAGCCATGAATTCAGTGGCACCGGACTGACGGTTAATCCATCGGTGGAGTGGGTACTCCATAGACTCGGTGTACGCGTGTCAGTGTTCTTGTGCGAATCTGTTTGAAGCAAAAAGGGAGGCTGCGAGAGAGGGTATGAATAGAACATTTTCTATTAGGATGTGATATCCACAACTGGATAAGAAACGAATGGGGCCAATGCCCTCAGAATATATCATCCTTCCATCCGCCAATTGGATCGCTCAACGATCTGGCCTCAGGCTGGTGAAGGCATTTCAGTTGCTGGTCATAGTGCAGGTGGCCCCTGAGTCAACCAACCAGCCATCAGCAGAGAGAGATTGTGAGGAATGGAATGAAGTAGCTACCCCGGCAGACTCATGAGGGAGAGTAGGTGCAGAGTTGCTGCTGTTGTTGTAATGAATGTTGGTGTTGGCGGAGGGAGAGGCTGTCGCAGCCGTGTTGGCGGACATAGTGTTGCTAGATGAAGGGGTGCCACTAGACGAAGGGGTGCCACCCCCTTGTTGAGAACGACCCTTCGACCACTTTGCTTTGCGGTTACTGTAGTTAGTGTTCCGCTGTGAGATGAGTTTGTCCAGGGCCTCTGCATGGGGGCAGTCCTTTGCCACATGCCCGGGCTGGAGACAGTGGAAGCATTTGGCTGTGAAGGCCGCGTTGACTGATTCAACCTGGGCCCGGGTCTTCTTGTCGGTCGACAAACAGAGGAAGGAATCGTAAACTTTGTCGATTGAGGGGAGTGCCTGCGAGACATAGCGGTGACAAAGGGGATCCTCCATGCGGAGGCCGTACACTTGTGCGAACAAGTAAATCTCATTGATTACCTGTCTGCCAGTGAGGTTCGTTGGTGTAATTCGATTGAGGTTGGCCTTGATATCTGCTCCCCTCCTCCAGTAGTCGATATAATCATCGTCAGGGCCCTGATGATGTGCAAAGAGCAAGGTCCATGCCTGGTGGCATAGGCTGATGTCCTTGTTCAGATGCTGTGACTCAATCGCTTTCCAGAGAGCGAGGGGGCTTCCTCCCTCGTGTTCCGCGACAAGGTCACCATGCAGCTTGTATGTGGTACTCGCGATCACGCCCATCGTGATCCCCTCTGAGGTTTCCCAGGCCTCCAACTCAGTTGCATCCGTCAGATGAACAGGGTCAACAAGTGCACTGGTCGTAGCATCATGCGTGCGAGTGATGACATGTACGTGTCTGTATCCAGTCAGGTATGCCTTGACAGCAGCCTGCCAGTCCTGGTAATTATCCTTCACAAGCATTGGCAGATGGGCGAAACTGCCAAGTGTGTGGGAGTCGGAGGACATGGGCATAATGTGTGCAGGAACGGCAGTGACGGCAGGAGGAGTGGCAGTGACGGGAGCGACAGGGGGAGTAGTGGCGGCGGGAATGACAGGGGCAATGACGGCAGCGGGAACAACAGGGGCAACGACGGCGACGGGAGCGACAGGATTGACGGTTGGCTCAGAGGTGTTAGAAGCAGTGGTGCTCATAACCTGTTGGGCTAGACACTGGTGAGAAGGGGGAAGAACCATGAGATATATAGAGGTACCTAGACACTGGTGAGAAGGGGGAAGAACCGTGAGGAACTTCCGCACTTCTCACTGAGTGTCTTATATACAGGATGAGGTACCCCTATCTACGTCATTGACAAATAGGAGAAATAGACAAAGGAAGAAATAGGAGAACTGTAGCGCCAACACCCCTACCCCCACCCAACTAGACAAGTTCCGCTTCACAATGGAGCTTGAACTGCCTCAGGGTATGCGCCCCTTCCTTCCATAGGCATATGCTACAGCTGACAATGATGATTCATAGGAGCACTCCCCGGGAATTTTGACAAGTGGGGTGAAAGAAATCGAGCCAACTGAGTAGGCGGTGGTAATAACGATGTTGGGTGGTGCGAGTTTCGATACTGAGATACAGGATGGTGCGTGTGAGGGTGCTGAGCTTCAGGACAACAGGTGATGATGAGGTTGTGTCGATGAGTAATTAGGTGATCAGAATTGAAATTGGGTACTTTCTGTTTCTTTCGCACCCTCCTCGCCCTCCTCGTTGCCTACCCCAACCCAGACAAATCCGTCTCATCTTTCCTTGCCTGACGGACGTTCATCAAAATAAAAGCGCTGGTACAGTCAGGGAGTAGCCAAATAGACGGAGTAGCCAAATAGACGGTCCGCGCTACGGGCTCAACCTTCTGTAGAGAATTGTAAGAAATTCGTTGTATACTGTTTATGTTGGAATCTTGTTGTGTACCGAAAGTGGGAGGTTCACCGCCCCTCAATCGTGACCAAGCTCAAGTGCAAGTTTGAGCCGGGGGTGGCCCAAGTTGAGTGGGGTCTAAACCTCTGCTATTCCACGTGATCAACCTCGTGACCTCTTGTATTCTTTCTGTATTATTTGAGCCAACAGTTCCTCTGAACTCTTCCGAGGTCAGGATACAAATCACCACCAACCATGCCACCAAAGAATAATCGACCACAGAACGATGTTCAAAAGAAGTTTGAAGGTACATTGGACTTCAACAGCACGCACAAAACCATGGCGGCGTCTGGAAGATGAGCTGAAGGCTCTCAAATTACGGTCTCCCAAAGAATTGGAGAGTGTTGAAATTGTGGAGGAGCAGGATTGACAATGATAGGAGATACTTGTTAATACAGTTACTGAATCTCTACTTAAGATGTCTTCCGAGATTTGGAACTCAAATTTCCCGACATATCAAGACCGTCTATTTGGCTACTCCACACCCACCCCGATGACCGCCTTGTCGCACTTCAAAAAATCTGAAACTTCACCTATGTACTCTAGTTGTTGAAATAACTCTATTTACGTAATTACAGAACTACAGCGCTGAAATCAAACGATGCCGAAAGGATGCCGAAAATCGTCTATTTGGCTACTCCCTGACTGTACCAGTCTCCATAATCTCCAGCACTTGTACAAGGATTGAACCTCCCGTCGCGGGCGTGGCAATTACCATACTGTACCCGAGTAAGGAGACCAGTGTGGAGAGAGATCGAGTCGGAGAGGTCCGACTGCAGAAGCCGGAGGTTGGTATTGTGTAAGAGCTCCTGGAATGCGTGTTCTGCATTCAGGTCGAGGGAGAGTTGGTCTAACAGCTATGTTACTGTCACCATGGTCCAGTCCTGCGCGGAGTACGACTCAGGGACGCGCTATTATACATGCGTTATAGACATACCGGGTCCAGCAAGATCATCGCGCGCCTCTTTGAGTACTGGCATGGAGACACGAGAGCAAGCTTTCAAGGTGGACCACTCTATGGACTCCATGACCGTCAGTTTGTCAGAACAATGATTTTCTCACATGGGGGACTGCACGTACAAGAACCACCCTTGGTCTCGCTATCTGATCGAGTATGCCTCTTGAATCTGCCGGTCAACCTGGTTAGGAACGGACACACTCTTCCACAGGCGTCCGGAGGTTACGATGTGGAATAAACGAAAAGATGTGGCGGAGGTACGATAAACAGCTAGCGGCTGGGTCAGGATCCACTGAGCGAAATGTATATTGTGAATTTCACCACAGTAAATACACCACATCTCTCACCACATGCTTCACCACGAAATGTGGTGATTCAAGGCCCGGTGAAGTTCACCTGAAGATCTGGTGAATTTCACTTGACGATCTGGTGAATTTCACTTGATGGTCTGGTGATGGTCTGGTGATGGTCTGGTGATGGTCTGGTGA
>Ga0307515_10004075_pt1 | contig 30476 bp, 17 predicted proteins | sample 17_EM_MG_FD_194513 | JGI IMG/M metagenome (GOLD analysis project Ga0307515, IMG submission 194513) | Populus trichocarpa ectomycorrhiza microbial communities from riparian zone in the Pacific Northwest, United States - 17_EM | ecosystem: Host-associated > Plants > Roots > Unclassified | place... | reverse complement strand
TATAGTATAGGCTTTATAGAGTTAGGCTTAGGGAACAGAACCTAAAAAGGGCGACGCTTTTTTAAGTAAACTCCTAGGGAGATTACCTAAAAGCCGGATGGCTTAGGGGACCCCCTAGACGCTAGTGCTACGTAGGCGAGTTAAAGGATCGTAGGCGGCCACTATAAGGAATACTAGAAGTAGGTTAATAAAGAGAAGTTAGTTCGGGCTTTAGAAAACCTAAAGCCCTAGTAGCGTATCTCCCTTAACTATAACTAGGGCCTAATATAGAGGGAGAGAAGAAATGTATTGTGGTATATATCGCGATAGATACGCCCTAGGGCGAAGTCCGCCTATATACTTTATATAATAATAGGTGCTAAATTAACCTCATTAATTAAGATATCGTCTATAGGTTTAGCCTGCCTATATGCTATGCGCTATATTTACGTAAACCTATCGCACGTTTCCTTAATAGCAACCAGATAATAATCTAGAATGCTTATAATCTAATAGTTACTACTAGTGACTCCTAAGGTACCTCTCGCACTATTGGCCTGCAGACCTTTTAGGGCGGCTTATTTAATGGTTACGATATAGTTCTTAGATAGGATTGGCTCGCGGAAGTAGATTTATTAATTAGCTTCCGTTTTGGATAGTTTATCTAGGGTACTTTGGACCCTAGACGCCTCTAGATAGTTACCCTTAACGCTTTCCTAGTAGACATTAAGGCTGGTGAAATAGTCTATTCGCTATAGCTAGAAGACTTCTTCTTTATGCTAGTCGTAAACATAATAGAGGACCTATTATTACTGGTAGTGAGTACCTATGCAGACTCTCTAGATATAGAGATACTGGTTATAAATATAGTAGAGGACCTGCCGTTACTAGCAGCGAGTACCCATGGAGATTCTCCGGTGCTAGCGCAGATTACCTATATATAAGGGGGAGGTGATTAAAACCCTAAAACTATTAAGTATACTGTAGCAGAGCTGTATATACTCTCTATATAAGCACACCTGCGAAACGTATATCGGCCGCACTCTTCTCTCTACTGGCTCCCGGAAGCACACTACTACGTAATAGTCGCTTTGACCTTTGTAGCCCCTAGCCTACTAAAGGTATATAAGGAGGAAATTAATGTCTTCTTTAATGAGCTAGTAAGTATACTACCGCAGAACTCTAAGTACGACTATATGATTGACTTAGAAGAAGGTAAGACGCTACTATAAATGCCCCTCTATAACCTTTTATAGAAAGAGTTATAGATTTTATAAGAGTACCTAGACAGTGCTCTTAAAAAGGGCTAGATTAGGCCTAGTAAGTTGCTTGCTAGAGTGCCTATCCTCTTTATGCCGAAAGCAGACGGTATAATACGGCTATGTGTTGACTATAGACGCCTAAATAAGATTATAATCAAAAATCGGTACCCCCTATCGTTAGTTGGCGAGCTCTTTAATAGGCTTAGCTATGCGAAAATATTTATAAAGCTGGATCTTCGTGATGCGTACTATAGGGTTTGTATTAAAAAGGGAGATAAATAGAAGACCGTATTTAAGACATGCTACGGTTACTTTAAGTACCTAGTAATGCCCTTTAGTCTTACTAACGCCCCTATAACTTTCTAGAGCTATATTTATAAAGCTCTAGGAACCCTAGTAGATACTATCTACGTAGTTTACCTAAATTATATTCTTATCTACTTAAATAATAAGGATAAGCACGTTAAGTATGTTAAGTAAGTACTACAACAGCTCCGCGCTTGGGGCCTATACGCTAAACTATTAAAATATATCTTTTATACTAAGAACGTTAAGTTCCTAGGCTTTATTATTACCCTTAGAGGTATTATAATGGACCCTAACCGCATAAAAGCTATTAAGGAATGGCCTAAGCCTAAGTCCTATAGAGATATCTAGGTCTTTTTTAGCTTTGCTAACTTTTATAGGCAATTTATCTGGAACTACTCGGATACCGTATACCCCCTACACGCATATCTTGTATAGGCATATCGCGACCCAACATTAGATAGGGAGAAGAAGAAGAAGCGTAAGTTAAAAGGGCCTACTAAATAGTATTAACCCTAGTCCTAGCCCGATAACGCGCAGTAGGCGTTCCGTAAGCTACGCGCTGCGTTTATATAGGCTCCTCTACTTCGCCACTTTAACCCTAATTTACCCCTAATGGTGATTACTAACGCTTCTAATTATGCCTATGGCGGTATACTTCTGCAGCCTTTAGGGTAGGGAGATTAACTCCACTGGCACCTAATTGCTTATTGTAGTTAGAAGCTTACTAGCCTAGAAGTATAGTATAATACGTATAATAAAGAATTACTCGCTGTAGTGTAATACTTTAAGACGTGGCGCTATTACTTTAAATACGCCGCGTATGTAACGCACGTGCTCTATAATTATAATAATCTTAGGTACTTTATAACCACTAAGAGCTTATTTACTTGCTAGGCCTAGTACGCTAAGGAACTAGCTAAGTTTAATTTTAAGATTAAATATAAGCTAGGCAAGATAAATCCTGCTAATATACTATTCCGGCACCCAGATTATACTAAAGGCTTTAAAGATGGCAGTAAGAGGACAATCCTTAATGCTATGCTGCCTATATTGCAGTAAAAGTTATAGGTTATAGGCCTTATGGGCGGCCCTAGTGCTACTACACTAAACTAGTGAGTAGTATGCGTGTAGTATGTAAGCGACCCTTGCGAACTTAGCGCTGGCGGACTAGAGCGTCCTACTATTCTCTTTAAAACTACCTTAACTAGCCTAATAGCGCTATATTGGTATAGCGTAAGGCTAAAGTAGGGTTAGTGGCGGGTTTAATAGGTATATAGCCTTACCGTCTATAAATCTGGCTGTATGTAAATAACCTATAACTAACCCGCGAGGTACTAGCGACCTACTTACGTAAGTAAGCTTTTAGAATATTTCTGGTCTACCGAATTTAGGCGGCGGTATTAAGCTCCACTGGCTCTACCTGTTAAATGGACTAATTAGGATTTTCTATACTAGGTATATAAAATCGCTACTAGCTTGGTTAAATGCGGGGGAGTCTTAGTAAGTTAAATCTGACTAATTAGATAACTTTAACCGCTGGTCGAAGTTCCTTAACATCTTCACGCCGCGTATATATACTACCCGTCTCTCTATACGCAAAATTAAGACGCTCTTTCTCCTTTAAATTTTTTCCTTACTAAGGTTTTTTATGGGGTTTTATTAAGGCTTAAGTATATAAAGGATTGGGGACGACCCTTTTTAAAGGGGGGGGCATTGTTAGGTAAAACCTAAGTAGATAGTTATATAGCCGTAAGGTATGGGCGACCCTGGGGTAACCCAGGGGTGACTCGCCTGTAAGGTACGTGCGCTGTACGTGCCTAGGGAAACCCCTTCCTACCTTGCACACAGACTCCCCCTTTTCCCCTAAGGATTCGTCTCTGTCTATACAATATACCTATTATTCTATTATTGGACTCCCTATCTATATCCTTACCTTATACCTACTACAGCTGGTCTGGGTAAGGTAGCGCTTAAAGCTCGCTATAAGGGTAATATTAAGGCGTATATATACGTTAGCATAAATTATAGGTAGAGATATAGTTTATAACGTCCGTATTTATACTAGGCTAGTAGTACTTACGTAAGAGTAGATCTAGAGTCTTTTTCTTACTAAAGTGCCTAGCTAGGGTATTATTGTAGTAGATCTGTAGGAGTTTTATATAAACTGCTAGGTCTAGGGGCATATATAGCCTTCCGTGGTGGTAAAGTAGTTTAGTGGAATTAAACTGCTATACTAGCTTTAAGCGGGCGCGTTAATAGCGTCTTGTAGTATCTACGCTGTCGCTGCGCTTTTATAGTATAAAGTTATCTTTAGTTTAAAGTCCTTTAATAAGCTTAATAACTATTTCCGTACTAGACTTATAAGTACTTTCTTAAGTACTAGCTTCTCTAACTTGGGTCCTCGTTATATACTGCTTAACGGCATATATATAGGTTGTCTAGTTAAACCGTAATACTATATTGCTTAGGCGTACTACTATTAGGTTGCTAGCTTATAGCTATAATAACAACACCTTTATAGAAGGCTTGCTTTCTTATATACCTAATAGGACTTTTATTTTAGGTTGGTAGCTCTATATTCCTAAAGTCCTTTAAAGTAGTAATAGTATAGTGTCTTCTTTTAGCGGACCCCCTATGCTTAGGGGTCGCCTTAACGGCGCGTCTATAGGGTTCGTTTTTTCTACCCTATACTTAATTATAAAGTTATAGGCAGCTAATGCTATAGCCTATCTAGCTTGCCGTCTATTAAGGGCTTTTACTTTTATAAAACCTTTTAGATTATTATAATTTATAAGCACTTCTAGACGGCTTAATAGCCCCTTAATATAGTATCTCTAATACTTAAAAGCCTCTATAATAGCTAGTAGCTCCTAATTATAGGTTTTATAATTGCACTCTACTAATAAAAGCCTCCTAGACTAGAAGGCTATTAAATACTAAAGACTATCTTTAAACAGCTATAATATAATTACTGCTAGGCCTTATATAGAGGTATTAGTCTTTAACTAGGTCGGTAAGCCTCGCGTATAGTGTTATAGGAGCGGCGCCGTTATAAAGGCGTTATAGAGTTGGCGTATTGCCTACTTTACCTCTTCTAGCTAACTAAAAGGCCTAGCTTTACGGCCGTTCTTTACTCCCTTAAGGAGATTAGTAATAGGCTTTATAATAGTAAAGTACTTATAGATAAACCGGTAATAGAAGTTAGTAAAACCTAGGAAGACCTAGACATCCCTATAGGATTAAGGGCTCTTCTACTTAATAATAGCTTCTACCTAGCTAGGATCTATCGCTACGCCTTTAGGACTAATAATATATTCTAGGAACTTAACCTCTCGTATACTAAACCTGCACTTCTTAAGGTTTGTATATAGTTAATATTACCATAACTTACGTAGCACTTCTAGTATATAGCGCTAGTGTTCCTCTAAATTCTTAGAGAAAATTAGAATATTATTAAGGTAGACTATATAGAAGACGTTTATTAGTCCTAATAAGGCCTAATTAATATAGCCCTAAAAGGTCGCTGGTCCGTTAGTTAGCCTAAAAGGTAAAACTAAATACTTAAAGTAGCCGTAACGCGTGCGGAATACTATCTTTTACTTATCGCCCTAATGTAACGGAACCTTGTAGCAAGTACTACGGTAGGCTCGTTATTGGGCTAGGTGTGTAGGTATTGTAAGTAAGTTAACAACGTAATAATAACTAGTGGAGTGGTTACCTAACAGATTAACTTTAATTATATTCTAAGAATTACTATAAGGAAGAAACTATCTAGGTAGAGATTAAGGGTCCTTAAATACACAACCGTACTCCTATAAAATCCTTCTTATATATAATATACGTGTACTCTATTTACTTTATCGCGGATTATATAGATTATATAGATCACCTTACGTGACTTATACTACTATTCCTCGTTATATAGTTCTACCGGCTTTATCCTAGGCCGTACTTATATTAACTAACTAGCTTCTTTTAACTCCTCTCTAAGTAGTCGTAATATTGTACTTAAAGCGTCTGTAATACTATCTCCCTTCTTTTTATCTTCGTCCTTAAAGATTCCTAGCATCTCTAAGTTATTTACTAGAGGTATAATGTCCGTTTAATTAACTTGGTTAATATTGTTACTTATTATACCTAAAGCAATTTCTTCTTCTTCTATAGCCCGTCGGTCTTATACTATTGCTATTATATTATTGCTAGGTAAGATTATACCATCTCTATATTCTCGTTATGCGAAAGAGGGATTAGTTTATATTACGCTAGTAAGTCCTTCCTCCTGGCAACCCTCTTTTTATTTAGAGTGCACTAAAGCAAATATTTATTTGTTCTGTAATGTCCGCTTTATCTCTAACGCTAAGTATACGCGCCCTATAACTCTTAATAGTTATTAAGTTCCCTAAGTAATTTATTATAGGGTCTTATATTTAATCTGCTGCTATAAAGCTTAATAATAAGCTCTTAGTAGCTCTAGCGGAACTTTATCGTTCTTGTAATGCTAAGGAGGAGGCTACTGCTACTTAACAGCGCGCCCTTAACTCCCGTCTTGCTGCGTCTACTTAATTAATTTATCTTAAAAAAGTCCGCGAAAAGGTTTATTTTAAGGAGTAAAAACTTATAAAATAAAGTCTGTAGAAACTTAGTAATAAGAGAACTGACTCTCTTCCTATAAAGGGAACAACTCTAAGTAGTTTGGCAGTCGCTCTTCCTAGGTCCCCCTTAGGTAACTTATTTTTTAGCAATTCTTCCTTATTAATATTACCTAACCTATTCTCTTCCGATACTCCTATACCTTTTCTATAGTATTCTTTAGGTTCTCTAGTGGCTCCTAGGTAGTCTTATTATAGCTATTCCGACTAATACTGGTATATACGATATTCCGGAACATTTCTGCCTTATTCTAAAACAAGTTGTCCTTATTCTAAAATGAGTTGTATATCGCTTTAATCGACCTTATTCCGGATTGCTTGCCTTATTCCGGAAAAGATCTTTAAAGGTTAGGCCAATTACTAGGTGGTATAGTAGGTAGAGGCTCGCTAACGCCCACACGCATACCACGAGTCGTGAAGTTCTTCAAAATAGATTCATTTTATGCTTTTGTTTTTCTTTCTTTATAGGTTTAATTAGTAAATAGTTATTGTATAGGGTCTAGAATAACCTTAAATTACGCCAACCATGCCTACATAACGTCGCCAAAAGATCTACTTAATAAGTATACATTTAGTGGTTGAATAATATTTTGTAATTAAGCGTGAGGCATTTTACAGAGCTCTTATAAGCTCCTTTGTGGTGTTAATTTTGCTTAAAAATCGCCTAATTAGGCTTAGCGCAGGGGCTATCGCGAACTTTGAAAATTTTTTATTGATCCTTCCTACCGCCTCTACGTACGACTTAATTAGATCCTTAATAATATGCGTGCCTTTTCTGTAAGTTTTGAATATATATTTAACTCTACTGCCAACTTAAATTTAATACTAGTAATAGCAATATTGTCCTCCGCGCCTACCTCCGCGCCCGCACCTAATGCGGCTCCCTTACCTCCTACTGATGCTCCTATCGCGAGCCTATCTACTGTGTGTGTAGGTAAGGATGTAACGATTAATGGTGTAGCTGTTGAAAAGGAAATATAGAGTGTTCTTCCTACTGCTATAGAGGAAAGCCTTGTACAAATCGGCTGACGGAGGACTCCCTAGGCGAGCCTCTAGCAAGAGCTTATAGTACTTAGATTAACTCTTAAACAAAGTGAGCCTAATGGGGGACTCTGTTATAAAGTTCTATATAACCTTAATTAACAGCAGATAAGGGAGGCAATTAATTAAGCCTACTGGCGAGGCTGCGTAAGCTAAAGGAAAGGAGAACGATAGAGTAAGCAAGATTGGCGCAGCTAGCAGAAATCTAAATCGTAATTACGCCAAACCTAATTAGGCAATTAGTCTATGACCGGCAGAATATTGGGGAGCCCAGCTTTTAACAGATCTTAGTGGGTTTAAAGCTTTATATAATTTGCAAATTTTAGTATTAGGGAACGCGATCGACCACCCCCCCTACCTAATTAGTTTCTACTACTTATAGACTATATCTATAACGTGGAAAGGCCTTTAAATATATCTATAAATTGCAGCGTAACCTAGTTTAGATGGAAGCTAATGGTATTATAGTAGTTTAAAGGGGTAGTAAAATTTGATCTCTAGAGTAATAGAAAATCTTATTAGAAAATTAAGATCTTATATTTTTATACTAGAGATCGCGACTATGCTCTACTAAATGATAGATTATAATATCTAAGATATATAACCGCTTATTTTACAGCCAAAATCCATATATTCACCAAAAAGTTAAAAAAGCTCTATTAAATCTTAATATAGCTTTAGATCTTTTCCAGAATAAGGTAAGCTCTTTTCCGGAATAAGGCAAGCAATCCGGAATGGAGCCGATTAAAGCGATACACGACTCATTCTAGAATAAGGACGACTTGTTCCGGAATAAGGCAGAAATGTTCTGGAATATCGTATATACCGGTATCAGTCGGAATAGTAGGCACGATAGGTAGGCATAGACAAGTAGGCATAGACAGGTAGGCACAAATAGGTAGGACAGTAGAATAGGTAGGACAGGTAGGACAGGTAGGACAGGTAGGATAGGTAGGACAGGTAGGACAGGTAGGATAGGTAGAATAGGTAGGATAGGTAGGACAGGTAGGACAGGTAGGACAGGTAGGATAGGTAGGACAGGTAAGACAGGTAGGACAGGCAGGACAGGTAGGATAGGCAGGCAGGCAGGTACTAGGCCTAGTTAGGAAATTAGTACACGGCTAGCAGATCATCGGGAACCCCGCCAATCAACGATTTGGGGCCTCCGCGAGAGGCTCCTTAGTCGATCGCCCGACGCCCAAGCGATCGTAGAGCTCCTATAACAGACGCAGGCGGTAAGCAGGATAGATTAATTTGGATTATTTAGATTATATAATTAAATTAAATATATATTTTTTAACTAGCTATAAATACTGGAGTGTTAATATACTTTATTTTTAAATATAGAATTTTTATTATTATCCTAATGGTCCTAATGGTCCTAAGGGTCCTAATGGTCCTAGAGGTCCTAGAGGTCCTAGAGGTCCTAATGGTCTAGGCGACCTCCTAATAGGTTCCTAATAGGATGCCGAGTGTAAGTATCTCCTGGAGCTCCTAACAGCCCTAACAGGAGCTGTTAGGAGCTGTTAGTACTGTTAGTGTCACGGGACACCCCCGTGACACCTTATATACGTCTACCTGTTTCCACCGACTCAGCAACTAAAGACTGACCACGAGACGGCAATTTGCGGCAATCTGACGGCAATCTGCCATATTCTACTATATTCCGCCAAGTTCCACCAAATCCTGCCAAGTTCTGTTAGGACTACCACCTAAATCCTATTCTACTCCGTGCATGTGTTGACTAAGTAACTAAGCTAACGATATATACCCTTTCTTCCCGTTTCCCTACCTTCTCTCCTTACGCAACGTCTTGACCTTATTATACAGTTTATGTACATAGCTTAATAGTATCTACTTTGCTATATATTATCGCCGCTTATACTTACTCCATGACAGTTAAAAGGCATAAACATTTTGCTAATATACTTGTTATTGTGTTGTTATCTATACCACTTTTAGTATAGTCCTTTAAGTATATACGGCTTGTCCGTAAGAAAGTATCTCCTTATTACTACATTATAACAGCCCTTTATATGCCGTTCTTTAAACCTAGTTAGGATCCCTAGATCCTCTTCTTCTTTTAGTTTAGTAAGCTACTTAGCCCTTAGTGTGCCTGTTTTAGGTCTATTGGTAATTCTTTATATAGGTGCTCTATCCCTTATACAACCTAGTATACTAGATCTCTTATCTAGTTTCTGCTCTTACCATAAGGTAATTCTTGCCCTAAATTCCTCTATAGTTTCTTTCTTTTTATATCTTATAAGTAGATTCTTAAAGTCTTCTTACTTCTTAATCTTGTTAATAGTCCTTATTTATACGTTAAAATCTTAGTTCCATAAGATTCTTAATCCTAAGCTTACTTTTAACTTAAGCTTAGCTCCCGCCTTAGTTTAACTAGGCGTCTATAGTGTTCTCATCTTATCTTAAGAGTTTTAGATCTTACTTATCTTATCTTAAAAGTCTTATACTTTTAGGAACTCTTATCCCAAGCTTATTTATATATCTTTAAACTAAGCTATATTAGCGACTTAGTCAATTAAGGCACGAGCACGGTAAGAGGGACGCGCAAGCCTATACGATTGGATTGTCTATAAACGAGAATCTAAAGCTAGAGAAAGGAAAGGAGAAGAAAAGCAGCGCCGGTTGAAGTAGGGTTCTTTTATAGGGTTCTCTAGTCACGTGACCGCGAAGTTCTACCAAGTTCTGCCAGTTCTGCCAGTGCCGTAACATTACCCCCCCCTCCGCAAAAGCCTGCCCTTAGGCTTTATAGTCCGTATTATGCTTATAGGGCGTTCTTATCTTTATATTCTTTCGGTAGCTTATCGTCTTCGCTATACTAGCACTCTATCCACTCGTCTAGGTACTTTAGGGGTCCTAGTTTATTAGGGTAGCGGTTATAGAATTCTTAAAGCTTATGGGGACTACTAATAAAGTTCTATGTAGGGTACCAGGTAGGATCTAGGTTATAGCCTTTCCAACTAACGCGGTACTTTAGCGTTTTTCTTACTAGTTTACAAGCCAGTACTTCTTTAATTTCCCATTCGTTGTCGCCATTGACTTAAATCGGTAGGGGAGGTTCGTTCTTTTGTCTAGGTAATAGGTCGTTTATAGCTTTTTGTAGCTTATCCGGCAAGAAAATGGGGTGAACCTTAATTGAATCTAGGAGCTTTACTTTATACGAGTTACCTATCTTCTTAAGGACCTTATACGGTCCCGCCATCTAATAGTCTAGCTTACGGCTAGGCCGTTCTGTCTTTTAGTTCTTTGTTATAACCTAGACTATATTGCCTACGGTAAAGTCGGGTTCGCGCCTATACTTATTTGCCTGCTGTTCTATTAATTTCTAGGCCTTTTTTAGATTTATACGAGCTACCGTCTAGGCTTCCTCTAAGCGCTTGGCGTACTACTAGGCTTCCTCATAAGATAGTTTCTCGCGTATGGTCCGTGGTTCTTCTGGTCTATCCCAGTTAAAGCTTATTTAGGGTAAATATCCCATTTCTAGTTAGATAGGTGCAAATCCCGTAAAGTTATGGGGTAGGGTCGCCTGGGCGTAGTCCATTAGGAGTAGTAGTTCGCCCTAGTTATCCTAGAAGTAGTTAACAAAAGGCCAGAGTCTCTGATTTAAATATTGATTTATAATCTCTGTCTAGCTGTCTATCTGGGGGTAGTATACTATAGAGAGCTTTAGCCTAATACCTAGGATCCGGGTAAACTCGTTTTAGAAGGCTAATATAAATTATAGGCCGTAATTGGATATGATAGTATCTGGTGGTCCGTAAATGCAGTAGATATAGTGGATATACAGTCGGGCCGCCTCCTTAGCGTTAATATTCTTATAACAGGGAATTAAGAACGGGCGCTTGCTAAAGCGGTTAACTAAAATTATAACCATATTATATCCGTCGCGGTCTGTAGGTAGCTTATAGGAGTCTATAGAGATATGCTGCTAGGGGCAGTCGGGTATTGGGAGAGGTTTCAATAGTTCTAGGGTCTTATCTCGTGGAATTGTAGACCTATAGCAGTTATTGCAGTTCCGTACGTAACGGTTAATATCTATAACTATTCTGGGCTAGTAGTAACGGTTATTAATAATCTTGCGGGTTTTATTTTTTCTGGGGTGGGCCGTAGAGACCTAGGTATATGCTTTAGTAATAAGCCGGGTTTGTAAGTTCCGTTCCTCTGCTACTACTAGCCGTTCCTAGTACTTAAGCAGTCTATTTTCAAGGGACTATAGGCTAGTAATATCCTTTGCCTTTTTGCGGTACTCCTGTAGAGAAGGGTCCGTACGGTTTACTTATAGTAGTTTATTAATAAGGTCGAATTCCATAGGGTCGATAGGATATATCTTAGCGCTTAGAGATTTAGTACCTAGTTCTTCCCGTATCCGAGGGTTAAAGTACTCTAGTTATAGTAGCGTCTGGGTCTATAATAAGATTTTCGCGGCTATCTGGTTATTTAGGTCCTGTTTACGTCCTATAAGAGCGTCCGCACGGTTAGTGGCGCCTGGCCTATATATAATTAGGAAGTTAAACTAGGATAGGACGTCTGCCTAGCGCGCTTACTAAGCCGTAAGGGCCTTAGTTATTATAAAGTATTCTAGGGCCTTGTAATCCGAAACTACCTAGATAGGCTTAGGGGTCCCTTCTAGCTATACTCGCCAGTGCTAAAAGCTAGAGATAATAGCTAACATTTCTTTATTATGGATTGGGTAGTTTAGCTCAGCGTCTATTATAGTCTTTAAGTAGTAAGTAATAGGGTGCTATTCTCCGTCTGTCTACTTCTAGGAATAAACGCTAGCAATAATACTATCTAAGGCATCCGTTTCTAGCATTAAGGGCCGTTTTAGGTTAAAGTAGGCGAGTAAGGGAGCGGAGACCAGTCGTTTCTTAAGTTTATTAAAAGCCTGCTTATATACGGTGTTAAAGTAGAAGGGCTGGTCCTTTATAGTAAGGCGGCTAAGGGGCTAAATAATCCTGCTGTAGTTCTTAATAAAGCGTTGGTAGAAGTTATAGAAGCCTAAGAATAACTATATCCCTTTTACGGTCCGTAGTGGTTCCTACTAATTAATTATAGCCGTCTTTTCCGGGTCTACCTCGATTCCGTCCATACTAATAATAAACCCTAAGTACTTTATACATTTTACACTAAATTCTAACTTCTTAATATTGGCCTGGAAGCTAGCCTTATAAAGCCATTATAGGACCTTATAGACGTACTCCTCGTATTCTAACTTATTCTTAGAGTAAATTATAATATTATCTAGGTAGGCCGTGCAGAAGTCGTTAAGGTAGTTAAAGAGTACATTATTTATATATTGTTGGTACGTAGCCGGTCCGTTAGTTAGTCTAAAAGGAAGTACTTTATACTTATATAATCTATATTAAGTCCGAAATGTAGTAAGATCTATAGATCTGGGGTCTATTCTAATTTAGTGGAAAGCCTGACGGATATTAAGCTTTATAAATACCTTAGCTCTATTTATTTAGGCTAGTGTCTTATTAAGTAGGGGCAGCGGATAATGGTCTTTGCGGGTTATATTGTTAAGCTTATAGTAGTTAATATAGAAACAAAGTCCTCTGTTTAGCTTTTTTGTAAAGAGAATAGGGGAGGTAAAAGGGGCCTAGCTAGGCTTAATAAACCCCTTTACTAGGTTATTAATAAGGTACTACTTAGTAGCCTATAATTTGGCAATAGATTATTTACGGAGGGGGGTATAGCTAAGGGCGTTTTCCTTGTCTGACTTAATCTTGATCTTGTGGTCGTATAGTTGGTGCGGTGGAAGTATATCGGATACTGCCTTGGAGAATACGTCCTTAAACTTCCAATATTGATAGGGTAGTTTCTGTTCTACCAGCTCCTTGTCTATAAGCTCGCTTTCCTTTTCCTTAAGTATTTGGTTAATTTCGTATAAGCTAGTTATAAAAGCAATGGTGTTAGGCTGGACTAAGTTCTGGTAGAATCCTACGGCACCAATATAGCAGATATTAACTAGTGGGAGGTCCGTAGGTTTTCTTACAGCTATTTACCGGACCGTATTTTGCGGTTTAGGGTTTGTAATCTTTTTTAGCTCCTGTTTTATCTTCCATAAGTTATCCCTTTAATCTATTAGTTTAGTATAGCGTTTAATGTTTCTTGCTATTTTTTATAGCTGCCTAGGGCCTAAGCTCTCTATAGGGGGCTTTTTTTAGGTCACTACTAACTTCCTAGATCTTTAATGCAGGTAGCGTAATATAGGTAGTTTAGGGGCGGCGTAGTATACGGATCCGTTGCGGATTAAGCTGTATATCTTTCTTAAAGGCCTGGTCCCTACGCATAGTATTGGCTTAGTAAATAGTATTAATCTAGGGCCGTATAAGGTTTTCTATTATAATGCTGATTTCTTTTATAAAGGAAGGAGTCGGGGGTAGGGTTTTAGGCTAGATAAGCCGTCTACTCTATACGTTAAGCTATAAGCCTAAATAGGCTAGCCATTTTCTTTCTAAGATTATATTATAGCTTCCTAGGTCCGTAATAAGGAAGGGGATATTATACTGCCTTTATCTGTTAACGCGAAGGTAAATCCGCAAGATAGTCTTAATAGGTAAACCTATCTGTCTGTTATACCCGCGAATAGGAATAGGTTTGGGCAGTTCTTTAAGGGGTGCATTTAAAAAGTTAGCCAGCTTTACGGCATACTAGGTGTCTATTAAGGCAAAGGTATTTGCTCTAGAGTTAGCTAAAGTAGAGGTTAAAACTTAATATCTATTATGGAATAAAGTATAAGGGATAGTATAGCTTCTTCTATTAACTAGCCGACCCAGATTAATATGTGACATATTAATCCCTTTTAACCCTAGAGAGGAGTCTTCCTCTAGAGTTTCTCTTTTTCTAACTCTGTATTATCCTCCTAAATTAACAGGACCTTATTTATCTTTACCTTTATTAGGTAGTTCCTTATAGGGTAGCCTAGTTAACTATATAAGAAGTAAGCTCCTTAATTGCTAAGGGCCTATATATAGGGGTTGCTATATATAGGCTGGGTGTACACCGGACCCGTAGCAGGGGTAGCTGCGGGGCTAGTTGCTGGGTTAACTGTTAGGGTTACTGATTGTGCTGGGGCACTACGGGCCGTTCTCGTAGTACTTGCGGTTTGGTTTGTAAGGTTTCTAGTTTTTAGCCGATTGGCGCGTGCCTTAATTTAACGAAGGCCTTAGTTAATAGCTAGGGAATAGTCCGTAAGTTCCTTTAACGTCTATACTGTAGTATAAGCTGGCAATATGGCCCGCTATAGGTTTAGGGTAAGCTTGTTAAAGAGGTCTAGTAGTAGGTCTTCCTAGGGGATCTAGGCCTGCCTGGCTAGGTATAAAAAGCGGGTCTAAAAGGCCGAGAAGGTCTCCGTTGTTTTTATATTTAGGCTTTTATAGCTAAGGTAGGCGTTCTATACTTTAAAAGGGTCTTTATAAATAGAAGATAAGTGTTTAATTATTTCTTCTTTAGAGATAAAGGGGTTTGCTGAGTCTTTAGTGTATTATAGGCGTAAATGCGTTTAGGCGTCTCCGCTAGTACGGCCAAAGACGTAGGCCATTTTGGCTCGGGGGTTAGGAAAGTAGTTAGCATTGACTTTAAGCTTATCCTGTAATTGAAGCTTCCAGTTATTAAATGTTGGGTCTGTTTTATCCGTAAGTAGTGGGGGATCCACGACCTTTGCTAACCGCTTTAGTGCTATATAGGTCTTAGTGGATCTACTAAGGCGCTAGGATAGGGCCTAAAGGACTATAGCGAGTCTTTAGTTGTCTAATAATAACTCATTATTAGATATAGGGGTATCTCTGGCTTTAAGCAGCTCTCGCAGTTATTTAATTTCGGCATTGGCTACCGTAAGCTCCGCCTAGGGGGTTAAAACGTTAATTGTTTCTTTGTCTAAAGTATTTAAGGGTCCTATAACTGCTTTGCCTACTGCTGTGTTTCGTGGCATAGTGGTAGAGGTGTTAGGTAATTCTGGGTAATTTCTTTAGGGGTTCTGGTCTGTGTATGTTTTATAAGTCTTTTCCTTAGGGTTTTGTTCTGTTCCTTATAGTTCTAGTAATATCCTTAGGGTCCTATTCTGTGTTCTATCCTATTTGTAGTCTTATAGATATATTTAAGTTCCTTTTTAGGAAGAAAGGGTAGTTTAAGCTTTAGATAATGTTAGCGACTTAGTCAATCGAGGCACGAGCACGGTAAGAGGGACGCGCAAGCCTGTACGATTGGATTGTCTATAAACGAGAATCTAAAGCTAGAGAAAGGAAAGGAGAAGAAAAGCAGCGCCGGTCGAAGTAGGGTTCTTTTATGGGGTTTTCTAGTCACGTGACCGCGAAGTTCTGCCAAGTTCTGCTAGTTCTGCCAGTGCCGTAACAAGCTACTACCCTACTCTATTGGTTTTCGTCTATTATAGGTCCTTAGGTATGCCTTATCTTATCTTAAGAATCTTAATCGTCTCTTATCTCGTCTTAAAAATCTTAAGTCTTTAGCTTTTTGCCTTTATTAAGTGGTAAGCTAATACTAGTAGTTATCTGCTTGCTTAATCCCTTTTAGATATTACTCCTTCCGTCTTATAAAGCAATAGATGCCGTATCTAAGGGTGTTATAATGCCCCTTACTAAACCTTACTTTATGGCGGTCTTAGTCTCTACTTCTATTATAACTTCTTTAAGGTTTACACGCTCTTAGTAAGCTACCCTTATTACCTTGTCGTCTGTAAATGTTTCGCCTATATTAAACTTATTGTCTTTAATATCCGATCTACGCAATGGTTTATTAGTTCCTCTACACTCTATAAATTTTAGCTCTTATAGCTAATAGCTTACACTATACTTAGCGTCTTTATAAATTTAGTATACGTTGTTATAACAAAACGCGAAACTTCTAATTAAACACTCTTTTATTCCTTATAGTATACTATTATCCCTCTATACGTATATGTCTTCTATTAGTCTAGTTCCCTTTATTATATAGTGACTCTAACTATCTTTATAATCCCTTATAAAGTAACCTTATTTCTTATAATTTATATAAGCTCTATTTTTAAACCACTAACTTTGCTATAAAGTCCGCCTAAATATCTTCTACTACTAAGATTCCTGGTTTAGCCTCTACTCCTTAGTCCTATAATTACTAGATCCTTAACCTTTAGGTTTTTATAATTTCTTACTTTATCTCTTATAGGTTTATTTAGTACCGCTTAGGTCTATTAGCTTTACGCTATACTATAGTTTTTAATTTAGCTTTAGTTATTGTATACTCTATATCTTATATAACTATAAAACTCTATCCTAGCCCCTCTTAGCCTACTTTCTTTAGTAGATCTAATTATTAATCTTAATCGCTTAATCTATTAAATCCCTTAGAGTATTCGCATCTTCTATTAGAATAATTACGTCCTAAACTTTAGCCTTAAGTCCCTATTTATACTATGCTATAAGCGCCTTATTATTCTACTTAACTTATATAGCTAATATTTAGAACTATATTATATACTTAATTGCTAAGGTTTATTACGTAATATCTTAGAGTTTTCTTTCCACTATAGTTACTGCCTCTAGATCTCTAAATATTTATATAAGTCGCTCCGTAAACCCTTCCTAACTTAAAAATATAAACCGCACCTCTTAGTTAGTGGTTATTATTCCATTCGCCTGTATTTCTATAAGGTAGGGCTTAAACTACTTAAGTGCTCTTCCTAATAGAAATAGTCCTGCATATACTATTTAATCTATAGGTATTAGTAGTTTTACTCCTTCTTACGTAACCTTAAAGTATATTTGCGTAAGGAATCCTTTAAGCTTTAATCTCTCCCCTAAGAATCTCTTAATTAAAGGTAACTTAATCTTTACTGCCCCTATCCCGTTAATCCTTTATTTAAGTATTATATTATTTTTTATTAACTAGTCAACTATCTCTTATAATTATCTAACCGTTATAGGTTGTTATAAGTTAGTTTCTACTATACTAGTATCACCTCCTAACCTTAAAATAGTTGCCGCCGTTAATAGCGTTATAGTGGCTGCTTTTAGTAGCATGTTATTTAACTTTCCGTATTTAATACTGTAACTAGGTAGTAATTATATAACGGAACCTTATAGCAAGTACTATAATGGGCTTGTTAATAGGCTAGGTATATAGGTAATGTAAATTAAAGTTAACAACGTAATAATAACTGGTAGAGTGGTTGTCTAATAGATTAACTCTAATTATATTCTAAGAATTACTATAAGGAAGGAACTATCTAGGTAGGGACTAAAGGTCCTTAAATATATAACTATACTCCTATAAAATCCTTCTTATATATGATGTATATGTTATATATAAGGTACGTAAGTTCCTCTTATTCCTCTCGTTTAATATATAGCATGTTATGTGACTTGCTTACTATTCTTTATCATATAGTTCTACCGGTTCCACCCTAGACCGTACTTATATTAACTAACTAGCTTCTTTTAACTCCTCTCTAAGTAGTCGTAACATCGTGCTTAAAGCGTCCATAATATCTATAGCTAAAGGTAAAGGTAAAGGCTAAGCCAAGAAAGCGTGCTCTAAAGAAGGCAGTAAAAAGCACTGCTGGAGCTGCTCTAGCTACTGTTTTCGCTATATAAAAAGCTTAAGAAACGCCTTAAGAAACGCCTTAAAATCTACCTTAAGATCTACCTTAAGATCTACCTTAAGATCTACCTTAAGCGCCACGATAAAATCTATAACGTTGCCTTTTAAATAAGGTCCTTAATAAGACGTTTATTAAGTCTAAGGAGCTATAATAGTAGTAGGCTAAGTTATTAAAGAGGCTATAGTAATAGGGTAGTAGGCGGAAGTAGTAACTGTATATATTATATATATTAATACCTTAATAGGTGTCTAATATAATATTATCTATTTATACTTCTTATTATAGAGAGCCAAAATCTATCTTTTACTCTAGCCTCTTTCCTAATTTAGAACGCCAAGAGCTAGTAATATAGCGTTTTGGTAGCTTATTAGTGGCGTAAAGAAGATCTATTACTTTTAACCGCTACCTTTATACTAGGGTTTAGTTTTTATTTGCTACGGCTTTATAGATAAATTAGGCCTATATTATTTTATTAATAAGAAACTATTATAGTTACTTTATCTTTTCTATAAATTTATTTACTTTTATAACTTATAAGGCGTAATAAGTAGGGTAAGAAACATTACCAAAGGGTTTAAAACTTATAGATACTAGCTATAGTTGGCCAGGGATAGAAAGACCTTTATAGTTTCTAAGACGGAATTATTTATAGTAAACTTAGTAAATATAAGCTAGTTAATCTAGTTATCCTATAAGTATAATATATATATTTAAATATGCTACTCTATTATAGCATTTATATATTCTATTTAGCCATCCGTTTCTAGGTAATATATAATAAATAGTAGTACTTTAATACAGAGTTAGGTAGTTAGTTTTTTTTAAAATATAGAAATAAACTAGCTGCCTTTATTAGAGATAATTATTTTAGGAAGTCTATAGAGTTTCTATATATAATCTATTATAAATAAATAATAGCCACTACGCTATTTTTTAGACATTTATATTAGCATAATTTTTTTTATAAGTTAGAAGCTAAACGCAGATTTTTCCTTTAGGTTCTTAACTGCTTTTTTTTTAAATACTTCTTCTACCTTATCCTTTTAACTAAAACTATTAGAAACTAATATTAACCTATATCCATTATACTAAGTATAGTTTAGTCCTTAATCTCTTTTATTAAAATACCTCTAACTCCTTAATCTTTAATTACCTCTACTTAGTCTATTATAGGTTTTAAGCAGAAGTTAGGGGAGCTCTAAAAAGCTAGCACTAAGAAGTTAAAAGTAGATAAGTAAACTATCCAAAAATATAGCGATAGTTTTAGCGGTAGTAAAGCTTGTAAAATTAAAGCTAGTAATATTAGAGCTAAAGATATAAAAGTCCTAAATAAGGTCCTACTGGATAAATTAAATGCTATTATTCCTCGCTCTATGTAGAGAAATCTAAAGTTAAAACCTATAAGGCCCTTCTAATATACTATATATCGCCCTTATTCCCACTTACTTTATAATATAAAGAACAAAAGGTAATCCGTTCCTTAGGAACACGGCTTCATATCTCCTAGTAATATAGATACCTTTATAACTAACTTAGACGAAGTTAAAAACCAAATAGTAACCCTAAGTGACTCTAATATTATATTTATTAAAGCGGATATTTAGAATAGTCTTTATAAGATATTATTATATAACTTAGGATACTAATAGAACTAGGGGGGCAAGCTTAGACTAGAGAGGACCCTAATTCTATTCTAACGCCATCGTATTAGGTAATAGCTTAACTAGCTTTAGAATTTATTAACATACTTATTAAGTACTTCTAATCCTTAGCTCAATAAACTAAAGAGGCTATGATTGGTTTAAGATAGTCTAGCATTGCATCAACTATATCATCTACTAAGGAAAGCTTAACTAAAGCAATTGACGCAACTGGAAGCTCCCCAAATTAATCACTTCGATTCTCGCTCCTTATATGAAATTATAGTGTCAGCCAAATGTAGATCGCAACCGTCTTCTACGTTGCGACCGTTAGGAGGCCTCTTAGCACTATGTAAAGATCAATCTACACATAAGTTCGTTCAACACATAGGCATTGCCGAAGATGACGCTTAAGTTCCCCTTAACACCCACAATAATGTGCAGATCCTAATCTATATTTCCTTCTTAGGACCGCCCGAAAATCCTATAGACTGCTAAAAGGGTATAATGGTTAGACGCATTAGAATCCTAAGTAGGTAATAGAACCTAATGTAAAGCGTATTAAAAAAAACCGTCTAGCCGTTCTGGGGTTATTATGGATTTCCGAATGCCGATATTACTATTAAGTATCTTACCGGAGGTTTATGGAATAAGGTATATACAGTTAGCTTAATTAACGAATAAGCGGGAGTAAGACATAAATGTATTTTTTGAGTAGCGCTACCGGTTGTGCCTCAGTACAAGGTGCAGAGTGAGGTTGCTACTATAGAGTATATTCGCATCAACACTACTATCCCGGTTCCCAGAGTTTATGCCTTCGACTCCTCCATAAACAACGCGGTCGGGCTCGAGTGGATCCTGATGGAGAAAATCTAGGGTGAAAGCTACGGGGATGCGGCGGATTATATGTCGACCGAGGCGAAGCTTGAGGTCCAAAGGAAGATTGCCGAGTGGATGGATCAATTGTCCAAGTTGACGTTCGATGGAATCGGCAGCTTGTACTGCTAGTGGGGCCGTACTTCTCCCGACTTCGGACAATTCAAGCTGGGGCCTATCGTTCATCAGACGTTTATGCCAACCAAGCGCAGTGTGTCCAACAGTCAGCTAGCTGCGAGCTTCAGCTTTTATAGCTGACTGACTGCGTCAATCGGACCGCTCGCTGTCCGCTGACTGCAAGGTAAGGTACGCTGACTGTCACGCTGTCAGCTAGCTGTCCCAATTAGGAAAGTGATATAGACTTTATGGTGTTTCATTGCGGATTTTTGGCAGCACCTCTCTATATACAAATATTAACGTTACCCGATCAAATCCAACCCCAATTTACCTAATATAGTATTCAAATATAGCTAAATTCGTCCTGTGCACCTATAGAGGTTTTTAAAAAATAGAACGTTTGGTGGTAACGTCAGTAGCAAGGTTAGAAAGAAGGCATTAGTAAGGGCCCCGGAGGCTCTATTTTTATATTAGATTTAATTAAATACAAAGCTCTGTTAAATGTATCTCACTAAGCTAGCTTTTCTGCCTCTATAAGTAAAGCACCTAGTCTTTGAGCCCAATGGCGGAGCTTATACAGCTAGAGCCTTTTTTTGCCCAAAGGACCGTCCTAAAAAAGGTCTACTCTATGCATCTATATTAGTAATATAAGAGCTTTACTTAATAGCAACCGCTTATTAATAACCCGGTATCCGTATTTGCCAGTAAGCTTGCCGTATATTGTTAGGTAGAGATTATTCTAATTAATAGGAAAGATACAGCCGTAGCTCCAATTTGCTAGAGGAGGCTCTCGCGATGCGGAATTATCTTAATTGCCTAATTCGGTATCATCGTTAATTAGAAGGGGGGAGAAAGCAGTTAATCCACGAATCCTACGCGGTTCTAAAGGGGTTAAATAACGCGTAGATTGTAATTTAAATAAGGAAGTAGAGGAAGCAGACGAAGAAGCTCTACTGCCTGGCTAACGCGTAAAACGTAACATACGTTGCATTTTGTATGGGTAATAAAATGGTAAGCTTTAGCATGGGTTTCGGCGCAATAGAGATGTTAGGAAAATGCTTTATTTACTATGGCTAAGCGAGAGATTCCCATGGGTTTCCCATTGCTTGGCGTATAATTAACCAACCAGATCATCCGAATATCCTTAACTTCTACCAAAAGCTTCAACTTACCGCCAAATCTTACCGCCAAGACAGCGAGCTGCCAGCTAGCTGCAGTCTTATAGCTGACTGCTTACATTAGCAGCCTCTTGGCAGCGAAGCTGACAGCGTCGCTGACTCTTGGACACACTGGCCAAGCGGGCACAGTATGAGGTCTTCCACGGCCCGTACGGAAGCTTAGCTGAATGCTATCATGCGTTGCTTGAAGTTCAGCTGGCAGAAGCAAATGACCCGGAGACAAAATTCAGGGTTGAAGGTGAGCCTCATCTAGAGGTGGAGTTCAGGGAAAAAATGAGGGCGCGAGAGCTTGAGTTGAGGGCCAAAAAGTTAGACACCAACCATCGAGCCTCGCAGATACGGAAGGAAGTGGGGAAGTTAGAAGACGAAATAGCAAAATTGCTGGCCGATATGAGCACAGAGGGAAAGGTCGATGTTGTAACCGGTCGATGGATCTGGGCAGTTGCGGCGGTTGTATGGAATTCGAGAGATAAATCTGCAGCAGACCGTATCAAGGAGCTTCGAGAGTTAAGAAGAGAGCACAAGTTAGGCCGAGATCTGGTCTCAAGAATCACCCAGCTGATTGGCTCCGATACTATCGATGCTCAGGTCCAGGCGGATGCATTACAAAACGGGAATTCTATCGCTATGCTCCGTCAGGCTGCAAAAGACCATGAAGCTAGCCAGAGTCCTACAGTATGGTCCAGCGAGTCTCTCGATGACGCCCACCGACTCAGCTGCGGTCTCCACAAAGCGATATCTCATATTATCGGACAGAAGTCGCTCGGCCCCAACTCCACCTACCTTCGTCACTGGGATATCTCAGAGAGCAGTGTTATGGTCGGCTCCTGTGACCAGGCAGCCGCTTTGATCGACTGGGAGCAAATCATCATGGTCCCTCTCGACTTTAATAGCGGCCTGCCAAAGATCTTAGACGGTAGAGAGCATTCCAATCCACCGCCGTGGCCCGCAGGCCACTTCAAGACCGAAGATCGTCTAGAAGTCGAGGAGATGTACGAGAACATGCCGTATAAACGCGCGTTAGTGCGGCACTTAAGAGAGCTTAAGTCTCCAATCTTGGACACTCTTGGAGGAGACTCTGAAGAGATGGACCTCCTGCGTGACGTGATCGAAGATCTTCCAGGGCATAGCTACGAACGGTACGAATTTGTAAGCTTTGCAGTGTGTGGGTATTGAACGAGCAACTTGATTGTAAATCTATGGAAATCAAGAGGTATATATACATGAAATGGTAGCTGAAATGGGAACAGTGATCTGCAGGCAATATTGATCTGCAATCAATATATAGGGTGGCGTTGAGGCTGTCTCGGTAGCACCGGTAGTCGGTTACAGAATTGGATATATTGCCGATGATCAAGAAAAAGTACGAGTGGAAGATTTGATACTTCAGATTAGGGTTTTGTCCTGTTCTGTCTGTATGCGTAGATTTTATCTGCATTAAGAGAGCATTGCTTCATATACTGTATGATCATACAGATATCGTCTTTAGGTTGAAATTAGAACAAGAGCATACAGTTGTTAACCGCTAGTTCGCACCCAAAGAACCGGCCCTACTGGCAGCGCCAATTAGGACAATATATAGCCTCAAATTCCGGTGGACACTAGTCATGTCTTAAGATATTGCAAAGCATCGATTGAACGGCGTGCAGAAGGTGTTACCATGCCCCAGAACCTTATGATGGCAAAGCAATACAGATTCTTCTGCTTTAATCTGCGAACCTAGAACACAACCATGCTGAATTTCGCGAGGAAACTGGCAGGCTCTTTGGAGCGCGATGATTTTCGGCGAAGAAGTTCGGCGACTGAGGTTGGCGAACACCAAGATACATTTTGCTGCATTGAGTCTAGCGCCCTTCCTCTACAACAATCTTAACGAAACGACGCTCCCTCTTCAACACCTCGATAAGCAGCAGCTATTCGGGCTTGCATTATGGGCCAAGGATATCTAGTGTTACTCCAGACGGAGAAGCCATGCTTCACCAAAAGTTCACTGAACCAGACTGTTGGGATGGGCTTCGGCGGTCTGGTATATTTCTTCAAAGCATCCCTTAGTATTGTTCTCTCTTCGGGCATCGGAACCCGCTCAGGCCCAATGACTCACTAAATGACATCTCATTTTCGAGCAATTTCTATGTGGTTAATGGTCGTCGGTTTGATCATGTAGTGTGATTGGCCATTTTCATTAATGATGTGTTTCCCGTGTAAACTCAAATTTGCCATTGTCGGATTGTTCACCGTATCTCCTCTCATCAGTACTACCCTTGAATATGTAGCCATCATCTGCTAGGGTAGCTTCTTGTTTTGCTAAGTGCATTGAGGATTGTTAAGATAACCAAGGCCTGACACTAGCTTAGAGATTGGTGACATACTTCAAGTTTTTCATTTTATAGAGGCTGCCTTAGCGCTTCTGTCTGGTCTCCTATACGCTTCTAGCAGACTGCGCCGCTCTAAAAGGTCTTATTCGTCTCCACAGAGGCGCACAGTCTAACGGTGAGCGTGGCTATCATGAGGTCTTCATCACTGGGGACACCGAGTGGAAGCGGAAGCGTTCCTTCGAGCAACTAGTGCCTGGATTAAGGAGTTAGAACACATCAAAGAGTTAAACCTTCCAGTGTCATCCTGTTTATTCATGAAGACAATGAACGTACAGGAAAGCACAGTGTTGTGGCAAGTTACGAGCAGCTAGGCTTTCTCGTGGGCTGAGAACAATACTAAGGGGTACAATGGTAAGGAAAACAGCCACCTATTTATACCTCGCCCCAATCTCTTCAACTTATCATCTGCAACACCAAGTACAAGCTTCAACCCGTTTTCTTTATTCCAAATCAAGGTATTCAACCGCAGCGAACCCAGGAACCAATTTCATTGTCACGACGGGCATAAATATCTCACTCAACGACGCCGGACGCCGTTTTCTCTCCACCACCAGAACATACAATCATTTACAAGTACGCTCTTACCAGACTCAAGCACGACACGAAATCCGTCAAAAGCTTGCTCTAACTTCAATTTCTAGATTTAACAAACCTCAAAACCAACTCAATCAACATGTCTCCCATTGCTGAGGCCCAACTCGAGGCTACGCCCATCAACGGCTACGGCTGCACTGTCATGTAAAGCGCCTGTTTAGGACGCCTAAGACTTGCTCCCTCGGCTTCTCTTTTGCCAACAGCACCCAATTCATGATTCTGCTCAAGACCCAAGACCCGGCGCTCTGCCTCGAAGCACGCCGGTCTTCTTCTCTTCCTCCCCCAACGACAATCGCAGATCTTGTACGCTATGGCTTGATGGAAGCTGGATTATTTACGCACTGTCTGAGCCCTCCGACACGCGGGATCGGGGCTTAACTGTGCTTGCGATTCGGTATGAACAATTCGATCCTGTCGACTGTGTACCCCTTTCACTTCTCATTTCACATTTCAACTGTCTGTTCACCCGGTAGTCTAGTTATGGTGTTTAGATGCTGCGCGGTTATGTTCTGTCCCCCAAACCATGGATATCATTAAAGATACTCCTATTTTTGCTGTTATTATGGGCTGGCGACGGAGTTCCGGATCACCTGTGCTTTTGCTTTTCTTTTTTCCTCCTATTCTAGGGGCGTGGTTTCCCCGGGCTGGTGTTCTGGTTTCTAGACTTCTTTTGGGCGCCAGGCTTGAGGGGTGGGCTTGGAAGCTAGATGCAGGCGCGGGGAATGGGTGTTGCCAACTATATCCCCTCTTTTGACTGTCTCTTGTCTCCCGTATGGATATGATGGGTGGCTTATAGTCTATCTTTGCAGTTTGATGATCTCTAATTCGTGTGTGATGGATGTGATTCAAAACAGTGTAACCATCCCTCTGGACATGCATAGTGCATACGGATTAACAATAGCCACAGGCTAACTGTGATGCATCACTTTTGGCCTGTTGGCATATCCTATCTTTGCTCCCTCCCCTTGCAGCGGTACAAGATCCAGGGGCATTTTTCCTTTGTGCGCGAATCTCGCCCTTAGCATTGTGCTTAGCGTTGTCCTCGCACAAAGCCTCCGTGCGACCTTCGCCCGTTCGCCAAGTCCGCAGCCCTCTGGACGCGCGAGGCTGCAGAACCCTTTCTCGTATTAGCGCGTATACGACTTTACGTGAAACAAATATGCCTTTTTAGACTTCCCGCTTCATCTAGCTGCAACTTACATCCGCCTTCCGCGCGCCCTCCCTGGCTGCACATTAGCTGCCGCTAACCATGAGCTGCATGAAGTCTTACATCGTCCGTGTTTGCCAACAATCATGCACAAAACCTGCCCGCTTATCCAGCTCGCCAAGTGCACGTTCTATGAAGGTAGTAGTATCCCACTTTTCCACTAATCTACACACCGCGCACAAGCCTGTTGCCCGGAGAGGATATATAACCAAAAAAAAGCCGTAGAAAAAAGACGCGTGAGTGAAAAACCCAAGGAGAGAGCACAGCGTCAGATAAAGTGGACATCGGGCAGACCGGCTGTCGCGAATCCTCCACCCAAACATCCCATCCATCCCATCCCCCAATCTCCAGCTCCTCGTTTCATTGCCCCCTAAACCCTCTAGAACGCCGCGAACAGAATGAGTCCCAAATATACAAAGGCCCGGGTCAGCTCCCAGGCCGCCTCACGCGCCACCCGCCCTCTCAACTCGCCCACCACCCAGCCCACCTCGCAGCCCATCTCCTTTCCCTCCCGCCCTTCAAACACCTCCCCTTCCGCCCGACCTCCTCGCGCAAATACTCCAACCGACTCGAATCCCCCTCCTCAAACGTAAACGCCCCGCTCCAGAAGCCGCAGCGGATATTGCTCGTCTCGTTGCGCGCCCGCGCCTGCTCCGCGCCCGCAGCATCCACAGGCGGGATGCCGACAGGGCGCTCGGCCTTGATGGCTATCTGGGCGATCTGGCTATCGCCCGGCATGTGGTGGAAGAGCTCCGGGTTGAGGGACCAGCAGCGCAGGCCGGGGCTGGCGAACTTGTGGCGGAGGGCCGGGTTGGGGTGCGGGTGCGGGTTGCGGCGGTGCGGCGGGGTCGGGGAGGGTGTTTTCTCGCCCTCGCGGCAGGCCCTGAGGATCGCGACGTCGTAGGCCCCGGCGAGGTGTCTTTCGGCGGACGGGTTCGAGGCGGGCGCGAGGTCGGTTAGGAGGCGCTCGGCGGCGGGGCGGGTGACGGCGTAGCCGAAGGTGCAGAGCGGGAATTGGGAGCGGTGGAAGGCCCGCGTTTGCTCGGGCAGCCGGAAGGCGTCGAAGAGCGACGCGGTGAAGGGGTGTAGGTCGGCGCGCGCGGGCATTGTAGGGTCGACGTAGAGCTCGTGGGGTAGGGCGGCGAGGTCGTCAGCGCGGACGTGCCCAACGCCGTGGCTGATTGGTTTGAAGTAGTCGCCACAGTGGCCTAGGTAGAGCAGGTCCCAGTGTGCCGGATCGCCCCAGTAGTGTGGGTTGGGTTTGCCCGTCAGGGTCGAGCTCCAGGGCGCCGGCGGGATCTTGGAGCGTGCGGCCTGGGCGGCGAGCGGGATCTGGAGAGACCGCAGCTGGATGTCGAAGTCGACGTCATCCTCGAGGATGAGTACGGTTTCGAGGCCCGAGTCGAGGAACCTGGGAGGTGGTGAAAATCAGTTGGTGAGACATGGGTTGTGGGGGTCATGAAGGCATTTGTATGGCTTGCGGACACGCCTAGAGTGGAGGAACTCATACCACCGCAACACATTATGATGCCCGAGCCAGGCATATATAGAACCAATGCTTGGGCCGGTTCGCGGCTCTTCCGACGAGTTGAATTTTTTCACGTCTTCGTCTGTCCACTGTGGTTGGCTCGGGATGGTGAGAAGGATATTCGTGACGTTGGCGGCTTGCAGCAAAAGCGGGCGCCGGCTGGAGCCATCTTTAGACACAACCACAACGGCGCCAAAGCCTAACGTCGCATTCGCACGATCGTTTTCGGTGAGAGATTTGGAGCGAGTTGAGCCGGGAAACTGGGCGTGGTAGATTTCGCGGGCGGCCTTGCGGTAGAAGAAGAAGAGGAGGGTGAAGAAAGTGACAGTTACGAGCAGATGCACGGGACGTCTTCGCGGAGCAAGCATGAGGGGTGGTCCTTCCTGCAATGTCTCATCTCTTGCAGCCGGTGGATAAGAAGACGGGGACGGGGACAATGAACAGGAAGGGTAGTTAAGGGGGGAGGGTTGGTGGTTTTGAAGGTGATGGTTGTTTTCGACGGGTGAGGTATGAGAGCGGCTTTTAGGTGTCCAGGCAAGGAGGATGAACAAATGTCGCAACGGACACATGTGCAGATTGGCAGGGATCTGGTGGGGCGCTTATATTACGCCGCCCCGTAACACGAACAGAAATATGACGGCAATCAGCATTTGTTTATGCCGCTTTGTTTCATTCATCCGCCCTGTGCTCTCGCCGTCGTGCCCTCTGCTTTCGGGGCAGGTAAGGGCATGGACATGGTATCTGGCGAAAGTATTGTACATTGTCGGTGCGTTGCAGGGGGTTGGGTGGCTTGTGGCTTGTTTTTAATACACTTTTGCGGCAAATAAAAGAGGAAAATTAAGAAGTTCCACGTTTCCATACAATCTGGCTTTCTTATTGGTGTAAAATTCCCCGCGAGGAACCCCTGCAACGCACCGACAATGCAAGGGCAGTGCTGTGGGGGCAGTGACAGCCTCGGCAAACCCACGAACCACCTGCGTCTATTGTCTCAGCATGCTCAGACCATAATGGGAGACTGGATAAATCCGGCCCGATGGCACTAAACCAGTTTAGGCCATCTGTCCCTGTATGGTCTGAGACACTTTAGCTGACGTTTGTAACGCATATCGCGATATCTGCATAGCTAATATTACGGATATTTACTTCCTATTATTTTAATGAGTTTAGGCAGCTTAAAAATCTATTAATTATATACTAAGCTTTAGCGAATTGAATGGTTTATATAAGAAGTATCCCTACTTTCCCGCTCCTAATATTAATTTTAAAATAGCCGTAACGCGGATTGCTAAAGTATATAATTAGCAATATCCGTACTAATAACGCGTTAATCTTAACTACCCACTCTCTATTTATTATATCTATAGTCTAATAATTAAAACCTATTAAGATCTACCTATTATAATGTGTTTAAGCCCTCCCTGCCTCTATCTAACCCTCTACTCTCCCTCCGCTGCCTTTAAGCGCTATTTACTAATACCTTTATTAAAGCAAATAAGATAAAGAGGTCGTAAATTATAAGCCGGTTAAGTAGATTAATAAGCTAGTAGTACGTAATAAGCTAGGGATTATATTAAAACGGATCCCTAGCGGTCTTTACGGCTATATAGCCTATAGAGGGAGCTACCTTAACTTATAAGTAGCTCTTATAAGCTTTAAATAAGTAAGCTAGATAAAGCTATTATAGAGATATATCCGTACCGCGGTCGTCCGGAGCAGTTTAAGGCCCTAAGGGTGCTAATATTTAAGCGGTAAGATCTTATACTTGTGGCAAAGACTGTAACGGAACCTTATAGCAGGAACTACAATAGGCTCATTAATGGGCTAGGTGTGTAGGTGATGTAAATTAAAGTTAACAACGTAATAACAACTAGTGGAGTGGTTGCCTAACAGATTAACTTTAATTATATTCTAAGAATTACTATAAGGAAAGAACTATCTAGAGTAGGGACTGTGGTCCTTTATGTTACGGACGCTTTAAGTACAATGCTACGACTACTTGGAGAAGAGTCGGAGGAAGCTAGTTGGTTAATAAGAGCACGGTCCAGGATGGAGCCGGTAGAACTATGTGACGAGAAATAGTAGTACGAGTCACATAATGTGCTACGTAAGGAACGTGGAGAACGAACGGAACGTACGTACCTTACGTACCTTACGTACATCACGTATAAGAAGGATTTCATAGGAGTACGGTTGTGTATTTAAGGACCTTTAGTCCCTACCTAGATAGTTCCTTCCTTGTAGTAATTCTTAGAATACAATTAGAGTTAATCTATTAGGTAACTACTCCACCAGTTATTATTACGTTGTTGACTTTACGCATTACCTACACACCTAGCCCATTAATAGAACCCACCGTAGTACTTGCTATAGGTTCCATTACACTTTAAATACACAACCGTACTCCTAGGAAACCCTCCTTATATATAAGGTACGTGTACTCTATTTACTTTATCGCGGATTATATAGATTATATTACGTGACTTAGTTACTATTCCTTATTATATAGCTCTACTAGCTCTATCCTAGACCGTACTTATATTAACTAACTAGCTTCTTCTAACTCTTCTCTAAGTAGTTATAGTATTATACTTAAAGCGTCTATAATACTATCTCCCTCCTCTCTATCTTTGTTCTTAAAGATTTTAAATATCTCTAAGTTATTTACTAAAGGTATAATATCTATCTAATTAATTTAGTTAATATCGTTACTTATTATGCCTAAAGCAATTTCTTTTTCGTCCACTGTCTAACATACTTGTATTATTGCTGCTATACTATCACTAGGTGAAATAATGCCATCTCCATATTTTCGTTGTGTAAAAGAGGGGTTAGTTTATATTATACTAGCGAGTCCCTTATCTCAGCAACCCTCTTCTTATTTAGAGTACACTAAAGCAAATATTTATTTATTTTGCGATATTCGCTTTATATTTAACGCTAAGTATATATATCCTATAACTCTTAATAGTCTATAAGTTCCCTAAGTAATTTATTATAGGGTTTTATGTTTAATCTACTGCTATAAAGCTTAATAGTAAGCTCTTAAGCGCCCTTAATAAACTATAGTAATTGTAAGAGGCGGAATAAGAGGCTGCGGCTG
>Ga0307515_10004074_pt1 | contig 30486 bp, 24 predicted proteins | sample 17_EM_MG_FD_194513 | JGI IMG/M metagenome (GOLD analysis project Ga0307515, IMG submission 194513) | Populus trichocarpa ectomycorrhiza microbial communities from riparian zone in the Pacific Northwest, United States - 17_EM | ecosystem: Host-associated > Plants > Roots > Unclassified | place... | reverse complement strand
CGACGGCGCGCCGACCAACGACGAGGCGCTCGCTCAGCTGGTCCAGTTCTACCGCGACGCCAACGACATGACGTCGGTGCGCGTCCACCTGAACCGCGTCGCCGGGGCGATGCGCGCCCGGGTCGCGGCCGATCCGCAGGACGGCGTCGCGTACCGCGTGATCTCGCGCGCGATGTCGGCCCGCGCCGCCGCCAGCGTGCCCGGCTCGCTGCCGATCGCCCGCGCCGCCGCCGAGCTCGCCGAGTTGCTCGGCGCCAGCGGCGAGCCCGAGCAGCGCCTGCTCGGGCTGTCGCGCCAGGTCGATCTGTCGCTGTTGACCCGGGCCGAGGCCGACGAGGTCATCTTCCCGCGCGGCGTGCCGGTCGAGCTGCGCCACATCTTCCAGCTGCTCGGCGATCGGATCGCCAAGCACGTCGGTGTCGACCTGTCCCGGCTCTACGGCGTGACCCGCGGCGATCGGCTGCGCGCGCGCGACAACCCGGTGGCCGCGGTCGCCCAGTCGGTGGCCTCGGGCCTGGGTTTCGGCGACATCGACGTCTACATCTCCAACCGCCAGCCCTGGGTCATGGTCGCCGAGCCGACCAGCCCGGTGTCGTTGATCATCGGCAGCGAGGTCGCCCGGGCCGGCGGCGACACGATCCGGTTCGCCGCGGGCGGCGCGCTCAAGCTCGCCCGGACCTTGCTCGCGATCTCGGCCCGGCTGCCGGTCGACGACCTCGGCGTGCTGGTCGTGGCGCTGCTCCGGCTGTTCCAGCCCGACTTTCCGATCGTCGAGATCGACGCCGACGCGGTCGCCGCCCAGGCCCAGAAGCTGCGCCGGCTGATCCCGACCAGCCTGATGAACGAGCTCAAGCCGTTCGCGCTCGCGATCGACCCGCAGCGGTTCCGCCACACCGATCTGTCGCGCGACCTCAAGGTCGCCGGGCTGCGCGCGGGCCTGGTCGCGTCGGGCTCGCTGCTCGCCGGCCTCCGCATCCTGTCGTCGCAGCTCGGCGGCGAGCTCCCCGGCTTCCTCGCCGACCCGGTCGCCCAGGGCCTGATCGGGTTCGCGCTCGGCGAAGATCACGCCGTCGTCGCCCGCTGACCGCCCGCCCGCCCGCGACCCGGCGAGGCTGGTGCGCGCCTTGCTGGTGATCCCGGCATCCGACAGCCATCGGATCCGCCCAGAGGAAGGTCGCCATGTTAGAGCCACTCACCGGCCACCACGGTCGCTGGACCCTGATCTGCGTCACTTGCCTGGCTACCGCAGTAGCCTGCGGCCCGGGGTCTCCCCCGGAGCTGTCGGGGCTCAGTGATCAAGTTGCGCAAGTCGGGACCGAGCTGATGATCAGCCTCAACGGCACCGATCCCGACGGCGATCACCTCGACTACCAGTTCCATGCGGCCAGCCTCACCGGCCTCGATGACCGCGCCGAGATCACCCGGTCGCCGAGCGGCGCCGGCGTGTTCCGGTGGACGCCGATGGCGGCCGACGTCGGCCAGCACCCGTTCGACTTCGCGGTGTCCGACGCCAGCCACACCACCACGGTGACGATCAACATCGACGTCAAGTCGGCGATCGGGGCGGCGACCGCGCCGGTGTTCCGCCAGCCGCTGGGCAGCGGCACCACGCTCGACCTGACCCAGGGGACCTGCGTCGACCTCGACATCGTGATCGACGATCAGGACTCGTCGACGGTGCGGATCACCCAGAGCGATCCGGTGATCGACGGCGCGACGCTCAGCGTCCGCGACGGCCACACCGCGACCTGGCACTGGTGCCCGAGCCGCGAGCAGCAGGCCGCGCCGCGCTACACCCTGACGCTCGCGGCCGAGGACGGCGACAACCCTCGCACGGTCAAGAACTACCTGGTGGTGCTGCGCGGCGGCGGCGGCGGCACGAGCTGCCCGGGGACCGCGCCGGCGATCACGCACATGGCCAAGGACGTGACGTCGATCGTCGACCTGCCGCTCGCGGCGACGATCACCGACGACAAGGGCATCAAGGACGCGCCGCTGCTGTACTACGCGATGACCGCGCCGGCGACGCCGCCGGATCTGTCGCACATGACCCAGCTGACGATGCAGCGGACCAGCGGCGACGCGAAGAACGGTATCTACTCGATCGCGGTCGCCAACCCGGTGGCGCAGGCGCCGGCCAACACCCGGCAGACGCTGTACTACGTGATCGTCGCCAGCGACGACGACGACACCAACGGCAGCTGCGATCACTCGACGACGTCGCAGGTCTACTCGATGGTGGTGACCTCGAGCGGCGCGGCCGACCTGCCGATCTGCGCCGCGTGCACCAGCGACGCGCAGTGCGGCGCCGGCGACGAGTGCGTGCGGATGGGCTCGGCCGGCGCGAGCTACTGCCTGCAGGCGTGCGGCACCGCGTGCCCGGCCGGCTACGCCTGCTCGACGACCAACGTGACCTCGGTCGACGGCAAGTCGGCGCCGCAGTGCGTGCCCACCAGCGGCACGTGCGAGATGTCGACCACGACCTGCCAGGACGACACCTGGGAGGTCAACGACACCCGCACCGCCGCGTCGCAGAACCCGGAGCTGATGCCCGACACCTACGACCTGGTCAGCTGCCCGAGCACGACCAGCACGATCCGCGCGAACGAGGACTGGTTCAAGATCGTCGTGCCGAGTGATCAGCGCGTCGATGTCCAGATCGCCGGCGGCGCCCAGACCGATCTGGATCTCCACCTGTATCACGCCGACGGCACGCTGGTGACCGAGTCCACGAGCTTCGATCCCGACGAGGAGATCAACGTGTGCCTGCCGGCCGCGACCTACTACGTCAAGGTCGACGGCTACGGCAGCGCGCGCAACCCGTACCTCATGGCGTACGAGACCCACGCCCAGTCGTGCGTCACGACCTGCCAGGACGACGCGAAGGAGGACGACGACACGTTCAGCCAGGCGCGCCCGGCGATCGACGGCATCAGCTCGACCGGCAACCAGATCTGCCCGGACGACGACGACTGGTACCACGTGCTGCTGTTCACCGGCGAGATCATGACCGTCGACCTGACGTTCACGCAGTCGAACGCGACCCAGGATCTCGACATCCACCTGTACAAGAACAGCCTCGATCTGACGCCGTGCGACCCCGGGCACATCTCGAGCTGCGCGTTCGACAACGGCCAGGGCACCGACTCGAACGAGCGCATGATCTACACCGGGCCGGCGGGATGCGAGCAGGGCTGCGACTACTACGTGGTGGCGCGCGGCTACAACCACTCGTCGAACAGCTACGGGATCAACATCGGGATCCGGTGATGTGGTGCGGGGGCGGGATCGGGGTCGCGATCACCATCGGCTGGGCGGCGGTGGCGGCGGGATGTGCCGGCGGCGCGGGGCCGGATCCGGGCGCGGAGGGCGTGACGATCGCGCAGCTGGCGCCGTCGACCCTGATCCCCGGCAGCCGCCTGGTGGTGACCGGCGGCTCGTTCGTCGACGCGCCGTGGGGCGAGACCACGCTCCACCTGCAGGGCAGCGCCGGCGGCCGCGCGGTCGACGCGGTGTGGCCGGCGGCGTTCGTCGACTTCACCACGCTGGCCGTCGCGATCGACGGCGCCCGGCTCGCCGAGCTCGGCGGCGACGGCGCGTTCCACGGCACCGCGACCGTCGAGGTCGTCGCGGCGAGCGATCGCGCGACCTACGCGTCCGCGCCGCTCGCGGTCGATCTCGAGCTCCGCACCCGGCTCGCGCCCGCGGCCACCGCGGTCGCCGCGCGCGGCGTGATCTTCGTCAACGACGCGATCGAGATCGCCGGCGACGGCTTCCTGCTCGGCGGCGACGAGGGCGCGACCGCGGTGCAGCTGGCGGGGTGCTTCACGCCCGAGGCCGGCGGCGCGTGCCGGCCGGTGCCGGCCGTCGAGCTGCCGCTCACCGCGGCGGCGCCGTCGCGCACCCGCGGCAGCTTCGCGTTCTCGCCGCGGGTCGCCGGGATCCAGCCGGGGACGTTCACCGGCACGCTCGCGCTGGTCAATCGTCAGGCCGGGGCAGCGCCGATCGCCGCTGCCCCGGTCGCGGTCGCCTACGATCTGGTCACCGCCCAGGTGTTCTCGGTCGATCCCCCGGCGGCGAGCCTGGGCCAGTACGTGTTCGTCCACGGCGGCGGCTTTGTCGGCGGCGAGCCCGGCGCGGTCACCGAGCTCGAGCTGTCGGGCACGCTGCGCCGCGCCGGCGGCGCCGCCACCCCGCTCGCGATGACGCTGATCCCGGAGATCGTCGACGGCCGGCTCGCGCGCTACGTGGTCAGCCCCGACGACGCGCTCGGCCACGCGCTCGACCTGCGCGCCGACACCGCCGAGCTCACCGGCAGCGTGACCCCGGTCGTGAGCTACGGCGGCGACCGGGTCCGCGGCGCGGCCGCGCCGATCGCGCTGGCGATCGCGCCGGTCAAGCAGGTCGTACACCTGGTGTTCCGGCCGTCGTACGTCGAGGGCCTGCGCGACTTCGGGCTACGCGCCGTCGACGCCCGGATCCGCGACCGGATCCTCGCGGTGTGCCGCGAGGCCTACCGCGGCGCCAACCTCGAGTTCCGGCTCGATCCGCCCGCCGACTTCGCGCTGTTCGAGACCGTCGACCTCGTCGGGGTCGATCCCAACGACCAGGGCCTGTTCGGCTACGACAACTCTCCCGGCAAGGACAGCGGGAACCTGCGGCTCTACGATCGGATCGGCGGGGTCAACGCCCAGACCCAGGCCGACGGCTCCCCCGGGTTCGGCGGTGTGTTCGTGCGCTCGCTGATGGGGTTCTCGCAGCACCCCGGCAGCTTCGCGCGGCCGGTCGACGGCGCCGATCCGGTGTTCGACCAGCTGTTCGATCCGTTCCGCGCCGATCGCGGCGGCGCGCCGATCACCTCGGCGGACCTCGCCGGCGAGCTCCCGGCGCTGGCCGACGGCGCCGGCTGTCCCGCGCGCGATCGCGCCCGGCAGATCCAGTGCGCGATCTACGCGCTCGGCAACCTGGTCGGCGGCACCGTCGCGCACGAGGTCGGCCACTCGCTCGGGCTCGCCAATCCGTACCAGGACGGGTTCCACGACCCTGGCGACGCGCCCAACCGGCTGATGGACGCCGGTGAGGCCCGGCCGTTCCTCGAGCGCGCGCAGCTGATGGGGCAGGGCCCGGCGGTGTTCTGCGACGGCGAGTACGCCTACCTCCGGACGATCTTGCCGTCGCCGGAGCCGGCTTACGCGATCACGCGCCCGGGCTGCACGTAGCCGGTCAGCGCAGGACGTACACGTAGCCACCCGACACGCATTTCCCCATGCGCAGGTGGTGGTGCCGATGGTGCGAGGGATGCGGCCTCATGGCGAACACGGCGATCGCTGTGACGGCGGCGAGGGCAGCGGCGAACGCGATGGCGCGGCCGCGATGTGGTGCAGACTCGGCGAGGATCGGCTCCATCGCACTACGATAGCAGCGCGCTCCGGCATATGCTCGCGGCGATGGCAGGACGCGCGGGGCGCTCGAAGCAGAAGAAGGCGACCGCGACAGCTGCGGCACCGTCGGCGCCGCGCGTCAAGCGCGACAAGCCGGCGACCGCGGCCTCGAAGCCTGCCGTCGCTCCGGTGGAACCCGCGGCGGCGACGCCCTCCGCGCCGGCGGCGGCAGCAGCCCCGGCGGCGACCTCAGCCCCCAGGGCGACCGCAGCCCCGAGGGCGACCGCCGCGAAAGAACCGCCGGCCTCGGCAACGACCGCGGCCTCCGCGAAGACCTCCGCGACGGAAGCGCCGGTCCCGGCGACGACCGCTGCCTCCGCGACGACCGCAGCCTCCGCGGAGACCGCCGCGACAGAAGCGCCGGCCTCGGCAACGACCGCTGCCTCGGCGACGACCTCCGCGACGGAAACGCCGGCCTCGGCGACGACCGCTGCCCCGGCAACGACGTCCGCGATCGAAGCGGCGGCCCCGGCGGCGACCGCAGCCTCGGCCACGCCCCCCGCGACAGAAGCGCCGGCCCCGGCGACGAACACTGCCTCGACGAGGAACGCTGCCTCGACGACAACCTCCGCGACAGAAACGCCGGCCTCGGCGACGACCGCTGCCTCGGCGACAACCTCGGTGGCGGCAACGCCAGCTCCGGCGACGACTCCGGCCTCAGCGACGAGCACCGCCCCGGCAACGCCGATCGCCGCGGCAGAAGGCCCGGCGACGCCCCCGGCCCCGGCGACAACCTCCGCGACAGAAGCGCCGGCCCCGGCGACGACCGCAGCCCCGACAGAAGCGCCGGCCTCGACGACGACCGCAGCCCCGGCAAAGCCCGCAGCCCCGGCAAAGCCCGCAGCCCCGACAGAAGCGGCGGCCCCGGCGGCGACCGCAGCCCCGGCAAAGCCCCCAGCCCCGGCGACGACCGCAGCCCCGACAGAAGCGGCAGCCCCGGCGGCGAACGCAGCCCCGGCAAAGCCCGCAGCCCCGGCAAAGCCCGCAGCACCAGCCGCGGCAAAGCCCGCGGCCACGGCGGCGAAACCCGCGCCGGCAAAACCCGCAGCGCTGGCAAAGCTCGCAGCCCCCGCCCTCGCGGCGCATCCCCGCGCGGCGCGCGACGTCCGGCGCTGGATCTACGCCAGCCTCGACGTCGTGTTCGCGGCGATCTACGCGGTCGCGATCTGGAAGATCATCCCCAACCGGCTGCCGTCGGCGACCTTCCATCTCTGGACGTTCCCGGTGGCGGGCCTGGTGATGGCGGCCGGGATGGTGCTCGGCGGACCGCGCGGCTGGTGGATCGCCGTGATCGGCGGCTCGCTCGCGCTCGCCTCGGTGGCGCTGCTGATCGTGCGGATCGCGATCTCGGCCGCGTTCCTCGCCGGCGTGTACGGCGCGTTCGGCAAGGCAGCCGCCACGTTCGCGCTGGTGATGATCGCGCTGGTCATCGAGCTGGTCGCGCTGCTGCCGATCGTGCAGGTCAAGTACCTGATGGCGCGGGCGGGGCGCCGCGCGCTGGGCATGCCAGCGCCATGACGCGGCGCCGCCTGCTCGCCGTGATCGCGGTCTGGACCGTGCCGAGCGCGGTGTGCCTCATCACCACCGCGCTGGTGTACGGCACGTTCCGGATCGACCCGCCCGAGCGGCTCGACGCCGGCGAGCGCTCCCAGGTGATGGCCGGCCTGCGCGCCGCGCTCGACGGCAGCCCGGCGCCCGACGCGCCGACCGTGCACCACGCGCTGCCCGGCCCGCTGGTCGTGACCGTGTGGTCGGCCGGCCGGTCGGTCGCGCGGGTCGACGCGACCGGCGCCGACGTCGCGAAGGCTGCGGTCGGCGCCGCCCGGGCGCTCCGCGAGCTGCCCCAGATCCAGGCGCTGGCACCGGCCGATCGCTCCGCCGCGCGGCTCCAGGTCGATCTGGTGACCGGCACCGCGCCGCTCGGCGGCGGCAGCTGGCTGTTCGATCGGTTCGCGATCCCCGGCATCGGCGACATGCTCGCGATCAACCCCGGCGTCGAGGGCATCGGCGCCGAGGTCGACGGCAAGCGGGGGCTGCTCCTGCCGCACGAGCTGGTCGGATCGAAGCTGTTGAGCGCGAAGCGCCCGTCGGACGCGATGCCCGACTTCGCGATGGGCGTCGATCTGGGCAAGATCGGTCAGCTGCTGGCCAGCCGGACCGGCGCACCCGCCGGCGCGCGGCCGGGGACGCTCTACCGGTTCCGCACCGACAGCTTCGTCGAGCCGCCCGATCACGCCGGGACGCCGCTGCCGCTGTACCGCGGCCTGCCGCCGGCTCCGGTGGTCTCGGCCCGGACGCTGCGCGACGCGGCGCTGCGCGGTGGCCGGTACCTCGTCGCTCACCTCGCGTCCAACGGCCGCTACGTCTACGAGCACGACCTGTGGACCGGGTCATCGACCGACGCGCTGCGCGGTGGCGGGAACTACAGCATGCCGCGCCACGCCGGTACCACGTACTTCCTCGCAGAGCTGTACCGCATCACCCGCGAGCCCTGGCTGCGCGAGCCGATCGAGCGCGCGTTCGCGCACCTGGTCGACCTGATGGGGCGCGGCGGCTGCGCCGGCAAGCTGCCCGACGGCACCGAGTTCGACTGCGTGCTCGACCGCGGCGAGACCGTGGCCCAGCTCGGCTCGACCGCGCTCGCCGTGGTCGCGCTCGTCGAGTACCAGCGCGCCACCGGCGACACCCGCTACCAGGCGCTGACCACCAAGCTCGCCGCCTGGCTGCTCTACATGCAGCGGCCCGACGGCTCGTTCCGCCACCTCTACGACGTCAAGCACCGCCGGTTCGACGAGATCGCCGAGCTCCTGTACTACTCCGGCGAGGCCACGCTCGCGCTCGCGCGCATGCACACCCTGACCGGCGAGGCGCGGTACGCCGCCGCCGCCGAGCGCGCGCTCGACTGGCTGATCGACTGGTACGAGTTCTTCATGGGCGGGTTCTTCTACGGCGAGGAGCACTGGACCTGCATCGCCGCCGAGGCGATCTGGCCCGCGGTCAAGAGCGACAAGTACATGACGTTCTGCCACGGCTACGGCGCGTTCCTCCGCGCCCAGCAGGCCGAGGCCGGCAACCCGTCCGACCAGGACGACCTCGCCGGCGCCTACAACGTCACGCCGTTCATCGTGCCCTACAACACGCCCGCCGGATCGCGCAGCGAGGCGATGATCTCGTCGTACCTGCTCGGCAAGCACCACGGCACGCCCGACCCTCGGATCGCCGGCCAGATCCGCGCGGCGCTGCAGTACGCCCTCGGCCAGCAGATCCGGCCCGACAGCGAGTTCGACGTGGTCGGGGAGGGCGACGGCGCCATCCCTGCCAGCCCGATCGACCGAAATATCCGCATCGACTACGTCCAGCACGTGTGCTCGGCGATGATCCGCGCGTCCGAATGGATCGACGGCGCGCCCTGAGCCGCGCGCGGACTGGCCACGAAACACCAGATCCTCCGGCAGGCGCGGCGACAGCCCTGCTATGATGTGAGAGGTGTCAGAAGACAAGCGGACCAAGATCGGTCCCACGGGCCCAGCGGCTCCCGCCCGTCCGGTGACCGGGGTGGCCCAGGCCGCGGCGGCCATCACGCCCGCGCCGATCACCCCGGCTCCGACCACCGATCCGCCGGGCGAGGCGTCGACCTCGTATCTGCCGCCGGCGACCGATCCGATGCTCGGCCAGGTCCTGGTCGGCCGCTACATGATCCACAAGAAGCTCGGAGAGGGCGGCATGGGCGCGGTGTACCTCGCGACCCACAACATCCTCGAGAAGCAGGTCGCGCTCAAGGTCCTGCACGGTGAGTTCGCCCGCAAGCCCGACCTCGTCGAGCGCTTCATGCAGGAGGCCAAGGCCGCGTCGCGGATCCGGCACGAGAACGTGATCGACGTCAGCGATTTCGGGGTCACGCCCGACGGCATGGTGTTCTTCGCGATGGAGCTGCTCCACGGCCACGATCTCCACGAGGAGATCGCCCGGGCCCGGCTCGCCGGCCAGCTCCTGCCATGGGAGCGCAGCAAGCGGATCTTCCTGCAGATCTGCTCGGCGCTGTCGGCGGCCCACGCGCTGGGCATCATCCACCGCGATCTCAAGCCCGAGAACATCTACCTGGTCGAGTTCCTCGGCGAGCCCGACTTCGTCAAGCTGCTCGACTTCGGCATCGCCAAGCTCACCGAGGTCGCCGACGGCGATCGCAAGCTGACCCGCACCGGCATGCTGTTCGGCACGCCGGAGTACATGTCGCCGGAGCAGGCCCGCGGCGACACCCCGGATCAGCGCGTCGACATCTACGCGATGGGCTGCATCCTGTTCCAGCTGGTCACCGGCCGGGTGCCGTTCGAGGCCGAGAACTTCATGGGCGTGCTGAGCCAGCACCTGACCCAGCCGCCGCCGGTGATCCCGCCCGACGTGTTCGACTCGATCGGCGCGCCGCGCACGCTCGCCGGCGTGATCGATCGGGCGCTCGCCAAGGACCGCAACCAGCGGTTCCCGTCGATCGACGAGTTCGCCCGCGCCGTGCGGCACGCCTCGGGCGACCGCACCGGCCCGGTCCCCACGCAGTCCAACGTCCCGGCGCCGTCGAGCACGGCGACGATCGGCCGGGTCAAGACCCAGTGGACCGGCAACCTCTCGATCCCCGAGACCGACGCGGCCCCGGCGCGGAAGTCGAAGCTGCCGCTGATCATCGGCGCGATCGTCCTCGTCGGCGGCGCCGCGGCCGCCGCGGCGGTCCTGGTCGGCCGGACCGGCAGCCCGTCGGGCCCGTCGGGCGGCGGCAGCGCGGCCGGCTCGCAGGCGATCGCCGCGCCGACGCCGGCGCATTCGCCCACCCCGCCAGCGCCGTCGGCTCCGGCCGGAACCCCTGCGCCAAGGACCGAGCCGCCGCTGGCGTTCGACCGCACGCAGATCCGGCTCGACTCGACGCCGAGCCACGCCGACGTCAAGGACCCGGCCAGCGGCAAGGTGCTCGGCCAGACCCCGTTCTCGTTCAGCCTGCCGTCGTCTCGCACGGCGGCGCGGCAGTTCGGGCTGCACCGCAAGGGCTACGTCGACGTCGTCGTCGAGATCATCCCGGATCGCGCGCGGATCGAGTACACCGAGCGGCTCGAGCGGGGCGCCACCACCGCGGCCCCGGTCGTCCACCAGGCGACCAACCCCGACCCTGTTCCGCCGGCCATCAAGCCCGATCCGGGCGCCGCCCGGCCCCCGACCCCCAGGCCGGACCCGGGTACTGCCAAGCCCGACCCGGGCGCCACCAAGCCCGACCCGGGCGCCACCAAGCCCGACCCGGGCGCCACCAAGCCCGACGCACCGCCGCTCAAGCCCCCGACGACGAAGCCGGACCCTGTTCCGCCGGCGGTACCGGATCCCGACACGATCATGCTCAAGCCGGATCCGTCGCGTACCGGCAGTGGCTCGGGTACCCCGTAGGCGTACAGGGGCGGAACACTTCTCACCCAGCCATTGCGCTCGCGCACGACGCCGCCGCCTGGTTCGTGGACAGCGGTGGTAAGCTGGGCCGCCACGCCCGGGTGGTGAAACTGGTAGACACACGACACTTAAAATGTTGTGAGCCGAAAGGCTCGTGCCGGTTCGAATCCGGCCCTGGGCACCTTCTGAACAGCCGTGAGGTGGAGGTTTCCGTCGACGCTGCGCTCGCTGCCCTGTGACTGTTTCGGCCATTGCGTGCGCGGTGTGGGGCAGCCAGCCCGCGCCGGACGTGATCCCTCGAGGCACGATGGAATCGTCGGCGCGCGGCCTGGGTAGCGCAGATCGCCGGCGCGCCGGCTACAGGATCCGGTTCCAGCCGGGCGCCACGCCGGCCGGCTTCCTCGCAGGCACGCCGCACTTGGCGAGGAAGGTGCGGGCCGCCGAGTTGCTGTTCGGCCCGAGGATCTTGTAGGGGATGCGGAGCCCGTTGATGCGCGCTGCCTCACGGGCGAAGCAACGATCGAGGCCGCACGCGGCGACGCCGGTCAGCACCGTCACGGAGGGAGCCCTGGGGGCATAGTCGACGGTCCCGGACTTGTAGACGCCGTGGTTGGTGACGATCGACCCATGGGACGACTCCGCGTGCTGCTTGGAGCCGGAAGAGCCGGTGCGGGAGTTCGAGTCGCTCCCCCCGCCGTCGTCGCTCGGCCCGCCGCGGAAGTACAGCTCCCGGCGTCCCGTGGAGTAAATGACGAACAGATGTTTGGCGACCCCGGCGACCGGCTTCGAGCGGACGTCGACGCGGCAGGTGGTGCCGGTCGCCGAGCGCCGCGCGCTGGCGTCGTGGAGCGATGCCGCGCCGGCGGCGGTCTCCTCCGCAAGCGCCGGGGGAGCGTATGCAAGGCTTGCGAAGCAGATGGCCTTGACCACCCACAGCGCTCTCCCTGGCATGTGGCTGATACTGTGATTCGATCTCGAGACTCCATGATCTTGCATTGTCGTCACTCCGGTTGTCGTGGTGGGTTACGCGGGAGAGACCGAGCCCCGGGGGCGATGTCGCAATCAATCGACGGTCATCGCGAGCGAGGGCCGATCAGCGCGATCGCCTCGACACCGTCGAAGGTCATGGCCTGGCGTCGCCGGGGACCGGCGGGGCCGGCGGGATGGCGTTTTTCGTTCGCGTACGGTTGCGGGAGTGATCGCAGCGGACCACCGTTCTTGCATGACGCATTGGCGCCCCCCTGTTCGGTTCGGCCTCGGCGGTGTCGCGCTCGGTAACGGCTTCGCGCCGGTGACGGAGGCACAGGCTCACGACGCACTCCACGCGGCGTGGGATGCCGGCATTCGCTACTACGATACGTCGCCGTTCTACGGCTTCGGGCTATCGGAGCGCCGGTTTGGCCATTTCCTGCATACGCGGAACCGGAGCGAGTACGTGCTGTCGACGAAGGTCGGCCGGATCTTCACCGCGGGCGCACCGAAGCCGCACCCGCTATGGAAGGATCCATCGCCGTTCATCTACCGCTACGACTACACCGCGGATGGCGTGAAGCGTTCGCTCGAGGACAGCCTTCAGCGGCTCGGCGTCGAGCGCATCGACATCGTCTTCGTCCACGACCTGTCGCCCGACAACGAGGAGGAGCTCGGGGGCTGGAAGCGGCAGTTCGCGATCGCGGCGGACGGCGCCTTCCCCGCGCTGACGAAGCTTCGCGACGAGGGCGTGATCGCAGCGTGGGGCCTGGGCGTGAATCGCATCGAGCCGATCCAGGAAGCGCTCCGCGTTGCGGATCCCGACATCTGCCTGCTCGCGACCCAGTACTCGCTCGCCAACCACGAGCGCGCGCTGCTCGATCTGTTTCCGCAGCTCGAGCAGCGCGGCGCGTCGATCGTGGTCGGCGCGCCGTTCGAGGCGGGCTTTCTCTCCGGCAAGGATCGCTACGACTACGGCGCCAGCATTCCCGACGAGAAGGCGAAGCAGCGCGCGCGCATGGCCGCGCTGGCCGGCGAGCACGGCGTGGACCTCCGCACGGCCGCGCTGCAGTTCGCAGCTGCCCCGAAGGTCGTGGCGGCGGTGGTCCCGGGTGGTCGCAGCCCGGAGCAGATCCGCGCGAACGTGGCGTCGATGACCGAGCGTGTCCCCGACGCATTCTGGGACGCGCTCAAGCGCGAGGCGCTGATCGCCGCCGACGCACCGTTACCCGTGGTGCGGGCGTGAAGGAGGTCAGTCCGGGGGATGGAATTGCCGCTGGGCGGGTTCAGGGACGGACCAGGAAGCCGACTCGGCGCAAGGCTGCGTGGTCACTGCAGGGACGCGAGATGGGCGGCGCAGCCGCACCAGGATCTCGACCTGCGCCGTGCCCGGCATCAGGTCGAACGGCTCGATCATGTCGGACGTGTAGCCGTGGCGGGCCAGCGCGACCAGATCGCGGCCCAGCGCGGCCGGGCCGCAGCTGACGTAGATCACCGTCGGCGCCGCCGACGTCGCCATGACCTCGCCTGGACTCCGGCGCAAGGCCGCGTAGAACGCCTCCGCCAGCGCCACGACCTCTTCGTCCAGCGCCAGGTCGAGATGTATCGACGCGCTTCTCGTCGCCGAGTCCACGCACCAAGTTGCGCGCCACCAAGGTCGCCACCGCCGCCGGTCTCACAGGGGGCGTTCGTCGCCGATGGCTACGAATGCTGCCCAGAAAAACGGGTGCGCGTACCGTGCACTGAGCAGGAGCGCCTGCTGGGCATGCCGCAACGCGTCGGATCGTCCCGCGCCACCGCGCAGCGCACCATAGTAGTCGTCCATCAACTGGCTTGTCGCATCGTCATCGATCTTCCATAGACTGACGACCTGGGTCTGGGCGCCAGCGATGGCGAGCGCGCGCCGCAGCCCGTAGACACCCTCGCTCCAGGCCATCTGCCCGATTCCCGTGTCACACGCCGAGAGTACGACCAGCCGTGTGTCATGGAGATCAATCGCGGCGATCTCGCGCGCGGTCAAGTACGCATCGGCGTCGTCGACCCCGGCGAATATCAGACTCGCATTGTCGAGTGCATCCTCGACGTCGTCGGGGTCGTCCGGCGGTTGAGTCAGTGCCAGCTCGGCGGTCACGTCGCGGTCGTCGCGCCAGGCGCGAGCCACTGCACATGTTGAAGAGGCGCGTGGCGTGCGAAAGAATCCGTGGGTGGCGACGTGGACGAACAGTGGTCCGTGCGCAGCGACGAGCCATTGCTTTGTGGCATGCGGTCCGACGTGGAGCTCGGCGTCACGGAAGTGCTTGTGAACTGCTAGTGCCTCGGCCGCTGCGCCGGGCAAAGGAGTGCAACGACCGCGATAGTCAGGCGCCGCAACCACGAGCGGCCTCGAACGAGCGCGCTCGGGTGCGGCCGCTCGCACCAGGCTGCGCCCGCTGGTGACGTACGTGATGCGCATGCGCTCGACGGCGTACCGCCCATCTTCATCAACCAGCGCGGCGAACGGCACGAGATGCAATGCGGCGTCGGGCGACAGCAGCAGGTGGCTGCTCGAGCCGATCTGGCGCCGGATCGGGGCGAGCAGGAGGTCGTCGAGCGCGCGCAACGGCTCGCGCACGTCGCGCTCCGCACGCACGAGCGCGGGCTGGGCCTCGGCGATCGCCGCCTCGATCGGTTCTGCCTCGCCGAGTGCCACCCAGCGCGCGGGCCCCCGAGGTTCGAGCATGTATGCGATGTAGCGCGCTTCTTGCCAGTACTGTGCGGGATTCGCCGGATCGAAGCGCCGGTACCGCAGGAGCTCCACCAGGACCGCGTCGCTTGGGAGCGCCGCCTGGATTGCCTCGATCGTGGGCGGCTCGGCATGGGCGCGAAACGCTTCGCTCTTGCGGCTGAGTTCGGCCTCACGCCGCTCGACTTCTTGCTCGAGTGCCTCGACGGCGTCGGTGTGGCGAGGATCGGCGACGCGACGACCGATCGTCAGCTCGGCGCGCCGGCGCAGAAGGACCTCCAACTCGCCTTGCAGTGCGGGCGACAGGTTGCGACGCAGCGCCATCTGATCACCGGCGACCTCTGCGAGCACGCGACCCTTGTTGTGCAAGATCACAGTCAGCGCCAAGCGCAGCGCAGCTGGATCGTCGGGTGCAGCGTGGGCGTGCAACGACACGAGCGACTCGATCTCGCTACGCTGGGTCCGGAGCATCAACCGCTTACGCTGTTCGGGTAACGCCGAGAGCGTCGCAGCGACGTGGCGCTCATGCAGGACCGCGGCGCGCTGCGCGTGCTGCACGGCGCGTGGCAGGTCGCCGATCGTCCAGGACACGACGCTCAGGTTGCGCAGCGAGGTCGCCACCGCGGGATGTTCGGCCCCGAGCACGCGCTCGTAGATGTCCAGCACGCGCTGGCAGATGGGTTCGGCCTGGATGCACGCGCCCCGGCGCATGTGGAGCCCGACGAGAAAGGTCAGCGAGGTCGCCATGAGCGGATGGTCGGGTCCGAGCGCGCAGTCGCAGATCTCGAGCGCGCGCAGGTAGAGCGGCTCGGCACGGGCGTACTCGGCTCGCGCCACGTACAGCGCACCGAGGTTGTTCAGCAGGGCCACGAGATCTGGATGATCGGACCCGAGTGTGCGCTCGCAGATCTCGAGCGCGCGCAGGTAGAGCGGCTCGGCGCGGGCATGCTCGTCCCGCGCCACATGAATCCTGGCCAGGTTGTGCAGCGCGGCGGCGACCTCGGGGTGCTCGGCGCCGAGTTGCTGCTCGCGGATCGCTAGCGCACGCTGAAAGAGCGGCTCGGCATGCGCGTAGGCACCCTGTAGGAAGTGAAGCCGCCCAAGGTTGTCCAGCAGCGCCGCCACGCCGGGATGGTTGGCGCCGAGTTGCTGCTTGCGGATGGCGAGAGCGCGCTGAAAGAGTGGCTCGGCGCGAGCATATGCACCCTGTTCCTCGTATAGCACCGCCAGGCCGTTGAGCGACGACGCCACCTGCGGATGCTCGCCTCCGAGCAGGCGCTCCTGCATCTGCAAGGCGCGCTGATACAGCGGCTCAGCGTCGAGGTACCGGCCTTGCGCTACACGGACTCCGCCCAGGTTGTGCAGCACGGTCGCGATATCGGCGTGCTCGCTGCCGTGCACACGTTCGTTGATGTGCAGCGCGCGCTCGAGGAGTGCCACGGCTCTGGTGTGGGCGCCTTGCCCCTCATGGAGGACCAGCGCCAGGTGGTTCAGAAGCGCTGCCACCTGCACGTGCTCGACTCCCAGCACGTCCTCGTAGATGATGAGCGCTCGCTCGAGCAGCGGCTCGGCCTCGGCATACCTGGCCTGCGCATGGTGCAACGAGGCAAGGTCACTCAGCGAGCTCGCCACGTCGAGGTGTTTCGCCCCCAGCAGGCGCTCGCGGATCTGCAGCGCGCGCCGAAGCAGCGGTTCGGCCCGCGCATAGGCGAGCTGCGCCTGGTGCAGCTCGCCGAGGTCGGCCAGCGACGATGCCACCAGAAGGTGCTCGACCCCGAACGCCCGCTCGCGGATGCGTAGCGCTCGCTCAAGGAACGATTCGGCCCGCGCGTACGCGCCCTGAAGTCGGTAAAGCCCGCCGAGGTTGGCCAGCGAGGTAACGAGATCGGGATGATCGGGGCCGAATACCTGTTCGAACGTGGCGAGGGCTTGTTCGGTCAGCGCGATGGCGCTCGCGACCGCGCCATCGCGGTATCGCCGTGCAGCCTCCTTGCTGATCGCGGCGGCCTCTTCCACCGCAGCGCTCTGCGCCTCGCTCAGCGAGGCCACGGCTATCCCGGTTCTCGGGCTCATGGTTCAAGCTACCGGCGCCGCGACCGCCACGGATCCGACAAGCGATCGTGTTGCCTCGCGCAACCGTCTGCGTACCAACGTGAGCAGCATCCTCGATGCACCGGATCCAGGCGAAGGCACCCCGAGGGGATGCGTTGGGGGCAGCTCGGGGGCGCATCGACGACATCCCGCGAGGCCTCACGGTACTGCTCACGATGTCCTGGAAGCGGGTCGACGTCGAGGCGATGGTCGTCGCCGGCCGAGCGGCTCGCCGCGTGGCGGCGTTCACCAGAGACCATGTCGTGGGGCGCGCCTTGCTTCATCGCGCGGACGCCGCCGACTGGGCAGACGCGTAGCGCGTCGCGGGCGACCTGCGCTTTCTGACTGCGAAGTGCCGCGAGTTCGACGTGGACGAGACCGACGTGACGAGGCTGGCCGAGCGCTGCCGCACGAGCGGAGACGGTCTACTTGGCCAGCGCACGGCCGATCTCGCGTGCGCTCGCGCGCGAGTCGCACCGGCTGGGCGCCGCTCCGAAGGCTATCGCAGCGCTGGTGTGGAACCGGCTGCGGGCCGAATTTGTAGTCCGTTTTCAGCGCACGCTGGTCGTTCAGCCATGTGGCTGCCACGCGGAACGCGAACGGTGCGGGATCAGCAGGGACGGACCGGGAAGCCGACTCGGCGCAAGCCTGCGTGGTCACTGCAGGGACGCGAGATGGTTGATCATCTCGGCTTGCGTCGGTCGGGGTCGAATCCGGCCCTGGGCACCGACGCCGAGACGCCGCGCAGCGGCGATCGTGCTAGAACCCGGCGGTGTCGCGCTATGACCTGTTTCGCCGGCGGATCGCGCCGATCGCGTTCCTGCTCGCGATCGGCCTGATCGCCCGCGACAGCTGCGAGAAGGAGCAGCGCAGCCACACCACCGTCGAGATCGATCTCGGCGCTGCCCGGGTCCGGGTCCGCGCCGTCGACGTCGCGGTGGTGACCGGCGGCCCGGGCGCCGCGCCGATCGCGCGGTTCCATCGCGCCGCGCTGACCGACGGCGGCATCGGCCCGGTCCGGTTCGAGCTCGCCTCGCCCCAGGACGATGGCGAGCTGCAGATCGATCTCGAGCTAGGCCTCGGCGTCGGCGCCGAGCACCGCCAGCTGACCCGGCGGTTCCACATCGTCGAGGGCGCCACGCTGCGTGTGTCGATCACCGAGGACGACCTCGCGGGCCCGCCGCCCGGGGCACGCTGATCAGCGCGCGCCGCGGCGACCCGCGCGCGGCGGCCGGCGCAGCCGCACCAGGGTCTCGACCTGCGCGGTGCCCGGCATCAGGTCGAACGGCTCGATGGCGTCGGGCGTGTAGCCGTGGCGGGCCAGCGCGATCAGATCGCGGCCCAGCGCGGCCGGGCCGCAGCTGACGTAGATCACCGTCGGCGCGGCCAGCTCGGCGAGGAACGCCCGCGCGCTGCCGGTCAGCCCCTTGCGCGGCGGGTTGACGACCACGACGTCGGGCTTGGCGCCGAGCTGGCCGCGGACATCGCCGACGTCGCCCGCGATCGCGGTGAGCGTCAGGTTCGCGCGCTGGGCCGCGCGCCGCAGCTGGGCCACCGCGTCGCGATCGATCTCGACCGCGATCACCGCGGCGCCGGCGCGCGCCAGGTGGAGGCCGATGCCGCCGAGCCCGGCGAACAGATCGATCGCCTGCGTGCCCGGGCCGGCCTCGGCGAGCTCGGCGATCCGGGCGTACATCGCCGCCGCCTGGGCGCGGTTGACCTGCAGGAACTCGCCCGCGCCGACCTCGACCGGCACCCCGGCGAGCCGCTCCACCAGGTGGCCGTGGCCGTGCAGCACCGTCGCGCTCCCACCCGACGGCACGATCGCCCCGTCGCGGCGATCGTTCTCGACCACGAGCACGCTGTGCACCGCCGGGTGATTCGCCAGCGCCGCGGCGACTGCTTCGAGCTTGGCGCGCGGCGCGCGCGGCGCCGCCACCAGCACCACCATCACGTCGCGGTCGGCCTCGCGGATGATCACGTAGCGCAGCTCGCCGCTGCGCGCGCGCTCGTCGTACGCCGTCACCCCGGCGCGCTCGGCCGCGCCGCGGACCCAGGTCGCGACCTCGTCGATGAGCGGCGCGACCACGCGGCAGCCCAGCGTGTCGACCACCTCGTGGCTGCGCGGCGCGTAGGCCCCGAGCACCAGGTGGTCGCCGCTGGTGCCCACCACGTACTTGCCCTTGTTGCGATACCCGGTCAGCTCCGGCGACGGTCGCACCGCCGCGATCTCGATCGCGCCCGACGCCACCGCCGGAACCTCGGCGAGCGCCGCGATGACCCGGGCGCGCTTGGCCGCGAGCTGCGCCGGATACGCCAGGTGCTGCCACACGCAGCCGCCGCAGCGACCGAACCCTGGACACAGCGGCTCGACCCGATCCGGGCTCGGCGGACCGACCCGCTTGGTCAGCCGGCCCCACGCCTCCGGCCGGTGCGGGCTGAAGTGATCGATCACGACCTCGGCGCGCTCGCCCGGCAACAGGTCGCCGACGTGCACCGCGATCGCGCCCGACACGCCGATGCCGGCGCCGCCGTCGTCGAGCGCCGTCGCCTGGAGCTCGCATCGCGTGGGCTGTGGCGGCGACATGCACATGCTATCTACGACATCCTCGGGGTCGGAGCGAGCGCGGCGTCGACCGCCTGTCGCGCCACCCGGCGATCCCGACTACACTGCACGCTTCTCATGTCTCGCTCCGTCGAGCTCGACGGCGCCGCTGGCGCCGACCCCGCGCGTCCGCTGGTCGTCGCGGCGCTGTCCGGCGGCGTCGACAGCGCCACCGCCGCGGCGCTGCTCGTCGAGCAGGGTCACCAGGTCGTCGCGATGACGATGCGGCTCTACGATGCCCGGGGCACCGCGGCGTCGTCGGGCGGCCGGTGCTGCGGCCCACGCGACGTCGAGGACGCCCGCGCCGTGGCCGCCCACCTCGGCATCCCGCACTACGTCGTCGACCTCGCCGCCGAGTTCGGCGCCGCCGTCGTCGACGACTTCGTCGAGGCCTACCTCGCGGGCGAGACCCCGAACCCGTGCGTCAAGTGCAACCAGCACATCAAGTTCACGCCGCTGCTCGCGCGCGCCCGCGCCATCGGCGCCGATCTGCTCGTCACCGGCCACTACGCCCAGATCACCTGCCGCGGCGCCGACCACGCCCTGCTGCGCGGCCGCGACGCCGGCAAGGACCAGTCGTACTTCCTGTTCTCGATGCCCGCCGCCGAGCTCCCCGCGGTCCGGTTTCCGCTCGGCGGCATGACCAAGGACGAGGTCCGCGGCCACGCCCTCCGCCTCGGCTTGCCCAACGCCGCCAAGCCCGAGTCGCAGGAGATCTGCTTTGTCCCCGACGGCGACCATGCCGGCTTCGTCTCCGCCCAGGCGCTGCGCCGCGGCCGCTCGCTCCCCGGACCCGGCGCGATCCGCGACGACACCGGCGCCGTGCTCGGCCAGCACGGCGGCGTGCACCGCTTCACCCTCGGCCAGCACCGCGGCCTGGGCAACCTCGCGACCCGCGACAAGCTCTACGTCACCGCCATCGACCCCGCGCGCGCCGAGGTCCGCGTCGGGCCGCGCGCCGCCGCCGAGCGCACCGAGCTCGCGATCCGCGACCTGCGCTGGCTCGCCCCGCCGCGCGCCGAGCTGTCCGCCGCCATCCAGGTCCGCCACCGCGGCGCGCCGATCCGCGCCGAGATCCGGATCGACGCCGACCGCGCCGCCGTGCGGCTCGCCGAGCCCACCGTCGCGGCCCCCGGCCAGGCCGCCGTGATCTACGACGGCGACCGCGTCCTCGCCGGCGGCTGGATCGCCCGCTGAGCCCCCGCGGCGACCCGCTCGACGGCGCGGCACGGCGCGCTACCATGTCGCAGCCGTGACCGCCGAGGCCGTCGTCGAGCGCCTGTTCCCCGGCCGCGAAGCCCGCCGGCTCGGCGGCGGCTGGGTCTCCCACACCTTCGAGGTCGACGGCTGGATCCTCCAGGTCGCGGACTGCGCTTACGGCAGCGAGCGGCTGCGCTACCAGGCGCTGGTCGTCCCCCGGCTCGCAGCGCACCTCGCCACGGCGATCCCGCGGCCCGAGCTGGTATGCGAGGCCCCGGTCGCGAACCGCTATCGCAAGCTCGAAGGCCTACCCTGCGACGAGGTCCCCGGCGGCAGGTGGCCCGAGCAGCTCGGCGCGATGCTGCGCGCGCTCCAGGCCCTCGATCCCGCCGCCATCGGCGTCGCGCCGCTCGGTCCCGGCCAGCTGCGCGATCGCCAGCGCGCCGCGTGCGATCGGATCCGCGCCAGCGTGGTCCCGCGGCTCGAGCCGCACGAGCGCGCCGCCGCCGGCGCGTTGCTCGACGCGTTGCTCGACGAGCGCCACTGGCAGTTCACGCCGGTGCTCAGCCACGCCGACCTCGGCCCCGAGCACGTCCTCGTCGACCCGGCCGGCGACCTCGCCGCGGTCATCGACTGGGAGGAGCTCGGCCCCGGCAACCCGATCGACGACTTCGCCTGGTGGCTCCACGCCATGCCCGAGGTCGGCGAGCGCATGCTGCGCGGGCTCGGCGCCACCCTCGACGAGCACCGGGCGCGGGCCCGCCTCGCGTACGCCGTCATGCCCTGGCACGAGGTCGACCACGGCATCCGGACCCACGACGACGCGTGCATCGCCTCCGGCCTCGCCGGGGTGCGCGCGCGGATGCCGACTAACGGATGACCTTGGCAGTCGGGATCGGCGCGGCCGACAGCGTTCCGGCCACCCACTGATGCATCCGCTGCTGCCAGACCTCGAACGGCGTCCTCGAGTACACGACAAACGAGATGTGGGCGTAGCCCTCGCCCTTGCTGTGAAAGCTGATCATCTTCCGGCGCTCGAGCACGATCGACGCGAAGTCCTCGCGCTCGATCTCGTGGGTCACCTCGAGCGAATCGAGGCTGCCCAGCGCGGCCATCCCCAGCGCCCCGATCCACGGCGCCAGCATCATGCTCAGCCCCGACGGCTTGGGCCCCAGCAGCATCACGATCCGGCGATCGGTCAGGACCACGCGGCCCGGCAAGCGCTTGCCATCGCGCCCGCCGTCGACCTCCTCCTTGAGGATCTCGACCTCGCCGGCTCCTCGCGCGTAGCTGGCCATCGCCGCAAAACTACCACGCGGCGAAGGCGACCGCGCGGCCGCGGCTTCGTTGGAGCGATCAGCCCGCAGCGCAGGTCAACACGCCGTTGCGATTGGACAGGTCGTTGAAGCAGCGGCCGCTCCAGCTCTGCGACCCGGACTTGGTGCCGTTGGTCCGCCTGCAGCCGTTGGCGAACGCGGACCTGATGAACAGCCGCATCGTGCTGGTATCGAGCGCCGTGGAGAAGCCGCCGGAGTCGCAGCTCTGCAGGAAGCTCGTGCTCAGCTGCTGTGTGGTTTCGCTCTCGGTGTCGGGGGGATCGCCGTCATCGGTCGTGGCGCATCCCATCGGCAGGGCGAGCAGCGCCGCGAGGGCGATGCTGCCGAGGAGCGTGTGGTTCGGACGCGAGGTTTGGAACAGAGTGCGCATCGAGATCCTCCTGCGAGTGAGTAGACCCGACCGCGGCGCGCTCCCCGACGGGGCGCGCGCCATCTCTGGCCGGTGATACGGAGCTATCATCGACGATCGATCGCGGACAAGGACGCAGCGGTTAAACGCGGTGAACCGGCGCGGCCGAGCTCGAACGCGGACACGAACATGAACGGCTCGACGACGTCGAGGCGATAGCCGGGGTGGCCGCACACGACGGCGAGGCCGCTTCCGGCGAGCACGCGGCGCAGGTGGCAGACGCTGACCTTGATGAGGTCGTCGTGACGGAGCGGATCGTACGCGCCACCCCACACCGCCTCGACCAGCGCGTCCTTGCCGAGCAGGCTGCCCGGGTGGTGCGCGAGCGCGTAGAGCAGGCGCCGCCGCACCGGGTAGCGCCGGAGCGAGCGCGGTTCGCCGCGCACCATGAGCTCATCGCTGCGCGCGTCGAGCACCACCGCGCCGGCGGGGAACGCGAGCGTCGAGGACGATGCGAGCCAGCGGCGGCCGGTGCCGGTCACGATGACGACGTCGCCGAGCTCGCGGATCGCCGCCATCAACCGGCCGGGGTCGACGCGCTCGCGGGCGGCGCCGTGCAGCGCCTCGGTCAACTCGGCGTCGGCGGCCTCCGCGTGGCCGTCGAGCGCGAGCACGATCGCGCGCGCCAGGCGGGCGAGGGCGCGATCCAGCGCGTGGCCCGGCCCGCACGCGGTGCGCTCGACCTCCGCGAGCAAGACGGTCATCTGCCGCGGCTCGCCGCATGCCGCCGCGTGCAGCGCCGACAGCGCGAGGGTCCTCGTGTCGATCTCCGGGCCGGCGTCCACGACTGCCGATCGCGATGAGCTCTCCATGTGGACCGAAGGAGGGTCCGGCGCGCCGCGATGTCACAAGGATTCGTACAAGCCGATGACACGGTTGTGGATCTCGCGCGACGTGGATCATCGTGAGATCGGCTCGCGCATCGCGACCTCGTGCCACGCCGACGCCCGTGGCGCATCTTGCCGCGCCTCGATGAGCCGACCGTCCGAGGTGCGGACGAAGTACGTCAGCCGGCCGTCGCCGCCGAGCACTACGGACGGATCCCCGGCGATGGCAGGGCGGAGCAGGGTCTCGTGCCACGGGCCGACCCCGGGGCCGTCCTGGGTCGCCGCCCACAGCGCCCCGCCGGGGGTGCGCGACAGGCACACCTGCCTGCCGTCGGGATCGAACGCGATCGCGGGGACGCCGGCCGCGGCGTCGGTGAGCACCACGCGGTGCCAGATCGGGCTGCCCGCCGTGTCCTGATACCCGGCGAGGAGCGAGCCGTCCGGACGCCGGACGTAGTAGGTGAGCTTGTCGATCGCGTCGCGCACGGCGACCGGATCACCGGTGATCGGCTCGGTGAGCTTGACCGGGCGATCCGGCGGCGTGTCCGGGCCGAGGTGGCGGGCCGACCAGAGCGAGCCGTCCGCCTTGCGAACGAACGAGTACAGCTCGCCGGCGACGTCGCTCGCTGCGCCAGGCCTGCCGGCGACCGCCTCGACTACCCGGGCCGTGCTCCAGCCACCGGGCGACGACGCGGTCTGCCAGTATCGCCACAGCCAGCCGTCGTCGTGGCGCGCGAAGGCGACGAGCCGGTGCCCGACGATCGCCACCGCCGGGTCGTCGGTCACGCCGGCGAGCAGCAGCTCGGTCCGCCACGCGCCGCCCGGATCCCGCCACGAGTGCGCGAGCGAGCGCTCGACGCGGCGGACCAGGACGTGCACGCGGCGAGCGTCGTCGAGCGCGGTCACCGGGCTGCCGACCACCCCGTCGACCACGCGGGCACGGTCCGCGACGCCGCCGGCCTCGTCGGGCCGGACCTGCCACAGCACGTTGTCGGCGTCGGTGGTGAAGTAGCTCGTGCGGCCATCGCCATCGACCGCCGCGACCTCGGCGGGTCGCCGCGCCGCGTCGGGGCTCCCCGAGCGGAGCAGGATCTCGTCGTCGGCGCACACCGCGAGCGGCCCGAGCGCCCGCACCGCGATCACCGCGCCGTCGATCAGGTCGCCGGTCACGTCGCCGGTCACGTCGCCGGCCGCGGCGAGGCGATCGATCAGCAAGCCAAGCTCGCTGCGCCGCGCGTCGAGGCAGTCGATGCTCAGCCCGGCGGCGCGGTCGAAGCCTCGGCCGCCGCGCCGGCCGCGCTCGCACGCCTCGGTGCGCATCGCGATCCACTGGTTGGCGTACTGATCGAGCAGCAGCGAGGCCGCGGTGAACGTCGCGACGGCGGTGGTGCGCTCGCTGGCGTGGAACACCGCCTGCACGGCACGGGCGCGCGGCGGATCCCAGATCCCGGCCAGCAGCTGCTCCGCGCCGCGACAGCGCAGGCCGACGTTGCCGGCGGCGTTGCCGTCCACCGGGTCGGCGGGCCCGGGCGCACCGAGCCGGGCGGCGATCAGCACGCCACCGCACGCGATCGCCGCGGCCGCGGCTCCGAGCGCGAACCGGCGCCGTCGCCCGGGGCCGTGCGCGAGCCGCGCCAGGAGCTCGTCCATCGACGGATAGCGCTGCGCGCGATCCGCGGCGAGCCCGCGCTGCAGCGTGCGCCACAGCCACGCCGGCAGGCCGTCGCGCGGCGGACGATCGGCGCGCACGCCGTTGCGCCGCAGCGGATGCTTGCCGGTCAGCGCGGCGTAGATCGCGACGCAGAACCCGAACTGATCGGTGCGCGCGTCGATCGGCTCGCCGGCGAGCTGCTCGGGCGCCATGTAGAACGGCGTGCCGGCGAGCCCGTCGCGCTCTCGCGGGGCATCCGCCGGCGTGGCGCGGGCGGCCAGCCCGAAGTCGCCGACGCGGACCCGCCCATCGCGCCCGACCAGCACGTTCTCGGGCTTGAAGTCGCGGTGCACCAGGCCGGCCGTGTGCGCGGCCGCGAGCCCGTTGCCCGCCGCGATGAACCTCGCGAGGATCTCGGTCACCGGCCGCGGCGCGGCGGCGAGCCACTGCGCGAGCGTCTGGCCCTGCACCAGCTCCATGGCGACGAAGATGTGATCGCCGAACCAGCCGACATCGTGCACCGCGACCACGTTGGGATGCGCGAGCCGCGCCATCGCCTGCGCTTCGCGCAAGAGCCGCGCGGTGAGCGGCAGCCGTGGCGCCTGATCGTCGAGCCGGCTGTGCAGCAGCTTGACCGCGACGTCGCGATCGAGCTCGGGATCGTGCGCCGCGAACACGACGCCCATCGCGCCCGCGCCCAGGCGGTCGCGCAGCACGTAGCGGCCGACGCGGCTGCCCTCGAGCGGCGAGTCCGCGGCCATGGCCGGCGCGCCCGGCATCGAGCCAAGCGTCGACAGCGACGCGGCCCACGCCAGCGGCGCGCGGCTGTCGCTCCGGGCGACCAGCGACAGCAGCGTGCGGCACGCCGGGCAGCGCGCAACGTGGCGCTCGATCGCGGCGGCGTCGCTCGACGACAGCGCGCCGTGGACGAAGTCCGCCAGCTCCCCGGCGTCGAGGCAGCTCTCGCGGCTACGTTCGAGCTGATCCATGCCGGTACCGCGCGACGATCCTAGCCGATGCGATCCGCGGCGGATCGCTCGTGCAGCGAGCAGCGAGCAGCGGGCGGTGACAGACATTGCCGCGATGTCGCTGCCGCCGGGCTGCATCGCGCGATACACAATCGCCGCGCCGAGTGCGCGGGTGCCGCCATGCGCGGCGCGGGTACCCGCTTGCGTTGCTGCGCGCCGTGGGCGAGATCGATGGACGGCATGGCATCGGTGGGTGACAAGCGCATCGAGGCGCGCGACCGGCACGACGAGACCAACGTCATCGCCGCCGCGCGCGCGGCGTGGCCGGAGATCGAGCTCACGGCCGAGCGCTTCCTCGCGTACCTCGCCGAGCGCGCTCCGGCCGGCGCCGAGCCCGCGGTCGCGCTGCGCGCGCTGCACACCTCCGATCTCTACCTCGCGTGTGCGTGCGTGCACGGCGACCCCGCGGCGCTCGCCGCGTTCGACGATCACTGCCTCGCCGCCGCCGACCGCGCCCTCGTGCGCCTGGGCTTGGACGCCGACACGATCGCCGAGGTCAAGCAGCGGCTGCGCCGGGCGCTGCTCGTCCCCGAGGGCGGACCGCCGCGGCTCGTCGGCTTCGCCGGGCGCGGCGCGCTGCGCAGCTGGGTCCGCGTGCTCGCCATCCACGAGGCATGGAGCGTGCTGCGTGCGACCCGCGGACAGCTCGCCGCCGACGACCGCCTCGCCGATCTGGCCTCGGCCGGCGCCACGCCCGAACTCGAGTACCTCAAGCGCACGTACCGCCCCGAGTTCGAGCGCGCGTTCCGCGCCGCGATCCAGGTCCTGCAGGCGCGCGACCGCACGCTGCTCCGCCAGCACTTCCTCGACGGCGTCACGATCAACGAGCTCGGCGCGCTGTACCGCGTACACCGCGCCACCATCGGCCGCTGGCTCGAGCGCGCCCGAGCCCAGGTGCTCGACGCGACCCGCACCCACCTCATGCAGCACCTCGATGTCCCGCGCGCCGAGATCGAGAGCATCCTGCGGCTGGTGCTCAGCCAGCTCGAGCTGGATCTGCGGCCGCTGCTCGCGCGCCGCGGAGCCTAGGCGCGTGGAGCTCGTAGCGATCCGAAGCGGCGCAAGTGATCGATCTTCCTCGAGGCGATCGATCTCGTCGTTGATCTCTTTTCGCGTACTTGGCTTCTACGCCCTACACACTCCTGGCCACGCTCGACCAGCGCGGCGCGCGTGCTCGTCTCGCGCATACCGTCATGCCCAGTACGAGCCACGACGACGCGTGGCTGCCATGATCTCGCCGAGGTCACGCGGCCGCACCACGGCGCACAGGGCGCGCGGTTCGACGAACGCCCGCGCCGCGGCGGGAGCTCGAGCGACATGGCCCCGTGCGATCGTTTCTAACGACGGCTGCCTGGCACGTCGCGAGCCGAGATCGATCCGTTGCGTTTCCAGCTCTCTGCCAGCAACCAGGTGCGCGGCCGAAACACCACCATCGGGTCGTAGGTCTCGCGGATCGGCCACATCAGATCGCGTTCTGCCATCTCCGTCCAGTCGGGAAACAGGATGCCTGTGGAAAATGGATCGACCAGCCACGTGCTCGCCAGGCCCTCCTGATCTTCGCGATGCTTGCGCCAGTTGTTCAAGACATAGGACAGGGCATGATGCGCCTGCTTCGGCGACGTGATCACCTCGACGTGGTAGCGGTCGGCGAACACCTGACCGCGCCGGCGCTGCTTCCCCTCGCCGAGCATCGTGTTGATGTTCCGGGCCGCGGCGACCTGTAGCCCCTGCATGCCCTTCGCGAGCGCGGCCGCGTCCTTGGCCTCGACCAGCATGTGAATGTGCGTGCGCTGGAGGCTCACGTGAACGATCCGGATCCGCTCGCGCAGCGCCGCGGTGATCGTCGCATCCCGCATCGCCTTGTACATCGCGCGCCGCCGCAGGCTGCCGACGGCAGACACGACGCGCATCACCACGTGCAGCGCGTGGTACGGCTTGATCACCGGCCGCTTCGTGTGCGGCGAGCCCGCGCGGCCGTGCTTCGGCTTTCGGCCGGCATGCCTCCGCTTCCCACCGTGCCGGAACAGCTCCTGCTGAACGGCGCGCGTGCGTCGCCGCCGCCGTGACTTCCTCGTCGCCATGTTGATGTGATAGCCACTTCAATTGAAGTCGTCAACTTGAAATCTCCGAGATGAATGTATTATTGTGTAATCATATTATCACCATTCAGTTGATTGTATAGCGGAACCGCAACACGCAGTCCGGCCAGTACTGCGCCGGCTCGAGTTGATTGTGTAAGTTACAGGTCGCCTTCGTTATTCGGCCGCGGATGCCGCGCATGCTGCGCATCTCGCCCCCGGCGATGCGGTAGTCGGGCCCGGCGATGACGCAGCAACACGTGCCCGGGATGGGTGGTCGTGATGAAGCGGCGGTCGGCGCGGTGGTGGCCGCGGCGGCCAGGAGCCGATCGCGTCGTGACCGTCGTACACACCCGCGTGGCACGCACCACGTGACCCGCGGGTCTCCGATGACATGACCGGGGCGCGGTGTAGAGCGAGGACCAGCAGTTCGTGCGGCGACCCCAGATCAGGTTCTGCAGATTGCATGGCCGCGCCGTGACTCGCGTGACCAGACGCGCACGGCTGACACATTGGATTCAGGGCGCGCCTGCTCACCCGACTCACCGCGCTAACACCCGCATGTATTCGCCGTTCCATTTCAATATTTCCGGGATCCGGAAACAAGAATTTAAAAAAAGGAAGCCCGACTGCGGGCATCTGGGCTGTGGGCAGAGGCGGAGGGCTGCATTGTGGAACTGCCGCGTTGGCCACACGCGCAGGTCGCAGACCGACCCTCTGTCCACAGGCCGGGGCGTGTTCTCTCGAGGTCGGATCGCGCTCCGCGGAGCCGTCGTACGACGAGGCGGCGAGACCGGCTCGCGGTGGCCAGCACCAACGAGCGCTCGACCGCGTTCTCGAGCCGCGCAAGCCAGACGTGGCCCTCGATGATTCATCGGCTCGGCGAGTCGGGGCACACGAGCGCCAACGGCCCGAGTTCGTGGCCACCCATGCGAGCCGCGGCGAGCGCGGTAACCAGCCACGCGCCGCGGCGTAGCTACGCGATGACGCTGCTACGGCCCGTGGTGATCTGCGCACTCGCGCTGGCCGGCTGCACCCACGATGGCGCGAGCAGCTTCGGCGACGATCCGGCGGATCCGCAACTGCCGGCGCGCGGCACCGGCGACATGCGCGCGTGGCTCGCCGCCGGCCACTACCAGGCGTGGCGGTGCGAGGCCGCGGCGCATGCCGGCCGGCCGCCGTCGCCGCATGGCGGCAACCGGATCTGCAACAACGCCGCGCTGGCGGCCAGCAGCGCCGGCGAGTTTCCCGTCGGCGCCGCGGCGGTCAAGGAGATCTTCGACGGCGGCAGGATCACCGGCTATGCGGTGTCGCGCAAGCTGGCCGCCGGCGACGGTGGTGATCGCTGGTACTGGTACGAGGGCAAGGCGGACAAGGTCTACGCCAACGACCAGGGGGTCGACGGCTGCACCGGCTGCCACGCGCAGGCCGGCCGCGACTACGTGTTCACCGTCGTGCCGTGACTAGAGCGGCCGGCTCCCGGTGGTCAGGAGCTCGGCGATCTCGGGGATCGCGGCGTAGGCCGCGCGCCAGGTCGGGTCGGGGAGGGCGGTCAGCTTGCGGTGCGCCGAGGCCCGGCCGCGCGCGAGCAGCGCGTCGGCGCGATCGCGGGCGCCCGCGGCGCGGAGCACGGTGGCGCAGGCGACGAGGACCTCCTCCTCGGAGCCCTCGAGGTGCTTCTGGGCGTCGAGCAGGCCGAGGGCGCGGTCGGCGAGGGCGCTGGCCTCGGTGGCGCGGTTGCCGAGCCGCGACAGCGCGAGCGCGTGGCGGGCGAGGCCCTGGATCTCGTAGCCGACCAGGGTCGCGTCGCGCGCGGCCGAGGCGCCCGCGGCGGCGTCGGCGATCGCGGCGCTGAGCGCCCCGCTGCGGAGGTGGACGGCGGCGCGCGCGACCAGGGCGTTGGCCTCGAGGTAGCGCGCGCCGAGCCGGCGGGCCTCGTCGAGCGCCTCGTCGAGCAGGCGCAGGCCGCCGCTGCGGCCGCGGCGCTGCTCGCAGATCCCCGCGTAGATCAGGCAGTCGGCGCGCGACCACCGCGAGTTGGTGCGCGACAGCAGGTCGAGCGCGTCGCGGAACATCGCCGCCGCGGCGTCGTGGAGCCCGACCTCGAGCAGGATGATGCCGGCGACGCTGAGCGCGTCGCCCTCGCGGCCGCGGTCGCCGTAGCGCCGGCACAGCTCGAGCGAGCGCTGCGCGCTGCGCATCGCGGCGGCGAAGTTGCCCAGGCACATCTCGATCACCGCGACGTGGTTGGTGACGATGCGCTCGAGCCACGGGTCGCCGGTCTTGTCGATCAGGGCGAGGACGGGGCGGTAGGCGTCGCGCGCGGCCTCGTAGTGCGCGCGCAGCAGGTGGATCCGGCCGCGCCCGACCATCGCGGCCATCTCCTCGGTGACCAGGCGCTGGCGATGGAACAGCTCGCGCGCGGCGCCGACCGCGGCGAGCGCGTCGTCGAACCGGCCGACCCGCTCGAGGATCTCGCCGCGCACCCGCAGCGCCTCGCCGCGCAGCCGATCGTCGCCGGCGGCGGTGGCGTGGTCCTCGGCCGCGACCGTGGCGTCGCTCGCCGCGGCGTAGTGGCCGAGCCGCAGCATGCGCTGGGCGCGCCGGATGGCGACGTCGGCGAGCCGGGCGGGCTCGCCATCGCACAGCCGCTCGAGCTCGTCGAGATCGCCGGGGTCGGACGCGAGGTCGCCCTGGAGCCGTCGGG
>Ga0307515_10004073_pt1 | contig 30488 bp, 18 predicted proteins | sample 17_EM_MG_FD_194513 | JGI IMG/M metagenome (GOLD analysis project Ga0307515, IMG submission 194513) | Populus trichocarpa ectomycorrhiza microbial communities from riparian zone in the Pacific Northwest, United States - 17_EM | ecosystem: Host-associated > Plants > Roots > Unclassified | place... | reverse complement strand
ATGGATCGGTCCAGACCAAGCCCGTCCAGTCCAAGACTGCCAGTCTGTGGATCGGTCCAGTCCGACCTTCCCATTAGACCGGACTGGACTGAGCCCTACCGCGGACCGGGATCGTCTGGACTGGTGGCATCATTGCATTGATTTGCGCAGCGGACCTAAAAGTAGAACTTGAAGTGGATCTTATAGCACCGGGGGTAATAGTGCGCCAAGGAATATTGGTAGAAGCCATAGTGGAAGCAGATGCAGTCATCATTGTAGTTGACAAAGTTGAAGACAGGCTAGTAACTGGAGGTATGGCAAAAGTACGATGGCAAATCTAACTGTAGCTGGCATGGATAAATATTCGATACTTGTGGGAAAAAAAGGTGGTGAATGAACATTTATAGAGGATATGCTGGCACTAACTTCCTCTCAACCTCCTGAATACTTGGCACTTTGGTCAGTTGGTGTACCGGTTAACCTATTTACCAAGTTGACAATTTGGCGTATGGGTCGATCAGTTGGCCAACGGGAATATTTAGCGTATGGGTCGGCACATATATATGCAGCAGGTGTAGTTGAAGTGGCACTCCGTGAAGTAACTGGTCAGCCCAAGGAGTAACTGGCCAGCCCAAGGAGTGTATGCACTCGCAGAACTGACTAGTCAGTCTACGGAGCCTAGTTACTCCACAGAGCAACACCCTCCACGAACTGACTAGTGGCTGACCGCAAATATGCGGAAGAGGGAGTTGACTCCATCCTCAACGAACGAATGCACAAGTGACTTCTTGGAACCTCACAAGGAAAGGGACCACAATCAGCGCAGTTGGATCACCAAACAGCAAACGACGAGGGTATTAACTTGATACTCAGCATAGTATGTGGTGGCAGGTGGTGAAATATTGTTCCGGAGCTAACGCTAAAAGATAGGCTACTTATAAGGTCGGGAATAGGATGTCCTGATGTGGGCACTGAGGGGGGAGAAATATTTCTATCGATAGAAGGAACGAGTGTAGTTGCCTTTCGCATTCTGTCGACGTTAACCTAACCAATAGTGACAAGCAAACATACACAATGGAGAGGATGCTAGTTACCTTAGAAGAGAGCGATAAAAATTTTAGACCCCGACGGCAATGATCCTACCAGTCTCGACGATCCCGGTCTGGGGTAGGGCTCAGACCAGTCCCATTTAATAGGATGGTCCGACTGGACCGGACCACAGACAGGCAGTCTTGGTCTGGACGGTCTTGGGCAGGACCAGTCCACACACGCTTCCAATTTCAACATTGTTTCTTAACCAAGTACCGCCAAAAACATGACTCATCCTAACTTTTTGTCACCACTCACCTCCGAATACCCACACTGGGCGAAATTATACCGCTTCTGTTTGTATATTTGGCGCCATAGAGATATATTGCTCCCTTCAAAAGACCAAGAACGGCGAAAATATAACCTAATCCTGTACACCGTGATGGACGGCCCGGACTAAGCCCGGTCCAGGTTATCAGCGTCTGGAATCTGTCCGATCCCAGTCCAAAACATTACATGGACTAGACTCGGACTGGACGGACCCGGTCCGGACTGGTCCATTGCCGGACTATTGGAACCATTGCCCGACGGAATGGCCGAAACGAAGGGGATTCAGAGGAAAGGGTGGTGGTGGTATTTTACTTGAAGGGGTTATTGGATGACTACTGATTTGGAGTTTGACTAGCCATTGCAATGTTGCATCGGGAATGACCTCTCCAACGGCTATACAAACAAGAAATAAGCCACTTTGTGGCATATGGACCTGACTGAGCTGATAGCAATGCACCCAGCCGGTAGGGCATCCAACTACTTGTTTCTAGCTCGAGGGCTTCTCATTCACTCTTGTTGAGAGCAAGCAACAAAGAGGATGCTGATTGTCTATCGTAAAAAGAGAGAATAAGATAGACATAAATAAGAAAACAATCATACCTGGAGCGAAGCTCCACTTAGTGTGAACCACAGGATGAAAACGGGACGGGATTACCGTCCAAAAACCGTCCAGTGCAAGTGCCAAGACGGGATTTCTCGCGGCCCGGTATGCGAACGGGATTGTCTCTACCGCTCAACAATCACGCAAACGGCCGCCGCGTAACACCGGCTGCTCCAAATCAAGATCTGACACTCGTGGCTAATAATGCTCATCGAGGAGATTATTTAATTTCTAACAAGCGCCCTTATTGGACCAATATCTCACCCCTGCTAGCTGCTCACCACCATGCCAACTTCATGAATATTGTCCGATAAGGACTCTTGTTAGACGTCAAATGATCTCCTAGATGAGTTATATTAGCCGCGAGTGTCCAATATCGATTTGAAGCAGTTGTTATTAAGCGGCGGTAGTTTTTGATGATTGGACACGAAGTGACATGGAATCCCGTCCAAACCTCCCGGGGTGCCGCATTTTCGGCATCCCAAATCCCATTCGCGAACGGGATGAGAGAGTATGAATCTCGTCCCGTTACCATCCCGTGGTTTTCACTAACTCAGGCCCGAGGCACACGGAGAATCAGGCGCTGTACCAAGCCCGAGGCTACCGGGAGTACACTATACCATGCCCGCGGTAACTAGCCAAGTACCGTACCAAGCCCGGTTAAGTTTAGTGCCCACCTTTGTTCCGATGACCCGCGGGCTAAATCCTTAGCCAACCTCTCCTGTCTCTGTTCCTTAGTCTATTCATATGGTCCTCCGCCGTCATGTCGTGAAAGAATTTTTGTTCAAGCGCAAATATATTAATTGCACGAACGCAACTTGTCAGTCATGCACACTTAGTTGACCATTATGCAAGTTGGAAATCCGATTATAGTGTTTTGGCCTAAGATTGCTTGGCGTTTATAACTTTTGGTTTTTTGGGGTTGTGGTTGTGCACTAGAAAATCATTTCCAGAGCGCAATTTGTGCACCTCCAATGCACCTTTGCAACTGAACTGCCATTTCAAATGAAACGAAACGACATTCCGGACAATCTACGATTCAGCTTTACGTCCAATAGATCTGAGATAACTGATAGACACAGTTTGTGATTTGTGATAGTTTGTTACGGTACTGCAGATGGCCCCGTTCGGAGGCGGATACTCATACCTACTCGGGTATGAGGGTTGTGTTTCTCAGAGGAAGGTGCTTTATTTCACAAAGCTTCGATAATACAAAGAACCTTGTCAATCTGCGTCAGGGTCTCGTGTTGGACAACCAAACCGGGCAGTTGAGCACATTACGCGAAAGTTATTCAGCTTGAGGGCGCCATATGCAGATGCTACATCCCTGCGGCAAGGTTCTCTGTCACTTTTGCATATGCATGATGCAATGCTGCAACAGCCATGCAGCACGATGCAGCGAAATATCCCTCATTGCACGTATCTACCCACTCACATTTGTCCTTGCATATAGTTTTATGGACATTGGGCTGTCTTCCGTAATATAGGTTTATTTGTTTGTTTTAATTATACTGCATTCGCTCTAGAGTGTGGCAGTGTCCGCTTCTACTCCACCTCCGGATGGCCGGTTAGGTGGAGGTAATCAGCTTCCCGTACCAATCTTCCCCTTGAACAAATGAAGGAACACCTGAACGAGTACGCACAAAAGAACACATAAAGGAAAGGAAGTGGCAAACCTCATCCACTGCTACATTAATACTTTAGTTGAGTAGCACTTGTTGATAGATAAGGTTCGTGACTGCTCTTTTAGACTTCACACTTTACTCTTTCCCGTTCCCTACGCATCTTGGACCTTTAGATCTGTACCTAGACAGTCATTGCTCTATAGCCAATACACACGGTTCTCCCCTTCACTATCGCAACAGTACTTACCAAAAAGTCACCATACACAAGATCATCTCTAAATAAGTACAATTTCAAAACCCACCCTTCATGCAAGCGGTTTTTGTAACTTCTAACTGTAGCACTGACCAATAAGTAAGATTGAAGTCTACGTATACTCCTACACTCGAACGGTTCCAGCTTTTACCACCCACTACCTATACATTGGGACAGCATGTTTTCAAACCGCAACTCCGCACTGGTATCACATTCCGATGGACTGTTTACCTACCATTCTGCTTCGACGAATCACACTAGCGGCGACCTTCAAAGCGACCTGATCGCATTTCTTTCAATCGTCCAAAAATACAATCTCGACTACCTCCCAATTACTTGGCAACCTGCTCTCGGTGCTCTCGGTGTTGGCGGTTCTGGGACGATAAGCCAGTCCACATTCATGACTGATATGCCCCTTGCATTCAAGCGGTTTCACAGCTTGGGAGTTGAAGATTTGGACTTTCTGCCATTGATATCTGAGATACTGATTTTGAGTCAAACCCCAATTCAAAATCATCCAAATATAATCAACCTCAAAGGGATTTGCTGGGAAATCATGCCCAGGACAGAAAAAGCCGTCCCTGTGCTAGTCTTTGAGAAAGCAGCCTGGGATCTAAAGCAGTATATGAATGTCCGTGAGGGGATGGACATGTCGATCGAGGACCGGCTCAAAATATGTGCTGACATTGGGAGCGCAATAATGGCCTTGCATACTTATGGTTTGTCATTCCAAATCACTTCTTAAGAGGTCTAACACGGACGCAGATGTGATTCATGGTGACATCAAGCCACAAAACGTATTAGTATTCAAAGACGCAACCAGCAAGACTATTGTAAAGGTGGCTGACTTCGGTTATTCTACTCTTACTGCTTGTGAAGAGGCAAAGGTTCTTCTACCCAAGTCAAGGCCGTGGAATGCTCCCGAGCATCACTTTGGAGAGTTCAAGGTCTCTGAAGCCAAAAAGACCGATGTGTACTCTTTTGGTATCCTATGCTTTTGGGTACTTTTTGGATACAACCTATCACATATTCCGTCGCACAATACGAAAAGCATGGCTGAGGTCATTTCGTTTGAGGCATCAACTGGGCCCCGAACATCGCTTGAACAGCTCAAAGATGCCGATAATTTGCAACATTATGCCAGTCAACTCATTGACTCCATATCATTGCCACGGTTGAATGCCGAACATAGAATATATCTGAAAGAGTTTTTCAGCTTGACGGTTCCACTTAACCCCAAAAAACGGACTAGTGATCTCGGAAAATTAGTTGGTTTATTAAGCATAGAACGGTGAGTTTCACCAAAGTTTTTAACAAGCACAGTGTGTTTGCTAAGAAATCCAGAATTGGATTGCAAACCTGTACAGCAACCCCGATAAAGGAAACAAGGGAGCTTTCAGGGCATCCGGATTTCCGTGTAAGTAATAACTTGTTTCGCATTTGCTTAAAAGTTTGGCTGATACTATATCCAAGATTGTCGAGAGCCTTACCGACCTTGTCGAAGCTGACTATCGTGTGCGGAAACAAATTAAAGACAGCCTCGAAAGTAATTACTTCAGAAATCAAAATCAACCCTTCGCTACCCACATCGCATTCCAGCTTGCCGTTTGTTATCGGATTGGGTTTGGGGTTAAGTCAGATGTTCATAAATGCTATATATGGCTGGAAAAAAGTGGTAAACAATGGCACGATTTGTGTATGGAAAAAGAAGCAGTACGACCAACAAGTTTGGAGAATGGGAGAATACGCGAGCACAATGGATTTATTGAAGTCAACCTCATTCAAGAATATCGGCAATCGGGATTGAACAAACTGACAGACGCCTGGAACGAGTGCGAAAGCGAGGTTGCCGATATGGCAAGAGAGTTTGGGGAATTCCATTCCATACCTTTGGCCTTATACAGAATCGCTGGAAATTTGCTGGATGAGTTAGGAAACTTTGGGAAGTCCAAAGCGCTACGAACGCGGATCAAGAACCAAATAACAGCAGTTGGTGTTGGTCATCCATATTACGTTCAATCGATTCTCGATTTAGCCAAGTCACACAGCATTCTCGGTGAGTGGAAGGAAGCACAATCGTTGCAGGAAGAGGCTCGAAAGTGTACAGAAAGCATTCACGGGGCACAAAGCTCGGCGACCTCGTCAGTCATACATGACATTTCATGGACATACTTAAAGCAAGGGAGATGGACGGAGGCGGAGGAGCTAGAGGTGGAAGTCATGAGGTTAAGAAAGAAAGTCCTTGGCCACGAGCATCCAGATACCTTAACAAGCATGGCTTACCTCGCATCAATATATTATAACCAGGGACGCTGGAATGAGACCCAGGAACTGCAGGTGCAAGTTAGGGAGATGCAAAAGAAGATACTTGGCGAAGAGCATCCTTCTACCTTAACCGCTTCGGGCAACCTCGCAACAATATATAGTAATCAGGGGCGATGGCGAGAGGCCGAGGAGTTGATGGTGCAGGTCGTGGGGATAAGTAAGAAAATACTTGGCCAAGAGCATCCTTCTACCTTAACGACCATGGCCAACCTCGCTATAACTTATGATAATCAGGGGCGTTGGAAGGAGGCCGAGGAGCTGAAGGTGCAAGTTATAGAAATGAGTAAGAGGATACTCGGCCCAGAACACCCTTCTACCTTGTCCAATATTGACGAACTCGCAACAACATACATGAACCAGGGGCGATGGAAGGAGGCGGAGTTGCTAGAGGTGCAGGCCTTGGAGTTGAGAAAGAGGTTTCTCGGCCAAGACCATCCAGACACCTTGACCAGCATTGGAAACCTCGCGTCGATATACAGGAACACGGGGAGGTTGAAGGATGCCGAGGAGCTGGACATACAGGTTGTGGAGACGGAGAAGAGAATACTCGGCCAAGAGCATCCCGATACCTTGACCAACACTGCCAACCTTGCATGGACATACATCAACCAGGGGCGATGGAAGGAGGCCGAGGAGCTGTTAGTGTATGTCATGGAGACGAGAAAGAGGGTACTCGGCCAAGAACATCATTCTACCTTGACTAGCATGGTCAACCTCGCTTCGACATACACGAACCAGGGGCGAATGAAGGAGGCCGAGGTGCTAGAACTGAAGGTCATGGAGCTAAGAAAGAGGATATTTGGCCAAGAGCATCCAGACACCTTGACCAGCATTGGCAACGTCGCATTGATATACAGCAACCAGGGGCGATTAAAGGATGCAAAAGAGCTGCTGTTGCGGGTAATTGACACCAAAAAGAGGGTACTTGGCCAAGAACATCCAGATACCTTGACCAGTATTAGCAATCTCGCATCGATACTTTCAACCCAAGGGCGAAGGATTGAAGCCGAGGAGCTGGATGTCCAGGTCATAGAGATAAAAAATAAGGTCCTGGGCCAAGAGCATCCTTCTACCTTGATCAGCATTGGAAATCTCGCATCGACATTGTCGAACCAGGGTCGATGGAATGAGGCGGAGGAGTTGTCGGTGAAGATCTTGGAGACAAATAAGAGAATACTTGGCCAAGAGCATCCGTCTACCTTGACCAACATGGCCCAACTCGCATCCATATACGTGAACCAGGATCGATTGAAAGAGGCCGAGGAGCTGGACATACAGGTTGTGAAGATGAGAGAGAGGGTGCTCGGCGAAGAGAATCCTTCGACGTTGGCCAGCATAGGCAACCTAGCGTCGACATTCAGGAACCAGGGGCGATTGAAGGAGGCTGAGGAGCTAGAGATAACGGTCATGGAGAGGAGAAAGCGGATACTTGGACGAGAGCATCCAGATACCTTGACTAGTATCAGCAACGTCGCATTGATATACAGGAACCAAGGGAGATCAAAGGAAGCCATGGCGCTGGAGGTGCCGGTCTTGGAGACGAGAAAGAGGGTACTCGGCACAGAGCATCCGGACACCGTGACCAGCATTGGCAACCTCGCATCGATATTTTCGAACCAGGGGCGATGGAAGGAGGCCGAGGAGCTGTTTGTGCAAGCCGTGGAGGCAGAAAAGAGGATCCTCGGCCAAGAGCATCCAGATACCTTGATTAGCTTTTGCAATCTCGCTACGATATATTCGAACCAAGGGAGATGGATGGAGGCAGAGGAGATGTTTGTGCAAGTTATGGAAACAGAAAAAAAGACACTTGGGCAAGAGCATCCAGATACTCTGACCACCATGACTAACCTCGCATCGACATATAATAACCAGGGGCGATGGAAAGAGGCCGAGGATCTATTTGTGCAGGTCATGGAGACGAAAAAGAGGATCCTCGGCCCTGAACATCCAGACACCTTAACCTGCCTTGGCACCCTTGCAATAACATTCAAGAACCACCAGCGATGGAAGGAAGCCGAAGTGCTAGAGGTGGAAGTTATGGAGACGAGGAAGAAGATTCATGGTCCTAACCATCCAGATACTTTAAACAGCATGGCCAACCTCGCGTTGACATATAAGTTACAAGGTAACATTGGTGAAGCTATTCCATTGATGACACAGGTAGTAGCTCATCGTTCCTGCGTGCTCATCGAAGACCATCCAGTCACAAAGGATTCTGCAGATGTATTGATGGAATGGAGACGTGAAGCGGGACTGTGAAGTTGATCTAGAAGGGTGTTATTCAGTGAGGTATGTATTATTTCTTCCCTACTATAGAATGATACATATTAGTAGTTAGACTAATCTATGTACGCTTCAGAATGTCGGATTAACAGGTTCTCATTGCTGTCTGGTGTATTCTAGATGGTTGGATACTGGGGTTGTTCCCATTGCAGTAAGCAATAGAGTCGAGTCGGTGTACATTTTATTTATCTTTTACTTATTGTTACCGCATGGGTGAAAGTTTAATTGACGAACTTGGTCCCGCCTTCCCACAATCCAGAGTGACGTGAATCGTCATACACAAAGTTTTCTGCAGCGGCACACAATGTGGCCGCAATGCAGTACAGCTTGGTTGCAGTGTTGTCAGTGGTCCGGACGGTATTGGACGGGTCTTTTGGCAAGCCGCGATTCTTATCATTGCTCCAGATGGGCTGGATTAATTTACTATCTGAGTATACGCTCTTGTAGAGCTGCTTTTGAGCTTTCATTCAAGCCCTTATTGACCCTTATCGCCCAAGATTTGATATCTACATATAGTATACATACTCTGTGCCAAAGGACAGTCAATTTGGCAGAGAATTGGTGGAGCTATGGTGGGGTGGTATAATGTCCTCCTCCTCCCCCCAGGACCCCCCTACCACCCACCACTATAGGTCCGCCAATTTTGGTTAAATTCAACGCCCTTTGGCACAGAGTAGATGTACTATATGTAAATGCATTCTGCATTATCGTTGGCCAGGTACTCGGCATGCTGAGGACCACCACGGGGGACCGCTAGGCAGTGTTCCTAAGCGGCGGCTTTCAAATGAGGGCCGGGCTAGGCCTGCAGGCTGTTCCGGCCGGCCTGGCGGCTTTTCTTGGCGGACTAAGCCTAAACAGAATATTTTGTTTGAAAGATTCTCTGCTGCCTATACTAAGAAAGTCTCCAAAGTACGAAACATAAACCAAATCCAACTCAATCATCGTAGCCCTACCATTGCCGTATTCCATCCATCAACCAGACCAAGGCTTATGCAGGCCGATGCAGGCTTTTTAAATCACGTGCAGGCCGGGCGGCAGGCCAGGCGGCTTTTGACCCAGGCCGGGCCGGGCCGCCACTAGCGCAGGCTTTCAGAATGGAGGCCGGGCCGCTTAGGAACACTGCCGCTAGGGGGGTGGTTGACACACCCCCTCCCATCGATGCACAGCCAGTGCCAGTACCTGGCCAACAACAGTGTTGTCAACCGTCCCGGCCGTCTGTTTTGAGGCCGGACGGGGACGGACGGAAGGGACGGCCGTTGACGATAGATTTCCGTCCCCGGCCGTGCCCGGCGGTCATCGGCCGACATCCATTGATGATTTGCGAGTCATCATACATAATAGATATTCAGTTATAATAAGTACATTTCTCCACTATCTTGACTGTGAATCAAGATACTTCAACATCTGCTCGATCCGAACCTGAATTCTTACTACTAATTGAGAGTCTAGAAATATAGATAAATCTATTTATATCTTGTACCGCGCGCTCTAGAGTTAAAGTATATGTATTAATAGTTACCGCCCAATGTCGGCCGGTGACGGTGGATGACGGCCGATGGCAGTACTTTTGCCGTCGCAGGACGGCCTTGGCACCGTCCCGTCCGTCCTGCAGATGTTGCGGACGAACGGCCGGGGACGGCCGTCGGACGGGACGGTTGACAACACTGGCCAACAATAACGCGGAATCCATCTACATCCACATATACTAAAGCTACTCTGTGCAAAGGGCGTAGAAGTTGACCAAGAATTAGTGGAGCTAGGGGGGGGTGGTATAATACCCTCCTCTTCCTCCCCGGACCCCCTACCTTTCACCTCTATAGGTCTACCGCTTCTTTGTCAAATTACACACCGTTTTGCACAGAGTAGCTCTGGTATATGCAGATGGAATCCGCGCAATCGTTGGCCAGGTACTGGGACTTGCTCAGGACCACTAGGGGGGTCCGCTAGGGGGGGGGTATGTTCGACACACCCCCTACCATCGAGCCACAGCCAGTCCCAACACTATGCCAACAATAATGTGGAATCAATCTACATATAGTGGACCTACTTGTGCCAAAGGATGTCCAATTTGACCATGAATTGGCAGACTTATGGGGGTGGTTGGTAGGGGGGCAGGAGGAGGAGAAGGAGGAGGGCTAGCTACCCCACTTGATTTCTCCACCAATGCTGGTTGGAATTTAGTGCTCTCACTGCCTGTGTCTCAGGCATACCAGAAGATTATCGAGGGCCAGCTTGGCAGTTTCTAAATACGGTGGGATGTCACTGGGCGAAAATTCCCTGGGTTATGCATGATTGTGGGCCTCCCAGTTGCGCAAATTTGAAATTGTACCTATCTCAACAACCACCAAGCTGAATAAACCAATACCTGTGCCAATCAACAGCCAGCATGGGATATATGCTCTGATATCAGTACTAGCGAATTTGATCTTCAATTAGTGATGAAACAGGGGGGCTACAAGCAAGACAAAAATCCGCCAGTTTCATTGACTGTCACTCACATTTTCAACTTCCTCAAGTGTTACGATATGGAAGTTGGGGAGAACCGTGTGCGTGTATTCTATGGTACAGAGAAGAAAGAAGGGGAAAGACTCGAGATATATACAGGAGGCATCAGCCCCTGCAGCAGTGACCGTGTATCAGACCTGTAACATCATGTACATCTGTAACATCAAGTCTTGTCCAGGTGACTTGATTTTTTTATTGACAGATAGCCCTCGGAGCTATCTATCACACTGCAGTTCCCGATCTTCTCCCCATAGAGTGGTAGTAGAGTAATATTTGATATTGTGCAAAACTCGGAAAAAAATCCCATCTGGATACTGTGCATTTGACCAACCGGCAATAATTCCGTCTTGGCACTTGGGCGGGTCGGTTTTTGGACGGTAATCCCATCCAATTCCCGGCGGGATGCCGCGATTTTGTTGTACCAAATCTCGTTGCGGGATGGGATGACGGACGATCAAAACCGTCCCGTTACCATCTCGTGGTTCTCACTAGATGTACAGACTATTGATAACTTTCGATGGACCCTGTGAAGGAACCAGTCAGTTCATGGAGGTAGGGCATGGACTCCACGAATAACCCAGTCATTTCACGGAAGGTGGGCCTCCATGAACTGACTGGGTACTTCGCGGAGGGACAGCCTCCGTGAATGGACTAGAACAGCTAATAACAAAAAACTCAGCCGGTAATGCAAAAGGCACTCAACTACCTTGTATATACGTCGCATCTCTCTCCTCTTTTCTCTATCTATGTTAGTCCATACATGCACATTGTCCTCCCCGTCCATAATATAACAGATGCGATACTTGTAAGTTGGCCTGATATATCGTTTAAACTCACTGCTCTTGCCGCTACAACTCATGTCGTTACCAGCTGTATGACTACTGCAAAGTGAGCCCTTTGTCTTCTTACTTCTACGTTGAACTACTATCTATATACACTCTGGGGATGCTATTTACTAATAACTCATCGAAGATGGAAAAGCTCAATTCCGAATCAAATGGAAAGGACAGCTGGATACCGAGCGTACGTGGGAGCTGCTTGTTTATCTTCAGTTCATCCCAACTAATCCGGAGGGGTTATGTAGGGTGCATGTATTAAGGTTAGGGTTGTGTACCGAGTCAGTTGTGGGGTTTTGTTTGTTTTAATCATTCTGCATGCACTCTAACTACAGAATGGCAGTACCTAAAGTGAAGTTCGTCAGTTATATTTATTGATGGGACTCACAGAGAACAGAGATCATCTCAACGAGCTGGTACATTAGATTTCTCACAGTTAAGAAGTATCACATGGTTTACTTCGACGCTAATGAATTGATATTGTTAAAAATTGCAACTAGATGCATTTCGAATGAACACAGACATAACAAACTCATTGACTAACATATGTCGAGCTTTACAATAATGAGCTCTTACATAACCCAAATAATCGCCACCCATCTCCCTGCTTCTCCCAGCCTCCCAAATGCCTCGTTGATGACCAAACCAAAACGAAAAGCTCCAGACTGTGAGCGACTCAAGCATCCGTCCAACGAAATTACCTTCAACTGCACAAGAGAACCATTGCAAAACTTCATCCAGTAACCTAATTCGGAATTTCTAATAACATGTGACAGCTTTAATTGTGCGTGTCCAATGGATAATCAGGAGAATCTGAAGTTTACACCAATTTAGTTAAAACTAGTCGGCTAATGGGAATCATCATATTTTGTAATGCGGTCGAAGGAATAAATACCTTCAGAAACAAAACGTATCACGTAATCTGTAGACTGTATTTCTTGTCCATCGCTCCAGTTGTCCAAAAGCTGTATCGCATTCTGGGTAGCCGGATGGTCATTGCCCAATCTCTGAGAACGAAGAATAACTACTTTCATCATCATTGGCATGGCTTCATCCATGCGGCCTCGTGATTTGAGCATAATTGCGAGATTTACCATGAAGGTCAGGGTAGAAGGATGCTCTTCGCCGAATACTCTCTTGTTCGTCTCCATTGCTTGCACAAATAGCTCTTCGGCCTCCTCCCACCGGTCCTGTTTACTGTATGTATTTGCGAGGTTGTTCATGCTTGTCAAGGTATCTGGATGCTCTTGGCCGCGTACCTTCTTCAACGTCTCCATGACCTGCACTTGCAGTACCTTGGCCTTCTCCCACTGCTCCTGGTTACTATATGTCGATGCGAGGTTGCCTATGCTAGCCAAGGTATCTGGGTGCTCTTGGCCGAGTACCCGCTGGAATGCCTCCATGACCTGTACCTCTAACTTTTCGGCTTCCTTCCACCGCCTCTGATTGCTGTATGTCGATGCAAGGTTGCCCATGCTAGTCAAGGTTGCAGGATGTTCTTGGCCGCGTACCCTCTGTTCTGTCTCCATAATCTGCACTAACAGCTCTTCAGCCTCCTTCCATCGCCCTTGATTCCTGTATGTCGAGGCGAGGTTGTCTATGCTACTCAAGGTATCTGGATGATCATTTCCGAATCTCCTTTTATGTATTTCTAAGACCTGCACAAACAACTTCTCCGCCTCCTCCCATTGACCCTGGTTCCTGTATGTTTCTGCGAGGTTATTCATGCTTGTCAAGGTATCTGGATGCTCATTGCCGAGTACCCTCTGTTCGGTCTCCATGCCCTTTAGAAACAATTCCTCGGCCTCTTTCCACCTCCCTAGTTTTACGTATGTCGATGCGAGGTTGTTCACGCTAGTCAAGGTATCTGGATGCTCTTCTCCAAGCGCCCTCCGTTCCGTTTCCAGGACTTGCACAAACAGCTTTTCGGCCTCGTTCCATTGCCCCAGGTTCCCGTAAGTCGATGCGAGGTTACTTATTCTGACCAAAGTAGAGGGGTGCTCTTCACCGAATATCCTCTTTTCTGCCTCCACGACATACACCTGCAAGACCTTGGCCTCATTCCATCTCCCCTGGTCGCTATATATCGACGCGAGGTTGCTCATACTAGTTAAGCTATCTGGGTGCTCCAGGCCGAATACCCTCTTTCCGATTTCCATAGCTTGCACTTCTAGTTCCTCAGCCTCTTTCCATCGCCCCTGGTTTCTGTATGTCGATGCGAGGTCGCTCATGCTAGCGATGGTTTCTGGATGCTCTTTGCCGGATGCTCTCTTCCTTATCTCCATGACCTGCACAAACAGCTCTTCGGCCTCATCCCACCTCCCTTGGTTCTGGAATGCCGTTGCCAGGTTGGTCATGCTGGTGAGTGTATCTGGATGTTCAATTCCGTTTGCATCTTCTATTTCCTTTCTTATGCGCATTCGCAGCGCTATCGATTTCTCAAATTGTCCTAATTCGTTAAGAAGATCTCCGAAGATTCTAATTAAGGCCAGCGGTATGAAATGGAGCTCCCCAAACTCTCGTGCCATATCACCCACCTCTCTTTCGTACTCTGTCCGGGCTTCCTCGAGCTTGTCCAATCCCCATGTTCGATATTCGTGAATAACATTTGCCTTAACCAATCGTTCGCCGAGCTCAAGCATCCACTTGCTTTTCCAGCCCGCAGGCCGTACCGTTTTCTTTTCAACTTCCAAATCCTCAGATTGTTTGTTACTTTTTTCTAGCCATATGCTTGAGGCATTGTCATCTGACTTGACCCCAAAACCAATCTGATAACAGAACGCAAGCTGAAATGCGATATGCGCAGCAGAGGGTTGGTTCTGATTCCTGATGTACTTCTTTTCGAGCTCATCCCTGATTTGCATGCGCACTCGATAGTCGGCTACCACCAAGTGGATAAGGTTTTCTGCAACCTTCAATCACAGCAGTAGTCAGATCTTAGTACGCTCTTTCGAGAAATATGGATGGATGGATAACTACCCTGAAATCTTCATGCGATGTTAGCTCCGTCACTGTCTGCAACGGTGTTACAGGATTGTGTGATATAATTCTAGATTTGTCAGCAAAAACCTTACGTTTCACTATCATTTTGGGTGGGACTCACAGTTCATGCATCAATAGATCCAGTAATTTATCAATATCTGAAGTCCGATGGTCGGGGTTATGGACTACAGTTAAGTTGAAAAATTCTTTCAGACACATTTTATGCTCAGCATCCAAGCCTGGCATAGTGTGCACGAGTTCTTCGGCAACACGCTGCATTTCACCTTCACCATTTAACCGTTGAAGAAATGAGGAAGGCCCAAGCGGAGTGTTAGATGATAACAACTCAGTGGCACCTTCTGCAGTGGTTTGCGGGATATTTCGTAGGCTAGTTCCAAACAGAACCCAGAGACACAACAATCCAAAAGAGTACACATCTGTCTTTTTGGCGTCAGGGACTTTGAACCCCTCCCAATGATGCTCTGGAGCATTCCACGGCGTCGACTTGGGTAAAAACACCTCCCCCGTTCCACCAGCGGCAAGAGTAGAATATCCAAAGTCTGCCATCTTAATAGTCGTCTTGCCGGTGGCATTCTTGAAAACTAGTACGTTTTGTGGCTTGATATCGCCATGAATAACATCTGTGTCCATGTTAGACTTCGAAAGGATAAAACGGATGTGGAACGACATACCATAAGCATGCAAAGCCTTAATGGCACTTCCAATCTCGGCACAGATTTTGAGCCGGTCAACGATCGACATATTGATGCCCTCACGCAGTTTCATATATTGTTGTAGATCCCACACCGCTTTCTCAAAGACTAGTACAGGGACGGCTTTCTCTGTCCTGGGCTTGATTTCCCAACAAATTCCTTCGAGATTCACTATATGTGGGTGATTTCGAACAGCGGGTTGACTCAAAATCAATACCTCTGATATCAATGGTAAAAAGTACTTGTCTGAAACTTCGCCGTCCGGGTCATGAAAACGCTTAAATGCAAGAGGCATGTCGGCGTTGAATGTCGATTGGCTTACTGTCCCAGAGCCACCCTCACCAAGATTGCTGAGAGCTGCTTGCCACGTAATGGGGAGGTAGTCGACATTATACTTTTGGACGACGGAAAGAAATGCAATCAGGTCGCTTTGGAGGTCATCGTTGGTGCCATTCGTTGAGGCAGACTGGCGAGTGAACATTCCATCGGAATGTGTTACCAATGCGGGGTTGCTCGTTGAAAACATGGCGTATTTGTAGTTGGGCTTAAAAGCTTAAAGCAGTCTCAATTGTAGACAAACCGAGTAAATGTATACGTAGAAGTACCGCAATCCTGTTAACATTAGAACTACCGCTTAAACCGTACTACATGCAGGCATAGCGAAAGCGAAATTATACATACTTAGTACCAAACAATGGTCCTCGAGTATCGCGATTCTTTGTTAACTGCTGTTCAACCGAAATATTAAAGCAAATGTCTCGGGTGGGGAGAGTTTTAAAGAGGAGAAGAGTAGAAGGAGTGGGTCTCACCGATGTAGTCGGAAATCCGGATGGTGAAGGAATTTGGACACTGTCATACTCTAAAAGTAAGATTAAAGCAACAAACATCTGATGCAAGCTGTGTGTGGATGGGGTGGTGCATCAAGAACGGTTTTTCTAACCCATGTTAGCGCAAGGCAGTCGGTGTGCGCATGCCTGCATACGACCATTCAGCGTCATTGAAAGATATGTATGGATAGCCAGTGTATGTAACACGACACTGTTCCCACCAATGGAGGCAATCGTAATGCTGAATGGCAGGCTTGCAGCACAGCATTATGCACATGCACATGCACATGCATGCACAAGTGATTGCGCCACAAAACTGTTAAAACAGAAGCTGTCATGCACGAAACATGGATTCTTGCAAAACTTGATAGGATTTTCTAACCATAGAAGTGCAGTTGGCTGTGTGAACAACTTAGCATGAAACCAATGCTCGCCGCCATATTGAACACGTGGGTCATTTCCGGGATCCGTATTGGATAAAGTGCACCGAACCTTGGGTTACATTGGCGCAACGCTGGTGGATGAATGGCCAGCAGGACACGCTCGAGGTAGATTGATAAGGCACTTTGAAATTCGCAAACCTTGAAGCGTTGGTTTTAATAATTTCTATTAAGCCTAACTTACTTTGAGCCGCGATCGAGGCTAGCTCAACACATGACCTGTGTAATATTCCTCCGCGTCACTTAATTACCAGATCTATGCAAAAAATGGGTCTAGGTGTGTTAACGTACTGTACGACAGGAGCCCAATTACCTCGCCCCTCTGAATGACCGGCTGAGCGTTGTACTACACCATTCAATCCATTGATTTCTGAACAGCAGCCCAAAGTAGAATGAATTACCTTAAAACAACAGAAAAGAAATGACAGAGCGATAAATATTGACATAGCTAGGCGGCGTGAGGCTTTCTACCTCCGTGTCAGCAAGAAAGTCCATCGCCGCCTGATCGCACTTTTGAAAGGAAAACAGCTTTTATATGAGCACCGGTATCATCCCGCTTTTTAGCCCGCTGCCCGCCCGAATACCTTCTCTAGATCTCGCAGTTCATTTTTTACCACTTGCAAAAGTAAAATAGATGATTCAGAGTTTGCCGCCTTTCCGCACCGCCAACACTGATAATCATATTGACAGAATGCTAGCCTTTTGCCCAAAATCATATACGAGTATTATTTGATTGCTTGGCCATTACGTGGGTTGCCTTTTCAGTATGGTTCATCCGACATCATGCATCATGTACTAGTTTCTCCTTTTCTCGTCTCTTCTCCTTTAGGACTGAGATAGCTGATAAGTTTCCACACCCTACGCAACGCATACGTATTACAAAACATATCATCACTTGCCCGAATCGCTTGAGATGGTAGATGCCTGCTCTACAGTCACAGTATCAAGGTACCAGAGACTTCTTACTCGGCACTAAGACATACCGCCAGCTCCTAGCTTTACCTAATCCTATCCAATACCCGTAGTGTTTGTTACATCTTGCAGCTTCCCATTCTTGCTTGCCCTTGCTGCAGTCATCGTTTCAGAGATCCTTCTACTTCTATTAGTAGCAGAGGTATAAGGGCTCCCGCAGTGCTACCCGACTGTTGTAATCTTTCTTTTGCCATTGGTTTACTTCATTATTCCTGGAAGTCCCAGCGTGTCCAGAGAACCAACGATTTTCAATTCTAATGTCGAAATCTTGGAGTGCGCTTGTCTCTGTGTTGATTCACCTGGTTAGTTGATGCCCTGGGCCTGGAGACAAGTGTGCTGTTCGCTATACCGCGTCGCTATCGATAGTCACTATCTTCACTGCTTGTCTCCGCAGTTTTTCTGCCCTTTTGGTTGTCTCGAGTGCAATCCATGTCGCCCACAATCATACACCAAAAACTTCCATTCGTTCCTTGCGACAGTGACTTCGACAGGCTAATCTCCCGGATTGTTGTTGTTGCATACAGAGTCGCACAAGTCATCCTGCCCGGGCAGGACCTTGCCCCGCCTTGGACTACAATTTGTTGTTTGGGGGATTGTAAGTGCCGGCAGTGTCCCGAGTGATGAATCTATGATGCGAGTGATGCAGACGTGACCGAGTGATGATATCTAATATGCCTCTTAACTACGGCTATGATACATAATCTGCAGTATAACCTACCTAGATGATCAACCATGTATTGGAGAACCCGCATCATAGTCTCTTAATTGAAATAACTGCAAAATGCAGGTTAACCAGTAACCCCAGCCCTTGGCGTCACCCCCGTCGCCCGGGTCGTACCCTAGTCTTGCAATATGCTGCTCGTGACTAGACTATCACAAGGGGGCCTGAAAGGCTGGTAGTCTGACGGACTACTGCGACACCTGGTTGCATACGGCTGCAGTTCCTACTTTCCACCCGCCGATTGAAACCCATCTTTCCACTATGTGTAGATGTGTGCGTCTTCTTTATTATTGAGAACCACAGCATGGTAACAGGATGGGCTTCAAGGTCCGTCATTCCGTTCGTGAACGGGATTTGGGATGCCGAAAATACGAAATCCCGGGCGGTATTGGACGGGATGCCATGACATTCGTGTCAAATTGACAAAATTGGCTACCGAGTAATAACGGCTGCTCTATATCAAGATCGGACTCGCAAGGCTGATGGAGCTCATTAATGAGATCATTTGACGTCAAACAAGCGTCCTTATTGGACATAGATTCGTGGAGTTGGCATGGGTAGATGATGGGGGAGTTTTTTGTTTTGTTTAATCATACTGTATTCACTCTAATTAGAGTATGTTCTAGTCCAGTCACGGAGGATGTCCCTCCGCGGAGAGACCAGTCCAGTCACGGAGTCCCACCCTCAGTGACTGGACTGGTTCATTCACGGAGTGTACCCCTGCACCCCACCTCCGTGACTGGACTGGTTCATTCGCGGAGCATACAAACAAAGCTATGATTTACAGGGTCTCAGAAAGATTCACCAGCTTGATTCTGATATGCACGAGTTTACTGACTGACCTTGATTGGAAGTTGCTTAAATCCATCCAAGCGGTATCCGTTCTTGTGCCCAGAAGAATTAATATGCGGCAAGAAGGCATCACGAGCTTCAGTGCTGAAGGGCTCTTGGGCCGTTGGTGTAAGATCAGATAATGGCATGATTATGAAGGTAGAAGACGTAGTGGTTGTTGTTGATTGGGAAAGGTAATGTCAGTCTCAATACTTCGAAGATACTAATACAGAATGTAGATATAGGGAGCTCTGAAGGTGGAATCAGTGACATATATACAAACGGAGAGTGTTTTTAGATCACGAGGATCATCGTGGATATATTTGGCTACGCATAGAATCCGCACTTGCACTGGGCTGAAGGTACATAGTTGCGCTGAGCTGAATGCACGTAGTTGCGCTGGACTGAATACACGTAGTTGCGCTGGGCTGAATGCACGTAGTTGCGCTGGGCTGAATATGACTAGCTGAGTCCGCAGACATGCGTAGGCATATATGCATGCGGAGCATACACCGAGTGTACACTCTGTGAATGGACCAGTTCAGTCACGGAGGTGGGGTGCAGGGGTACACTCCGCGAATGAACCAGTCCAGTCACTGAGGGTGGGACTCCGTGACTGGACCGGTCTCTCCGCGGAGGGACATCCTCCGTGACTGGACTAGAACAGAGTATGACAGGACCTTAATAACACCTTCCGCCTCCGGGCGAGCCGGCTAGATGGCGGAGCTCCCCCCCCGCTACCCTTCGTCCCCATTGACAAATGAGAGATAAAATGAGAGAAAAACAGAAAGAAAGAAAGAAAGAGAGAAGAATCTAACCCCGCTACCGCCCCCGCCGCTCCTGAGCTCCGGGCCCTGAGCCTGCTCCCTACTGCTGCTTCACTTAGGGCGGAAGCTTCCCGACTTCAGTCGCCGCCAGGAAGTCCATCACCGCTTGGTCACACTCTTCCATGGAAAACAGCTCAGTGATCTTCACATGTCAACATCTGCCCGCTTTCCAGCCCGTCGCCTTCCCCACCGCCATCCACCAATCTTTCTGGTGATCTCTCCACCGGCTGCAGTGGTGGAAGAGGTGCTCCGGCATCCGGGACGCTGTCCCTCCACACCACCAGCACTTGTCGTCATCTCGGTGGCCGAACCGTTTCAGGTAAACTCCTGTGGGCGCGTGCCCGGACTTCAGTGGGTAGAACCTAGCGGCCAGCGACTTTACGCTTGTCATCGGGATAGGTCTGTTGGTCCCTGCCTTGCCCTTGAGTCTGTAGCTGAAGTGCTTGCTGCACCTGTCGGCCTCCCACTTCGCCTTGGCTGCTGATTTTCCCTTGGAGATTTGTCTGGCCCTATTTGAGGCCGAGGTCTACGGCTGCTCTATCATTGTGCTTCCGCTTGCGTCTCGGGCGAAGTTCACATGATGGTCTGCCTCTCCATTTCCAGGGATGCCAGAGTGTCCCAGGACCCAGTGGATCTCAGTGGTGATGCTGTGGGCGACGAGATTCTGCGCCCTTCTGTTGATCTGGCTCGCCAGTCGCTGCCCTGGGCGCAGCTCCCGGTGTGCCGTTCGTCAAATTGTGGCCTGTGAGTCGCTGAAGACTGCCACCATCTTCACTCTATTCCTCTGCAATGTTTCTCTCTTCTCGATCGCCACGTCAAGAGCAAGTCAGATCGGCCACATTTCGGTGTCGAAGACCTCCTTGCGTCTAGTGCCCAGAAAGCTGCGGGGAGACCTCCATTGATTTCCGTGTTCGCACACTGCTGCAGCTCCCACCCCGCCATCGTCTGAGCACGGTCCATCTGTCCACCACACCCAGACCCTGGCTCCGATTTTGGCTTCTTCCTCTCTTGCCCAGTGTTGCGTGCCGTTCTTGGCTGCGGTGGTGTCAGCCAGTATGGCTGTCCTGACCACTGATTCTTCGCCGGGGGGCGGCTAATCCGTGCATTCGGTTGTCCGGCCATGCTCATGCTCCTGCCTGATCACTCTGCATATCGGTGCACCAGAGGAGGGGTTGAGGTGTAGCTCCTTCAGCTTGGTACTGCATGCGTTTGCTAGTCTCGCTGTGAATCGCTGTTGTCTGGAGTCCAGGATTACCGGCGCCGGTGTAAGCCCTGACTCTCTCATTAGTGCGCCCTGCGGGGTCGTCGGCAGCGCGCCCTGATGGGGGAGTTTGTTGGGGGAGAATCTCATCAACTCCCACTATCAACCTATGCCAACTCTACCAATATTTGTCTGATAAGGACGCTTGTTAGACGTTAAACAATCTCCTCAATGAACTCTATCAAGCACGCGAGTCCGATCTAATTTAGAGCAGCCGTTATTACTCGGAGGCCGTTTGTAATTTTGATCGGTTGTAGGTCTGCGGAGACAATCACGTCCGCATACCGTGATTTCGTAAGACCGCGAGAAATCCCGTCTTGGCTCTTCCACGGGATGGGTTTTGGATGGAAATCCCGTCCTGTTTTCATCCCGCGGCTAACGCTGTTCTTTATCTGTTGTATCCACATTTCCACAGTATATTGATGGGCTTATCTGTGTCTCTTACAGTTTTCAACACTAGGTTTTCTCCAGGCCACGGTCAGCTTATGGTCTTGACTTGACCACGACTTGCCTCTTCTTGGTTACTTTGCCTACCGGTGCGCTATCGATGGGAGCTTGGCGCATTTCCTTAGGCTTTATCCATTATCAAGATTGGTATGGCAGAATGTAGGTGTAAATATAAGGCCCAGACGAGGTCAAAAGAGTTCTGCCAAGTTCGTCGGTATAGCCCTACACAATTTGTCGCTTTTACCAGCCGCCACACTCTGTCTTCCTATGAGGCCTAGAACGAGATTTAAAGATGTTTCATGTATTTGTCGGCCCCCTACTCAAACCCTCACGCTTGCCACCTGCCGCTCTCCACCCACCTTTCAGGCTTCCAAATGATCCCTGACAACTATAGTCTTTCGGAGACCGGCATCGCCGTCCCATCCTGGGGTATAGTTTGGGAGGACTCGTCCGTCAGGGGCTGATATCGGCTGTCCTAGGGCCCGTACAGGTACCTATACGGTACTAGCGGCTACCGGAACTAGGCATCCGGCGGTCTTCCCGATGGTGGTTGTGGTGGTGGGCCTTACAATCCGCTGAAGCTGTGCCATGATGCTTTGAGATGGTAGTGGTGAGCCTTAAAACAAGCGGTAGCAGGCACCGCAGTGCCGGTAGAGGGTGTGAATAGTATAAAATGATACAATTTCCACCGCTTCCCACCGTTGATTTCTGTATTCCATGACGTCATAGAGACTACAGGGCCCTAGAGGTATATAGTCCAAGAACCATTTGCCCTGGTCTTAAACGGACCAGAATTTTCTGCCCCAAAAACCATAGTCCAAAGCAGAGTGTTGCCAGGACGGGACGGACTATTGGGAAGCTTGCCGCCTTTCCAGAGTCCAATCACCACATATAACAATCTCTGCGGAGTCTCTATGAAATCTCTGGCTCTTTTTGTATATAAGACAAAAGCTCTACCTTGTGATAGATCAAGATACTTTATCCGTATCACTTCACTCGCTACTTCCATCGGTCTCTAACAGGAACTCGGGACTCTCATTGTATTAGGTTCTACCATTGTACATAGGATACAATCTCTGTTTCCACATAAACCAAGAGATATCATCAGTATCATACAATATAAGCGTAGGTGTGGCCGACTTTTGGTAGTTTTGGCCACGTACCAAGTGCGCGCGACATTCTGACATCCAAATGCACCCCAAGCATGCACAATCTTTCCACCTTCGATTGCACTCGAAGTTCAGTGAGTGTGCTTTGCATTGGAAGCTAAGTGTACTTACATTCCTAACTAGTTACGTCTAGACCATTAAGCGGCAGCCCCACTTTCACATGTTTCGGAATGAACCGCAATGTTTTCACCAGTCCGGACCCGGTCTGCAGTAGGGCTCAGTACGGTCCGGTCTACGGGAGGGAGTAGACCGGACTAGACCACGGAATAATATGGTATTAACATGCAAAGCCTTATATCGATGAAATTACTGGCTTCGCTTCACTATATTAAATTGCTGGCTCCTCTTAGTGGCGCGGATTTAATATGCATACCTTATGATATGATCACCTGTCCCATTAATGGGTCCATGAATGGTGGTACCATTCGTGAAACCGCCCTGTCCATGGATGGTACTGCCTATCCACGGATGGGGCGATTCCACGAATGGGTCAAAACATGGTGGCCCCTAGGGCTAGGGTTACTAATTCACCTTACGTATATTTTAGAGGTATTATAATACCGAAGAGCCACAGTCTCCAAGTACACCGCACTCTGGACTAGCTATCCTCTGGATTGGCTCCTGAAGTTCAACCGGGTTGTTGGGATTGACTTTGAGAAGCTCAAATTCGAGGCTGAGAGATCGAGAGCTGGCGTCTCAATAGGCTGTCCCGTCCGCGCAGCCATTGCTGGATTGGTGAAATTGTCGAAATTGTGGTGCCGGAACCGGTGGTGCAGTCCAGTGTTCGTAAGCGGCCAGGCCCGGCCTACGGCTAGGCACTTTGTAGTGTAGGCTTAGCAAACGGAGTCCAGGACTAGCCTGCGTCAAGGCTGGCTTGAGATTTTGAAACCTGTCGGACCGCTTAGGAACATTGGTACAGTGTCATTTGAAGAAATAGTGATTACAAAGGTTCTAGCATCACCTCTCTAGAACCAGGATCCGAAAATGCGGGCTTATTTCAACCCGAATTCCCGTCTTGTTCAGTGCTCACAAGCGGCCAAGCCGGCCCGGTATAGCATTGGCCTGGCTTGGCCGGGCTTAGCGGCGGCTTTTAAATGAGGGCCGGGCCTGCAGGCTTTTCTTGGCGAAACAAAGCCTAAACAGAATATTTTGTTGGAAAGACTCTCTGCTGCCTACACTAAGAAAGCCTCCAAAGTACGAAACATGCATAATATCTAACTCAACCATCGTAGCCCTGCCATCTCCGCATTCCTTCCATCAACCAGACAAAGGCTTATGCAGGCCGATGTTGGCTTTTTAAATCACGTGCAGGCCAGCCGGCCGGCCGGCTTTCATTCAGGCCGGGCGGGGCCGCCGCTGGCGCAGGGTTTCAGAATGGAGACCGGGCAGCTTAGGAACACTGGTATTGTTGCCGTATCATGCTGGATACCTTACAGTTCGTCAGGTCTAGTGACAATGCCACGATAAATCGTCGTTGCATTTGTAGTGGCATTTGTATTGGCATTTATAGTGGCGTATGTAGTGCCATTTATCGAGAGATCTTATTGAGCTATGATACCAATATAATTGGCCAATTGGTGAGGTCTTCCGATTTACACGGGAATATTGCGTAAATCACACGAAATTTTTGCGTGATTCACACGATAAGTTTTTTATATCCCACTATGCTGCCATTCTAACTGGTTTCCAGAGGGATATGATTTGGAGTCTGGTCATGGCACGTTGGCAGGACTTGGATGATTCTGTGATCCTTACCCAATCACGTACATCACCGATTCACCATCACCCCTGGCACTACTACCGCCATCATCACCACCACCACCACTACCACTACCACCATCATCATTATTTTGCACCTGCACACCGCATGTACACGGAATTTCACGAAACTACATCGAAACATTGCAAGCAACAGAGGTAAAGTAAGTGATCAGAAACTGTATCCCTAAAAACCAAGCTGTCCTGCTGTTTTGAAAACCGCAACACCAAATTGAAACATCACGATACTTGCAGAGACCTGCATGAAGTATCACTCGCTATGTAGTGCAATTTACACTATAATCGTGTAATATAAACTCTGTATGAAGTATCACTCGCTATGTAGTGCAATTTACACTATAATCGTGTAATATAAACTCTGTATGAAGTACCACTCGCACCCAGAGTGTGATTTACACGCTGCATGAATTCTCATTCACAGCAGAGTGTGGTTTACACTCTACATATAGTGGTAAAGCTCTGGTGGCATTGCTAAAACTGACAATGATGTCACTATAATTAGTGTTGTGGGATTGTAGTGCGAATCAAACAAAATGTAACTATATGTTCACCATCTCATCTATTTTACATCATATCTCGCACCATGGTAGTTTACTTTACACTGCGCCTCACCAAAAACGTGTACCAGTGGGGATACCCTGACTGGGCAAGGCTATAAGGCCCTGAAGGTATTCAGAGGCAAGATTCCATGCCTTAGTCCTTTTCTAGGATATTTATTCCCCTGAAATTATACTCCGGGGTGGGGTAGGGTGTTGCCCGGACTAAAGAGAAGCCGATTGGTGAGCTGGTGTGATGCCATTGAACGATGGAAAACGACCCCTAACCCTACAAAGTGTCTAGTGAGAACCACGAGATGGTAATGGGACAGGGTTCATGGTCCATCATCCTGTCCGTAAACGGTATTTGGGATGCCGAAATTGCGAAATCCCAAGCAGTATTGAACAAGATTCCGTGTCATTTAAAACGACCGCCGAGTAAAAACGGTAGCTTCAAATCAAGATCGCACACGAGGGGTCAGTAGAGCGCATGGAGTAAATTATTTCAAATGCAGCAAGTATCCTTATCGGACAAATATTCGTGGAGTTGGCATGGGTAGATGCTGGGGGCTACCAGGGGGAGAATTCTATCAGCTCCCACCATCCACCCACGCCAACTCAACAAATACTTGTCCGAAAAGGACGCTTGTTTGACGCCAAATAATCTACTCGAAACGCTCCATTATCTCCTCTTGTTTGATCTTGGGTAGAAGCGGCCGTTCTGTACAGTGCCCGTTTTTGTGATTGGAAATGGTATCTGGACACTGCCACATACCGATCTCCGTTTTAGGCTTCAAGAAGTACGGTACTAAAAGCCATAGATGGGATGCTATTGTTGGAAACCTGCTCATTATCGCCAGATATTGCTGGTAGCAGGGAAACTTAGCTTTGTCACTGTTGAGAGCAATCAACAAAGAAAATGAAAGCTGCTGATTGTCTATCGTACAAAAAGAGAATAAGACAGATATAAATAAGAAAACAAGTCATAAATGGAGCGAAGCTGCACTCATTCTTGACACTCACGGGGAGATGGGCACCGCAGCAAGCCCGAGGCTCGCAGGGAAGTAGGAACCGTACCAAGCTCCTAATCTAGTGTCCGGTTAGCTCCAATGAGCTTCAAGCTAAATCCTTATCCAACAGTCACTATGCACATAGCGAGAACAGTAGATAAGATAATGTATAGCTTTTAGACTTTTCACAACAACCTCTACAACTTCACTAGAAAACACCCTCCCTTGCAGCAAATCTTCAGAAAGCGATTCACCAGGAAATAGATATATAATATTTCCTGACCCCAACCTGGCCGGCTCCCGCTTGCGCCAAATATTACTTCTCTCAAAACCAATTAACATCATTCTTACCCGACGAGGCAAAATGATCTTCCACCTCGGCCTTCACACGTAGAATGATCTTACGCTTCGCTTCTTTGATACCGTTTTTGTCAACCTGGATTTCCAACTGTGACATCTCTTCCTCTATTTCCCGTTTCATTTTCCTCAAATGCTCCAGCCTTCTCCACGCCTTTTCGTGCTCAATTTCGGCACAGTTCATCTCCTCATTCCACTTCTCGACTCTCGTCTTCAATGTCTGGATTTTGACAAGCGTAGGCCACTCCCCCAACAAACTTGTTCCGCGCAAACCAACCTCCATCAACTCGAAAAGTTTCTCCTCCGATATCGGAATCCTATGCACAGCAACATGGCGGATGTCGTTGAGGTTTCTGATAGGTGTCGGGTCGGGGAAGGGAGCCGACTGCGTCACCAAGATCTCGCGTGTGTACGCATTCAATTCTGCATCATGGGGCAAAGCCCACGATTTCCGTTGCAGAATGTGTGGAAGCTTTCTGCCAATATAGTTAAAGCAAGCTTCTTCAAGGAGGCACTGAAGCGGGGGGAGGATGACATGTTGAAGCGCATGCGGAGTTGTAACAGCTGGCGCCGGCGTTGTGGACGGCAATGAAACAACCGATTCTTCCGTAGCTGCTGTCTGGGCGAATGCCCAGGCTGCAGGCCGCGTGCTTGCGCCTATATTCTTCCGGTTCCATTGGTTGTTGTTTGCCGCTATCTGCGCCGCCGAAAACGCCTCGCGATGAGAGGTCCAGAGAATTAGAGGAAGCAGATCCCCAGCGGTCGTGCGCCTATGCAGCTCGGCTGCTAATCCACTTTGTAGAAGTTCGCTGAGTCTTTGCAAAAACTGTGTTTTGGAGTATTCACTCCCTCCGAGCTGTATCTGGTCCGGCAGTGAAGTGCTGCATAAGTTATGCAGTTGCTTGCGTCCCACGAATTGCCCGCTAGTGCCAAGCGCATGGCTCGCGGCAACAGACCGGATATAGCTTTCGAATAATGAGTTGCTGGTATTCATGGTAGGCTTGTTGAAAAGTAAAACGGATGAACTGGGAGATACACAGGGTAGCGTTTACTTATGGTCTTGTATTGAGGCAGAGCCGTATAGCTGTACAAGCGACACGTGTAAAGTGTAGCCGCTTGCCACGTCAACCGCCACACAACCTGTTCACATGATGGCCTGGGACTAGATAAACGTATTGGTTAGTTAGAAACACTACAATTAAAAATCCATCCAAAGTAGTTGTCATAAGACCTTAACTGAGAGGATGTTTGCCGGAGATGAGATAGTGAAAAGGTCATATGAGAAAGATTAGATAACGGAATGACGGTTGCCTTGCCGAGACATAATAATTAGCTAACTCGCTAACAACTACTTAAGCAGGTAGATTTGAGGGGTTCCGAGAGCGAATAGACATCATCTCTGCACTGCACATCATGAATTATCTTTGATTACGAATAGAATATTTTCACAGGATTTCGTGTGGTATAGCACGATGTTGGCTTGGCATGCAAGAGTTTGTGTACCATATTCTCTGTACTTCCATAGAAAGCCGCAAGCGATTTAGCACTGAGCTAACGGTTTTTGCGGGGTAACCGCCCACAACGTGTTACCCGCCCACCCAGTACTTGCATTTGGGCCGAGATCTAGCCCCTAGTTTAATTGCCTATCCAGCATTCGCAATTTACTCTCTAATCTCCACACAGTAATCAAGGGTGAAGTGAAGCACGATGCTGAGCGAGAAGAAGCTAACTATTCGCAACGCAAAAGGATTTTCTCGAAGGCATTGAGCCTTCTATTCTTTCTGTAGCTGTCACATACGGAATTTTATTTTCCACATTGCGCGGCTGCCTTCGGGGGTCTTAATTGTGAGCTGAATCTCACTGATACTAACAACTTTTTTTTGTGTAGGAGGAAAAATCTGTTTTACGGTTTTGTAAAACTTTTGATGATCTTGGCCATCCTGTCGCAAAGTAGACTTTCAAAGGATTTGCGCGTTCACTTCTTCTAGCACATATCTCCCGAGCAGTAGGTAAACAATATCGCTTTCTCAATTGAAACCCCACTCTTGCAACCAAATTTACACAACGTTTATACCGGAAACAAGCCAACGCAAATAATAGTATGATTCTAAAGGACTTTTTTCACACTAAATACCTACAGAGTACTGTAGTTTCTATGACGTCTAGGCATACAAAATCAATCATGGAATGGAAATTATGCTATTTTATAGTTTTTCGTGCTCTGGTTCTCCGCTGGCATTAATACCCAAAACCGCTCACTTTAAGGTCCACTGTCATTAGTTTGGTAACATCACTGCACCCCAGCGGCTAATTTCAAGGCCCACATTTGCCATAAACTCCGGCACAACCACCGAATGCTTACTCCCGGTTGCTGCCGGTACCCGTATTCGGTTCAAGGGCAAATGATACCTGCCCCGGATGGACCAGTCCACCGAGATCAGGACTGGGACTGGGACAGGACGGGACGGCGATGTCGGGCCCCGAATGACAAGTCGCCCCGGGCCGTTGAGACCACTGGGAGATAGTCATATTTGGTGACGTGATTAGATTGGGAATGCGATTAGTGAAGTTACCATATATAACTGAGAAACACGGATGTCGAATACATCTTCTACTTAGCAGCCAAATGGGTTGGAATAATCTCGTCTGGTATGTGGTATCAGTTTGCAATGAATACGGTAAAAAAGCAAAGTAAACCATCGGGATGGCCGTGAGTCGGCTCGAGTCGGGCCTGGAGCAAGAGCCGAGTCAACTTGGCTCTTAGGAAGTAAAGCTTGAGCCAACTCGGCTCAAGCTTACTAGGTTACTAGATTCTAACTAAATAAAATCTAACAATGGATAGAACAGAACCGACGAAATTGAGATCTCTCTGGAATCATTGCAGTATAGTAACATCGCATTCTGAGAATACCATGTTAATTATTGACTCCTTCCCAGGAAACTTCGAGAGTCGAGATTCTCCGTCTGGTTTGGAAACAACCTCTGCTATACAAGGCTCAATGCAGAGCCAGCGTGGCTTGCGGTAAGTACGGAATCGTCAAGCATGGATATAAACATAGTTGAGAGTATTACTCGGATGACAATTATTTTATTCGAGCACTAGGACGTATCTATTGTTCTCACATAACTGGGATTACAATTGCTTGTCATGCCGTGAAAGGGTTTGAAAATCTGCCGATACTAGCCATCAATGTGGCAATAACGCTCTAGATAGCGCATATAATCATCTTATTGCCCAAGCGAGAAACTTGCATGGCGTAAGATAGTGTTAATCATGGAGTTTAAGGCTTGGGGATTGTTCAATGGAGGGGTCTTCGACCGGGTTCAGTGCCCACCATAATAATTCTGTCGCCCTAGCACGAAAAATCTCAGCCTATGATCAAATTTAGTGTTCAGTTGTGAATAAAGCTGATAGCAAATTAAGAATGAGCTCACTGAATCAGTTCTGCTCTGACCAGACTTTGATAACCGAGTGTCCTGGATCATTTTTCAATTATCCCCCATTTGGATCGACTTCCGTAGACAGGTTACAAGGGTGCATGCCGCATTGTTCTTTTATTATCCACGCCATCATTACGTCATTAACCCACAGTTCTAGGCACTACGGATACCGCCATGCATTTAACGCGCTGTTTTCCGCGTTGCAACCGCCAACATAAATAAAGAATCGGTAGAGCACGGTAGCATCCCTGCCCCACCGTGCCATCATTATTGTATCACATGGTGTTCTAGTCCAGTCACGGAGGATGTCCCTCCGCGGAGAGACCAGTCCATTCACGGAGTCCCACCCTCAGTGACTGGACTGGTTTATTCGCGGAGTGTACCCCTGCACCCCACCTCCGTGACTGGA
>Ga0307515_10004071_pt1 | contig 30496 bp, 30 predicted proteins | sample 17_EM_MG_FD_194513 | JGI IMG/M metagenome (GOLD analysis project Ga0307515, IMG submission 194513) | Populus trichocarpa ectomycorrhiza microbial communities from riparian zone in the Pacific Northwest, United States - 17_EM | ecosystem: Host-associated > Plants > Roots > Unclassified | place... | reverse complement strand
TCATCATCCCCAATCCTGAGCCGTGACATCCGGGTTATTACCATTCGAGGAATTTTCAGAGGATTGGTTATTCGACGGGGAAGCATAATCTATATATATCAAGGCGACAGGCTTTGGTATCAGTTTAGATTGGTCGCTCTTGCTACACAGGTGCAAGAGGTTGAGTCTTAGGATAAGATGAGGAAAGAAAGAGTTTTCTTAGAAAGGCGGTTGTACTTAATCTAATCAATGTTGTATTGATTATTGGGATTAAGAACCCCCATAACAACTTGAAGACTTAAATTGGTGGGTTGTTTTTAATTTGAGTTCTTGTGGTTTATACTTGCCACTATCAGCCACTCAGCCACTCAGCCACTCAGCCACAGAATTCTGACCAATAAGAATTGAAAAAGACACATTCCGTGTGCTTATATAAATAATAGATTCCAGACGAGTGAAGAAAGTGAGCGAACCCGCACTAGTTTCACATTGCGCAACACATTCCCAAGCTCCCACTCCACACAGTCACGCCTATCGGTCCTGATGGCAGGAGTAGGGAGTCAACTCACGAAGATCCCATTTGTGTTAATCAACTAAAGTCTGTAGGTTATTCCTTTCACAAAATGCAACAGAAAACTAGGGTGGGCAAAAACTGCCATTCATCACATTGTCAATGACTAGAACACAATCATCAATGTATAGTCTGTGTGGAAAGCACACTTCAGAAAAGTAATGCTAGACCCTAAACAACAACCTCATGCACATGAGAAAGTTATTGTTGTCACACAACAGTTGTGGGAGGAGTAGCTAGGAAGGTGTATTTACCAGCAGATAGATGGCATGCCTAAGAGGGTCTGTTCCCTGCTTGACAACAATGGTGGTCCTACATGATGGTAGAGGATCTTATATATATATACTACTTGTTATTTCATTCTTAATCAAATTGACCAGTGTTGTGATGAGGAATTGACTTTCAAACATTGCCCGTGAGTGGCGAAAATGCTAAGTGTTTGCTCACTTTCCTCACTCGTCTGGGCGGAAACTTCCCTACGTCAGTAGCTGCCAGGAAGTCCATCACCGCTTTGTTGCATTTCTCCATGGAAAACAGCTCAGAGACCTGCACATGTCAGCATCTGCCCTCTTTCCAGCCCATTGTCTTCCCCACCGCTTTCCAGTGCGTCTTCTGCTGGTCTTTCCATCACCTGCAGTGGCAGAAGAGGTGTTTCCGTGTCTGGACTGTTCTACCTCCATCGCTGCATGACCAGCATTTGTCGTCGTCTCTGTGCCCAAACCATTTCAAGTACAGGCCTATTGGCGCGTGCCCAGACTTCAGTCAATAGAACCTGGCCACCAGTGGATTCACACTAGTCATTGGGATAGGTCTCTTGCTCCCAGCCTTGCCCTTCAGTCTGTAGCCGCAGTGCTTGCTGCTCCCACTGTGCCTTCGCCACCCACCTTACTTCAGAGATCCATCTGGTTCTATTCGCCACGGAGGTGTATATTCATTCTCGTACTGTGCCCACTCTGCGGCCCTCTCAGGCTAGGTTCACTTGGTGATCTGCTTTGTCATTCCCGGGGATGCCGGTGTGTCCCGGAACCCAGTGGATCCCTGTTTCGATACCGACTTTGCGTGCTGTGATCCGTTCGTGGTAGCCGCCCATCCATGGACCCATGAATGGGACAAATAAAAATATGCAAATAAAATTTTAAGAAATAATGCTTAAAAACAAATAAGTACCACTGGGTATCTCTTTTACAAGTCCATTTGCTTCGCTTCACTTCTATATAAATGAACAAAAACTGACTTGCTTCGCTACTACTTTCTTTTGACATGAAGAGCTTTGTATAGTGGAAATTTATTGGCTTCGCTGGTTTTGCTAACTTCATCTGTAATTATTTACTTAGCTAGCTTTTACTAGCAATTAAATTACTAGCTCTCAATAGTCCTCTTATAATTAGTGGCACAATTTTAATTTGCATATCATTTTTTTCACTTGTCCTATTCATGGGTCTATGAATGGCTGTACCATTCGTGGAACCGCCCTATCTATAGATGGTACTGCCCGTCCATGGATGGGGCGATTCCATAAATGGGTCAGAACAGTTACTCTCGTCGGTGCTGTGTCAATATGAACGATGCGGCCCATCGGCTTAACCTACATACAATTGGCCATTGATCATGAAGCATTACTCGCAAAAGGGTGAGGGCGTGTACGGGACATCAAGCAAGAGAAACGTACTAGAGCGACAATATTTGACAAGGGTAGTCGATCAACGCTGGCGTTATTCACATCTATCAACTCCTTGCGCAGCCACTGCCGGTTCCGCAGTGGTGTCCATCTGTACTAGATATATTAACGCAAACTCTGCCATACCTGGCCTCTAGAACCCAGGACTGATCAAAGTGTGGCGAATTGTTGTTGTACTTTGACAGCACCGCAGTAATGCTGCACAATGGCTTCGAAGATCAGTTCGATATCGGAATGTTGAAAATGAATCTGGATTCGTGAAGAGAGTGATTGTCGTGCCATCGGTAAGCTGTAGTGTATTGCGAGAAATCGTTGATCGTGGAGTGGGAGTGGTTGTGTCGGTTGAGAACTGTTTGCTAATGGGTTTCAATTTCACTTTGTACTTAGATCGTGAGTCTTAGCTACCGTTTGATGGCTTGTATGAGAATAAAGGCTTGTATGAAGATGGTGGCTTGTATGAGGATATGCATGGCTTGCATCAGGATCAGGATGATGCGTCTCATGTCAGCTAGTGCATACGCTTACGCATATAGGAGGTTGTACATATACGAACCTTATGCCCTCAAGAGAAGTCAATCAACAAGTCATTCTAGCATCGAAAGTAACACACTTGGCGGGAATTCACAAACGGGCGATGACCAATGAATAGTTTGGCTCCCGTCTCTGTTCGATTCTTTCTTGAACGATGCACGCACCGTAATCAGCTGGGGCTGTTTAATGCATATTCTTTGACGGCCATTCATTGCTAGTGTATATTGACAGAAGAACGACAATGGCAGTAGTGCCACCTAGCTACGTTAAAAGAATTCACCTCTCCCTCTCTAATTCCGCACAATGTAATAACCTATACCGAAAGAACATGCAGAAGTTGAGTGGATATTTGGATATGGGAATGATCAAAGCAGTCAAAAAAAGCAAACAGCTTCACTTGAAACCAATATCAACACCGGCTACGAAAGTCAAAAAACAACAAAAGTATCTATACCTGATGTAATGCGGCCTTTGCCCTCCAGCCATTTATGCCTAGACACGCATTCACCGAGCCTGCAGCGAGACAACAAATCCAGCTGTGTTCAGGCATAACTCGACATCCCGATAAGTCCTTTGCGCATTGACTTCCGCATCCACATCGTTAGAAAGTAGAAAGTATCATGGTGATCGCCTTCCCGGGTCATAACACTCTATCAACATAGACGCGAATAGATTTTGTTCCGCATCCGACAAAGACATCGATGGTGATGTGTGGGGAGTCGGGCTTCCAGTTGGCTCCTGTGCCGGTAAAGGGTGGGGTATTGTCTAAGAATCATCAGCGAAAATGAGTCTCCAAGGACTTCAGGCAGGAATCTAAAAGTCAGAGGGCGGAGATAACATACCAGATGACCACCCGACATGGCCGGTTGAACAGTGTAACTGGGTGAAGAGTCAGGATGGCTCGATGCAGCATGATTTCGGCGTCAGAAATTGAATGCGCATCCGAAAAACATTCGCTGCTTAAACCTACTCGACCTCCAACGGATAATAGGCAGCAACGTACAGGAATTGACGTGGTAGTTTATTAAAGCATCGAAAACATTAGGTTGCTTCTCGTGCTGGGCTCATTGAGGCGGAGGGTGGAAGGTGGAAGGTGGGGGTGGAAGGAAAATGTGGTGGAACACCCGAGTTGAGCCTCACAACGACGTCATCGCGATAAGTGCAGCACACCCAGAGAAGTTTTGAGCTTCAGAGTCTTAGCAAGATGTATCAGCTAGAAGCTTACATCTGGCACATCTTATTGGTTTCGCTACTAAAAATCCAAACGATTTGCAGCACCGCTCGACCTCCGGAGTCGACACCCACAATGGCGTTCTCTTAGTTAGCCCCCTTTTTCCTCGCCGCCCACCCACATCATCTCTCCCCGCTCCACCCATCACCACTTCACCCTCGTTACTGGTCATATCTGGCTTCTGCACTTTTGAGGTGCCCTTTGGCATGCTCGATGTTCCTTGTCCTTGCACTGGAGGCTTGTATGACATTCCCATGCTTCCACGTCTTTGTGCAAGAAGTGCAATCATCGTCTTGATAATCATTAGAGTGCACAGGATCCTCCTCCCAGTCTGGTATTCAACCTATCTTGATGAATTCTGCTGACTGTGCCATAGCCCGTGAGGTCGATTGCACACTCGCTGTCAACCCCTTAGACCCCGTTACCACAAACTAGCGAATCTTCACCTTTTCGGACCGTGAATCCAGAAAACTGGAGATGGTTATGAAACCTGCTCATCTTATCCTGAAGAGGCGAGTAGTTTAGAACCGAGGAACACCTTGCAGCGGGAAGACATATCTGGCAAAGTTGCTGTACGAACACTTCCGCACAAACCTTCCGCAGATGGTACCGGTCTTCGTTACTTGGACTTCGATACCAGATAGCCTACCACACCCGCAATGGCTTCACTACATTGCCAGCTACTCGCCATTCCACACTACCGAGCTTGTGAATCGATCCGATGTTGTGGTAGTGATTGATGAAGCCTAGCAGAGCTATGAGGAAAGGCCTTCTTGCTAGAGTTTATCAAGACCTAGGCACAACTAGGTGTCGATCGTGGGCCGTTTGTTGTAATGTTTTCGTTGTTCGGGTCAGCATCTACCGAAGCATTGAAGATCGACGGCTCTGCCCCGATTATCCTAGAGCAGAATCAACGGGTATCACTAACCGTCCAGCCTCACATTCCGAACGACATTGGCCTAGCCTTCATTGTGGATGGATGAGCTACGAGATCTTACGGTCTGTGTCTTTGGACCAGAAATACATCATCAATAATGAGGTTCTGCATTACCTGCATCAGTTGATGGGTGGGCGCCCTAAACTCTGCGATGGGCTTTTGAGGAGATTTTTGGACTGCAAGGTTAGTTCAGCTTTCTCGTTGGAGAGTTGCTAACATCTTTAGTCTTCTGACTTTGCTATCCCCCCCCCATAGGACATGCGAGTAGTAATCCGCTCTGGTAGGAAAATTGAGTTCAAGCACGCTATGGAGTTATTCGGAAACCACGCATTATTTCACCATATCCTTGAATACGGAGCCCGTCGTTCTTTGCCGTCGAAGGAAGCCCTCCGTTCTCTTCTGAATTGTGCAGAGCTCTTGCGTCAAGCTGTCCAAAATCTCACAATTGTTGCCTACGACATCAATGACATCCGGGGTCTCAAAGATGCGTATCAGAAGGGATTCCTGCAATGCGAGCTACTGGATGAGGGTGGCAAAGCGTTATACTACTTTCCCTCCCGTTTGCACCATCGGTAAGCTGCACTCTCCTAGAAACAGGATATATGTCGCTGAGTTATCATACAGTTATTCTGAACTTCTTCTTTTTGCGGAAGTTACTAGAGGTATCAAGCATGCTACAGTTAAAGACCTTGTCATTGATTGCCTTAAGCTGTTCTCACCGTCACTTCTCCAGGAACATTCAAAGAAATCTCGCCACCTCGCCAATAGAGCCCTTGCTACACCGAAAGCTCAATTCATTACGGAACTCTACCGTTCACTATATGTTCTAACTGGGGGGAGAACGATTGTCTATACAAAATTCTCATATACTTCTAAAGTGTGGACTAGGGATTTAGCCCAAGGCCGTCAGAACACTACGTTAGCCTCGAGCTTTAGCCTATAGGCCGTCGGGACTGAGGCGGATACTAAACTTAGCCTTATGCTTGGTATAGTACTTGGCTCTCCGACTACTGCGGGCTTGGTACAGTACCTATTTCTCCGTGAGCCTCGGACTTGGTGGTGCATAATTCTTCGTGTGCTTCGGACCTGAGTGGTGCTTCACTCTTGGTACGATATCTTTTCTTATTTATGTCTATCTTATTCTTAAACGAGAACGTATTGAAGCGTTAATCGATGGCGATCGTAGGCAGCAGCACTTGAGCCGGTTCTATCCAGGTGGAAGTATCATGAATGGGGCTCATTAATGAGCATATTGTGCAGGATTTTCGGACTTCTCGCCCGAGGGCTAGGACTAGTGAGAGGTCCTACGCAGTACACTTTCAGATTCATTGCTGACGAATCCAATAGACGATAAAGACCTTTATCACGTCTTCTTCATCCTTGATTTTAAGAGCTATACGGTACTTGACTACTCCTTGAGAGAAGTGGTACATACTTAGGTAGCTCTTGTTCGGACTTTAGTCTGGTATAGAGCGTATATCCGTGTCTATGCGGATTGAATACTCATTCCACTTGTGCGCAGCGCTAACAGGCAGATGACTATAACCCTAGCGTTTTTAATTCTTCCCTGATCTTGTGCGCAACTAGACCACACTTTTTGGCGAACTTTTCTGTTATCGCGGTGGAATGGTCTTTCTTTCCCTTTCAGTTGGATTCGCTTCTCTAATTATCCCATGTGTGGGTGTCTACTTCATGTTACAAACTGCTCTCCTGATATGCGAAAGGGATTGCGGGTTATGTCATTTTCTAGTGCGCTATTTCGTTCTTGTGGTTGTTGTAAAGTGTAGGGGGATTATGTGGCTGTAGAATTAGAGGCAGCGAGTATAACAAATTGCCGCCGTTAGCCCGTAAATAAGGACCTCCGTGATCAGACCAAAAGGTCCTGCTCATAACGCTGGTTGATATAGTAGCGCCCGATGATTGACTGCCCAGCTACGTTTATGCCTCGTAAGTTCCCTTAGTGTATACGATAGCAATTGCCGCACATCAAGCAACGTGAGCAGGTGACCGACAACGCTCCAATATAGCAGGAACGGTACAGAATAAGAGTATACGATCAAGGTGACTCCTAGCCGTGCATTTTTAGGCGGCAGGCAGTCAACTAACGGGATTATAATATTCAGCGGGCCCGGTCGTTAGAGTTTAGGCACTCAGACGCAGGCCACGCGACCGCCCACCGGTGAATGCCATTCATAACTAGATCACAAATCCTCCCAAAAAATCCTGTCACGAGGTCCTACTACATGCAATATATCTTAAGAGTCACCGAGTTGTTCGTTTCTTCCGGCGCCTTTGGCAATAGGCCAGAATGGACAGGAACAGCGTTATCCACCGGCTCCAACGACAATTCGTCCCCCGATTCACCAAATAGATCCACAACAGGCCTTGGATGATACATGCTTATCACCCCTACAGGTGGGGAGATTATATCAGGTATTTGTTCAAGCCTGTCTTTCCCCTCAAAAATCCTTAGCAGTGTCCTCAATATCGTAACTTTCCATTCTCTAGAAACAATTGAAGGTGAATAGAATAGGCCTGGGGCAGAATCCTCTAGATTGTGATCCTCAACTTCTTCAGAAACCCTTGACGGTGTAAGGAATGTATCCATTGCTACCTAACCTTGGTCCTCACCATCTTCCGCTAATTTCATGTCACGGCGCAGCTGCAGCATACCGTTCTTTTGGCGAGAGAAACAAGAGGAATCCTGGAAGATGATATTTCTGGGCGATGGAAGCATCGACAACAGTCCGATCCAGAGATTTATTTTCGATGGATGCGACTATTGCTGCAAGATGTCCGTGGAGTAGTCTGCGCTTACGCTTACATCAAAGTGCCAAACAATTGAGTAGCTCCACCCTACGGTTGTTATTATGGTCTGTCCCGCTCTACATAATTCAGTTATCCAAAGCGCTAAAGTTAACATTTGCTCAAGATAACGTAACTTTGGATAATCGCTGGGGCTAATAATAACCACGTGGACAACAGCCCTCGGTAGCGAGGGATCCCAAGATTCAATAGCCGTCCGATTGCCGCAGTACCTCGGCATTTTTCATGACTAAACGAAATCGAATCTTTGGCAAAACATGAGGGTTGCAGGAAGCTTCTGATTCTATTCTCTTTGTGGTAGCCTGAAGCAGTTCAGGAATTCGACTTCTGTATACAATTCCAGCATATCTTTTTCATAAAATTATACTGCGAATGCTTCCACGAAGCGTATGTCTGGCATGATTACTAGCTTAGCCTCCCAACGGGTGGGGTGTGTGAATTTCGTAATTACTAAATTCACGGTTCTAAGCCAATAAACATCCTCAGTTTCTTTATGTTTAGGATCATGTCTCCAGTACCTACTTAGTTCTTCAAGTAGGGTACTCAGTTGCACAAGTTTTTAGTCTCGGAACCCTGTGTACCACACTCCGAGACTAACAAGTTTTCTGACGACGCATGGACACAAGCAGCCTAACGCAAGACCACAACTACAAAAAAAATGGGAAAAAGCATAAGAGCGGCTCCCGATCCCCGCAATTAGGGGTTTCATAAGCTAGGGGGCCGGCCAGGGGGCATGCATACTGCTTAGCAAGCAACCGGGTATCTTCATACCGCCTCGAGTGATATGTGGTGATGTAGTCTAACCATCGGCATCTTGAAGCATACGTAGGTGGAAATTTTTGACATATGGGTTTGCTATAGATTTATTCATGGTGCTTAATTTGTACGATTGGATTTCCCCCACAATTTCTCCCCATATGTGTGATTCTAGCTTTGTATTGGTATCTAAAATCTATGCAGCTGCATATACGCTTTTAAATCTCTTATTGAGACCATACGGCTTGATGCTGGCTTAGCTTTGTTGAGCACTGGGAGAAAGATCAGGAGAACGCCACAGATTCAGTATGATGTACTCTCGCGGGTTTGTTTTTTATCAATATATCTTGCGCGGTGTGAACTATTCACAAGGGCAGATATGGAGTGGTCAGTGGGTAGCGGGATACCGTGGCACGCCAGCAGTGTCTACAAACCATAGTTGAAGGCAGAGCCACTCTGAGTTCGTACATTTTTAACAAGTTTCCACCTTGGAGATATGTGTATCTGTAGCATCACACTACACGTTTAACGCTAAGTATATCATGAATAAAAGCGTTGAAACCGCAAATACTGGTTGAATGAATAAATCCTGATGGCCGAAATCCATGCGAGTTCTTGCACTTCCGGCTTTCCTTTCATTCACCACTCTGGTGCGCAGAACATGCAGGTTGTTTTGCGGACTCGCAGCATTGGGGCTGTGTAGGGGTATTAATTGGATGTTGTGTGAAATGCAGCGGGGAGTGGTGGGAGAATATGTGGAGGATCATGATTCGAATATTCAACAAATCACTGTGCATCTCACCGCATGCATGAACTCGACGGCTTGGTTGGATGATACCGCTTGTGCCTTGTTCCCAAGAATACACGAGGCTGGTGCAACCTGCAAAGGAAAAAATAAATTTTATTATATTTCCGCACCGCACATCCTTTGCTAGCATGCATACATGCAGTGCTTATCACGTGCGCACAGGACCACGATATCTCCCTACACTGCACCGGAAACCACAACACAGATTCCATAGGCTGTGATACTGGGCTGGGCATCTCGGCCATATGAAAAATCTCTTCACTTCTACATAGCTATGAACAAACGGCGTCCTTCGATCACTCAACTTAATCAACACGAATTTTTGAACTCAGGGATGAATGACACATGGACATTGATATCGCAGTAATATGGGCGCGGTGATACCCGGTTTATTTGTAGTGCCGCAGGACGCTAGATCCGTTGCTATCATTTGCCTGCTCGTCAGCTTTCATCAAACTTCGGGACCAATAAAAGGCTGCCACCGGGGATTATATATACTACTTGCGGCAAACCGAATGCCGCCGTAGAAGCAGTATGGAAACCCGGTCTTGAACCTTATCGGTCTGTGCTATCCCCAGTTCGCTTATTCACCTTGAAGCGGACGGAAATTTAGTAGACTTAGAGCCAGACAAACAGTAGTTGCACATTAAGTGGCTTATGCATGCCGCAAGTAAGAGAGTAAGAGAGTAACGAATTGAAACAGGTGCAACACTGTGCTTGTACCTGCGGGCAATCCCAACCATCTTAACACTGCCGTAGAGCTTCGAGAAGCCAATCGCGGGAGCGTCCTTGCCGCCGGCCATGTATTCGCCATGGTGTCTGCAGCATGAGAACATCCCCTGGGGTTCAAATATAAACTGTTGAGTAGCCACAAACGATTCGGCAACAGATTGCCGGAAGGACTTTCTCCAGGTGGTTAAAGACAGACAGCATGAATTCATGACCTGCTCTTTGATGGTGCGTTGGGCTCAGGATCTGCAGCCCATTCACTGTCCGAACCACTTGCTTGTGCGGGTTGAGACCGGGGAGTATCACCGCCAACGCAACTTCTGATACGGCCTTAAATTGGGATACCATTTGACGCTAGGATATTGACAACCTATACTTTTGCAACGGAGAACTCAATAACTCCATTGAAGCATGGAAAAAACTAAACTTATTGTTATGAATTGGATCTCTCTGGTGAAGTATTGAGAAATTGATACATCATAAAGGCTAGGTTTGAAGCCCAGATTAGAAAATCAGACCTATTCGAGAATTCATGAATTAGTATCATGTCGGGCCAGGTTCATGACTGTCTACAGCTGCACCAATGTATGCAGAGGTGTTCCTGCCGTCTTTGTGGCTGATCGTAGCCGCTTCGATTGTAAAACTCTAAATAAGACCTCTGCCGTGATGTGAGTTTAAGCGAGCTGCACCAACCACACTGAGGTCAATGCAGACACGCTCCATTAACTTCATGCGTATTTACGCTCGGATATTTATTCGAGAAAAATGATTATAACCCGATTTAGTAATTGAATTGCGTTACTCATGCCCGATTTTTCGGCTAGATTGCTCACCGTTTACTTCCAAAACAGGCTGAAAAAAGCCATGTAAAGTAAAAAATCTGACCCAATTACTTGAGAAGTATGTTAGCTTACCTGTTTCAGATGACGCAAAACTAGCGTGTACGTAGTCCGTAGACGGCTCTTGGTCGTTGGTGCAGCCCCCAGCGACAAAAAGCCGGATGTCAGACTAGCGTGCACGGACGGATTTTCTAGATGATGTCGTACCTAAAAGGGATCCGCTTCTAACCTCCCGCCACCTACCATCACAAAAAGAATTGAAATGGTGAGTGTACCCCTCCTATCAGAACAACCTTACACTTCCTGATTTAAAAAGTATTGGATGGTTGTTGAGTTGCCAAAATTCACTTTGGAAAAAACTGTAGACTTCTAACAAGAAAGTTCACTTCTACTTATGTTTACGCTAAAGTAAGTCTGAGACTACGAAATAATCTCCTGGCGTATCTTTTTGGGAGCATTGCACCTGTAAACTCATTCTTCATGTAGCTCATTAGAGTATATCCTCTCTTTATCTAGTTGCGCCGATATTTTGGTCAAACCAAAATCAATAGGAGAAAAACCACACCTCCAAAATAAATCTGCTACTTACGAATGGTCGTTTTAGCTTTTTTCATTCGTGTTACCAGTCGCTAAAGGCTGCAACCCTATTGGCCTCTAACAAAAAAAGCAAATCTATCGCTTCATATTATTGGCCTAAATTCATCTCCCAGTTGTGGCGATGCAGCTGTTGTCGGCGAAATAAAGTCATACATGAAGTGCAGATATATGGAACCACATGTTTTACAGTCAACTTCTACTTGCACAGAGTACAAGTTTGACTCATTGGTGACGTCAGGGACCAAATGCCCGATATTTCTTATACTAAACTTGTAGGCATTTATTCCGTAGCTTCTGGAATTATTGATCATTCTCTGCCTGTGAATATTAAATCTGCTCTGGCATGTGAGCTTTGAGTATTCCGCGCCGCATGTGATTCGTACCAAAAATGAATTCATGTGAAAAAGCAACTGGTAGAGAGCGGTAGGAGTTGATTGCTTCGCCTCCTTTGATGCAAATACACGGCAAGTTCATGCCGGCAGACGGATTTAGCCATGGAATTGGCTATCTGAGCATTCGGGTTCGTAGAGTTGGTAAGTAATGAGGTTGTTTGCTTAGAAGAGAGGGGTGGTGCCATGTGGTAGCGGTGATGATTGTGCTGCTACCTTATTTTAGAGTAGAACACAACACAACGAACTGTATGATTTACCTAACCCTTGCTTATATCACTACACTCAAGATAGTTGACAGTTCAATAATTGGTCCAGGCCATTGTTGTATAAAGATCTTCACACCCTTCAGATTTCGAGCGCCCAGAAGCAGGCGTAAAATCGGAGGAATCAAGGTATCCGCCCTGCACCAGCGATATTACAAGTACTATAGTACTTGTACTTTGGTAGGGAGAAGATGTTCATCAGCTTTTACACTTCCTTTTCTATAAAAATAAAAAACTGCTGCACGTGTCGTTTGAATGTCTGACAGTTCCCCTCATTTTGATAGTCGTGGACTTCCTATGCCAAACAGCTGTCCACAATGTTTGCATTATGCTCGCACGTCCTTCCCCTTTCTTGCTTTCTTGCTTGGGCGCTCTTTCCGGGTTTTAGCAACACCGAACCCTTCGATTCAGATAGCTACCGGTAAACTGCATCATCGGAATCAAACTACTCTAGTGACATACCGTGTCTCACTGATTTGTTATAATGTAGCTAGCCGTGACCCCGCACATATCTATCGACATTTCGGAGGGATAACATGCTAACACTTTAACGATTACCAAGGGGTACGCTTTAATAATGCAATGTTGGACTTATTTTTAAGCTTAGCTCTGGCACAGAAGCAGTTAAGCGGGCCACATTCCAGACAAAACATCCGGATTTCAGCAAACTCGCATTGTGCTACGTATACGTACTTCCAGCCGCAAACAATGAACCAATACCTTTCATTTCTCTGTATCCGGTCGAGATTATCAGGCTCCGCTACCCTGGACGTGTGCAGTGTTGTTCTCCGACAATTTGGTGCAGAGTCTGTGCCGGTATCCTACGCCGGGGCGTCAACATTCAATTTTATCATCGAAACCGCAACAAAAAGACTAAATATCACCAGAACGTCGAAAATCAGGGAGCCTAGCGCTATTATTTCAACTAAACGGAGATAATTTGCCACGCACGCCCATTCATATATACAATGATGCCTTCACTGACAAGGCTGGCTACGTTCACACTTGCAATTTCGGATCCAACTTCTACCGTGGGGAGGATTGGTGGCGGGGGTGGCCGTAGATGCATGAAGTCAGTTTCGAGATCGGTGGGTGTTGACTCGTCACGGCAGGCTACGATGGGCCACGGCAGGCGGGATAGGACAGACTAGGTTATCATTGAATGTGTAAGTCCCCGTGCATTATCTATAGCAGTCTCATACTCAGTATTAAAAGAAGGGAGGATGTCACCACAAAACAGGAGAGCCTGCTCTAGTCCTTCTCTGTTCTACCTCCACTATAACCGCCCGACGCTAGGTTTCTTCTTTTTTTCTGAAGACAATGGGTGCAATATTGGTTACGCAGATGGTGTATTGAAGGTGGCCAAAACTTAAGGGATGATTAAAACCTCCCCATTCGGTTGCTAGAGTGCGGTGAAATTGCGGCACGAATTTCGTCTGGAGTTTCGTTGAAAGGATTTTGTGGTTGATTTGGACCTGGCCCTACCCAACTCGGGTGTCGTCTTTATGACAGTTGTTTATTCTTTGAATCAGTTATTGTATATTTATAAGCTCATCCCCCCCACACGGGATGTTCAAATGCTGATGAAAGAAAGGGAATATCTACCTTTAAGTACACTCGAAGAGGAGGATACTTCGCAACTCGCAGATCCGGTTGTAGTTGTATGGTTGGAGTCGGGGCGGGCTGCTGGAAAAGTGAAATGATAGCACGGGGTAAGAACTCTACTCTACTCAGCTGTCAGCTGTCAACTTGAATATAAATGCCAGCGATCGAATTGGTCATAAGGAAGGTGTGCACCAGCCTTGCAAGGAAGATTTTGGTAATTTATGTATAGCCACACATAAGTCCCGGTATCCTTCACTAATTTTTGAATTTACCCCATCACCTGGGTTCAGGGAACTGTACTGCCTAACTTGAGGAACCCCCGCTCATGACAGCGATTATTACTGTAATTGGTTGATGGGATTATCCACGTTGCAATCTGCAGACTTGAGACCGGCGCATATCCATTCTGGATTCAATTTATCCCCGAAGCTAAATGCTGATTGCCGCCCTAAATGTTAGACAGATCACATATATTTCCATCTGCCACCGGTGGTCAGTTTGAGAGGGCTGCTCAAAGACGTGTGTTAGACTGATGCTTCCTTCAACACGAACCGGAGGATCCGATGTTTTGCCTCCATAACCACATGACGCCTCGGAGGGTCGACTTTTTCTCGGTAACATCGAATCAATAACCAATGCTTACAGCTCGGAACTTGGCGATGGAACTATAGTCAGAGTAGGACTTCTGCGTTGCGGTATTATTGTTTCATCCCTGCCATAGGAAACCCAGCACCACACACCCTCTCACCCTATGGTATCTATGAGTCCTACTCGGGGCAAAGATGAACCGACAAATCTGAAATCGCCGTGGGAGCGGGAGGGGTTGTTTCGCTACTGTGTATTTCAGGATGTAAGGCTGGCGAGTAGCGGGTAGTGGGAGAGATCTGGCGATAAGAGAATGAATGTGAGATGCTGAGGAATTTGGAGGAGTACAGCTCACGATACTTTTGGAATAGGCGTAGCGTCGAACTAGCTCTAATTTAGTTGCATCACCTAGGTACTTGTTGCGGCATGCTCCGGGTTTTTTTCGGGCTATCTGGAACTACTTACTTAAGTAGTGAGTCTATATACCCCTCAACTTCTTCGTTAACTTCTTCCCATCTTTATCACAGCCGTTGCTATCAACCTTTCGTCCGTGGAAGGGCTCAACAATAAGTCGCTGTCCCTGCAGCCTGAACGGTGCGTTTCAGCAATTCGCAGGCTACAGTCTATAATTTGGGATTTCGGTGGTGGACGATAGTGCTTCGAAAAATGGAATACTGAAGGGCGAAATTGACTTCCTTCGGCTGGCACCGCCAATGACTACTTCTCAACGATATAATTGGGTGGATCCGTGGAGTTCTCACCTGCCTGGTCACCAGATTTGCCCTCGTCTTCGCCATCTAAACCAACCATTCTGTTGTTCTACCAACAATCCCGGGGAGGATCCATGATCTTACTGGTCCGTCAGCGTCTTCATATCGCAGGGAAACAAACTGTGGCCAACTAGAACCAACGAGCGTTGAGTAATACTTGCTAACGTCCTGAGCTACAGACTGTATTCGTCCTATCGTTTTGACTGGAAACAGGCACCTGACACACAAGCACATGTTTGATCAGGCAAAGAGCCTATTTTATTGTGGGTCCATCTTCACGCCTCACCATCGATTACGTCCAAGAGCTGGGCCCGCGGACCACTATTTGCCACTGCTAGTCGAGAGCTTACTTTAAGCCCTACGCACGCCTTACAGTCCTTCCTCGACACACGGATCCGGATTCCACGCAGCGCGGATAAAACCCTCCACATTCTCTCCATGGAAACGGCACAAAATTTCAACAGACGTCCTCGATTAATGGAAACTTCAGACGTTCTCGATGCAGTATTCCTTCCACACTCTAGTGTCGGCACATCTTACTGCAGCTCCCCCATATTATTGGCGCCATATCCGAGCAAACTTCAGCTTCCACGCTTGAATCTTGTTTCTAAGTGGTGTAAATCAATCAATAGGTGATTGGCAGGAATAGATATTCCATCCGGAAACTTCCGGTGCACGCAACTGAGCATTATTCAGCTACGAACGAAGTTGCCGTCAGCATTGGCTATCATACCATACCTTGGGATTCGATTCTTGAGGCTGAAAACCGACGAAGATCATCAAAATCGAGAGTAACGGGAAACTCGCGCGACGACCGCTTTTCGGGTTTGGCCGGTAGTCTATTTTTGGTAACCATATGCGAAAATTTTCCGTCGTCCACAACGACAAATCAGGATAGCGGTATTTTCTGATCATCTCTCACTATTGGAGATACCGCCTCTTCGCGTCAATATTGTTGTGGCTAAATCAACTGCTATTGTAATGATGCCAATGAATCGCCCACAAGGTTGGGAGCTACCGATGTTGTTTGTTTGAACCGGCGTCTCTGAAGAGGAGATTGCATTGCCGATTTAGATAGACCGAGAAGTTTGTTGGGGAAAATGTGGGCGCCGTGTCTCGGGGTTTCTGGAGGGGAGGATTAGCGCAACAGGATGAAGAAGCAACTTCCGACGGGGACGGGGTACATGCCAAACTCAGCTTCCAACTCCTGGATATTTGCGACACACATGATTGAAGGGAAGGGTTTCTGAATTGGAAGACCATGATTCGTGCTGCGTAGGTGATGCCTTGATATTCGGCGAGTATTAACACGAAACACTCAAATTGGAATTAATATCGTACGGTCTTGCGGGATCAGGCCGGTCAAGGGTTGCCGTTAGATTAGGTACTCCAGAATGTGGGAGGCCCATGGACAGAATGCAATTTAAATCCGGCGAAACACCGAACATCCAAATCAGCTCCTAGATTAGAATTTACGTCACATCATATGGACGAAGAAGCATTGACTGGGGAGGTTGTGTCGCAAGAAACTTCATCAGGGGGCGTTTTGTCGCAGAATCCGAGTCGAATTTGGGGTTAAGGCGACATATTGGAGAGATGGTTTCAAGGATCTAATGAGCGACTGGTTCAACCCCAGCTGAGTGATTTTGACAGATTTCGTTGCCAGGTTTTCCGAGGAAATGCTAACTGTTCGTCATGTGGGTAGGATACCAGTGTTTACTGTCCACCGTCACTACAAGGTCCGGCGAATTGCGTACGGATATCCATCTCTAACGACCGGCTCCTTCGTTCGGTCGGGGTCCTCCCTCGCAAGATTCGGTACTCTACACATCGTTAGACTGGAGACTGGCAGGCACTCTCCCAGGGTTATCTCAGAGCGGTATCCCTATCAAAATTACTGGTTAGGGTTATGACGATGAGAATCCGACGAACTGTATGCGGAATCCCGATTCCTAACGCCTAGCTGCTCCGATCGGGGGGTCCCATTTTGCAAGGCTCGACAGCCTACACCTCGTTGGCCCTGAAGACAGGCGAACAAAGGAAACTTTGTGGATCCTTAACAGGGCAGTACCTGTGGTGATTGGGTTCGTGACAATACTCCTGGGGAACACAAGCATGCTAGCCTAGTCCGGGAAGGAACACTAGGATTTCGGTACTCCTGTTTGACGAGTCAGTTATGAGCTTATGGGGAAGTCACTACGCCAGCTGGGTAACCGATGGATTGGATATAGGATGTGCTTTGTGGAAGCACTTCTACGAATAAGCATTTTTTTGAAAGACCGAGCGCAGGTTGCTAGCTCCCGCGGAAGGTATAGTGAGTCACCAACGGTTGACATTCAATCCTATGTTTATTCCAATGCAATCAACAAATGGGTGTTGAAAGCTCATAAGATTTATGAAAGCAAAACTGAAACTAATAGAACCCAGGAAAACCATGTGAGGGGTAACCCTCACAAGTGTCGCCATTCTACCCCTCCCGCGTATACACCTCCAAGAACCTTCTCGGACATAGAAAATAGGAAAACCAACCCAGGACTAGATCAACGAAACGAGTACGACGAGACCCGGACAAGCTTAGGTCCGGATGCATCTGGAGTTGGGATCGGGGGCTTTGACGGCAGATACCCCTGGGAACGAAGTATGCGAACTGATCCTCATGAAGGAACTCATGGAAGGTCCAAAACTGCGTCGTAGTATGCGAACATCTCCTGATGAGAGGCGGCACGCGACGAACGAAGATGAGGGATGGACACTTCCCCCTGATAGGAGGAGTCGCTCCCGAACATCAACTCAATGTGCCATGTCACAGGCCCAAAAGTTGGATCCCTTTCTATTCTGTCGTCGCAATGGTGATATCTGGTATTAATCGCGTTCTCGCCGTAAAAGTCATCGATGGGGTGCGTTGTGATAGGTCTCTGGGACGACGTCGGGAGTGTCGATCGCAGTTGTGCTGATATACTAGCACCCTTAGTTTTGGGCGGTATTCTTCGTGGTTCATGCGCTTGCAACGTCGCGACGGGCTTCACTGAGCTCGACTGTCGAGGAGTATCGTGGTCATTGGTAGGGGATTGTGTGGTGCACGAGCCAGTTGCGCGGCCAAGGGGTTGAAGCTCTGGTCGTAATGCGGGGTGGGTTGCATCATTTGAGCCGCACAGCTCCTCACCAGTCTGCACATCGGTGCTTTTTATCTTTGATTCGGCGAAACTCGACATCTTAATTAAGATGTATTGATATTGATGGTTTTGTTTTCGATTTTTTTTGGGTTATTGAAGAATGAAGTGGTGATCAAAAATTGTTCGTGCGGCGGTAATCTGTGGGAAGCTTGAAAATCTCATAGGAGGTTCCGCCTGAAGGTGTGCTCGGAGATGCCGATATTCTGTCGTGGTGGTGGGTCGTGGCGATGATGCCTATCGTGTGGATGAAGGGACTGGCCTTGACGGTGGGCCCCGTTGTACACGATGCTGGTGAACGGTTAACAGCAACACGACTGCCGGAAAATCTTCAACCTACGAGTCTATGAATGATGGTGGAATGATTTATGTTTCAACTTGTTTGTGAGCACGGATACTTGATGAGGTGTTGACCACGTGCTCCGGTTGTTGACGGAGAGGCGGCGGACTCGAGAAAGTTGAGTGCTGTGGCAGACGACAATTTCTCCAACCGAATCAGAAGAAAAAAATACTGCTTCGAGGAAAGATTTGTGCTGTGGTGAGTGGAATCACTTATGGGACCGTGGGATGACCGGCGATGGGAGACAGCTAATTATGCGACTGCTGTATTTTGCCAATGGATGGACAGGGAATGGCGTGGAAGGTAGCTGTGATGAGCGGAGAAAGTATTAATACTACGTGGGTTGAAAAGAAAATGACGGACAGTGGGAGAACACCGGGAGAAATCGATATATCGATATCGACTACCGATGATGAATGGACCGATGGGCAGAAGAAAAAGGGAAGAAAGAGAGTTTGAGGAAGGGTGGAGGGTCGACCACTTTATGTGTCGAGCAGACAGCTTTTCCGTATCATCGCAGCAGGTAACAAAATGACCAATGAATCGTCACCCCTGCTGGATGCTCAACTTCTACCATCCGACCCGGTTTCTTTACAAGGAGGTTTCACAAGACAATGAACTCGAATGCGGGCCATTCCATACGCCTTTTTAGGGAATGGTATGGTGTGATGCGTGCTGTATTGATTCGGATACAGAGTGCGGAGACTGTACTTTTGACGGCCGAAATTCTCTGCGATGTATCCGAGATTTAAAAAGACAACGCGAATCGAAGGCCCAACGACAACACCCGCCATACTTTTCCGCGGTACCTAGAGTTACTGCCGGACTTGTCCGTGCCAGAGGCGCGTTGCACGTGATCTATTTCAGATTGCCTTATCGCGTTTCGCCGGTACACCGAAACACAGTTTGGAACCGATAATTTTTCACTCAAATCCCACGAAGAATTGGGAATCCACTGATGCATCTGCATCTGCATATCGTTACTTCTCGGAAGAAGTCGCGTTGACGGTGACCCAACCATTGCGAGTTCCGGAGCCCCCGCCGCCGTTACTCACCGTGGATTGGATGAGGCGGCGGCAGGGCTAACTCCCAGCGCGGCAGCTCGGTCAGACACAGACGTCCACTTTCCAATGTCCCGTGTCAATTCTTCAGCAAATCCCCCCCGCATTGGCGATATGTATCGAATATGCCACAAATCACTAAATAGAACAGGCCGGCCAAATGTCGTCCAGTTCGAAAATATTCAGTCCTGCAGTAGAAGCACCTAGGCTCACCTACAAGGCAGACATGGCGCAGTAGAACCCGCAAAATCTATGCTAATCCAAAGGAGAAATAGATGTTCGCCCCAAGTGAGATGGGGGCTTTTTATCGCCTTAACTTTTTCCTTGCTACTCTTCCCAACAGATTCAGCAATAACGGGCTAAATGTTTTACTAGTCAGTATACCTTGCTTGTTGCATTCTTGTATCCGGTGATTCCGTAAAGCGGGCAACAGCAGGAACTTTGGGTCGTTATGATTTGCGATCAAGTCACAATGGTTTCGTGTGGTTAGCGTTGACGTTCCGAGTGTAGGCATGGAGATCTAGAACGGAGAGCCCTATCCGTTGAATGGCCTTGCGTCGTGGTGGTGCCTCTCTACATCTTTATCCTACAGCCCATTTGGTGGACACGTCGCTCTGGTTCTGACAGTTTTTGTCATTCACAAATCTCGGTATCCTGGCGACTAGGATGTGATCCTCTGAATACAGGTTCAAATCAAGGTTTGGTTATGTGACGTTCGTTGGGCGCGTGCAAGGCTGACCAATGGGAAATTTTCTAAGTAATACTGAGTCAGCCGCAGTCAGAGAGTTACTTATACCCTCAATTCTAGTATCTGTGACGAACGCATGGGTTCCTAGTAAATACCCCTGGTTCCAGATTCCCAGCTTCTGCATCGCCGTTTACGGGGGGGGAGGTGTTGCATTCCTCTGTTGCCTCGGGTCGTTTGCTCGGGCGGAGTTCAACACCGGTGTAGTACAGGTTCTCCAATCTCAAACCTTTTTTGTTACCGATTACAGTTCACCGACTTTTGCTTTTGCTAATCTAATAGTTCTAAAGCTCGGCTATACCACCCTTCCCGTCCGTACACCTCACCCACTCACCCTGCATCTCCGTTGTATGTACTTGAGCCGAAAGCCTCAACAATCATTTGGACCTTATCATGCGTATACGAACCCTGGATCATCAGCGTTTTTCCATTTGTTCGCATTCAGTCGGTTGCCGTCTTCAACCGCTTGGAAGCGCTCGATAACCGACAGCATACGATGACTACGAAGCTGCATTCTTATCAACCAGTTTTTACAGGCAAGACAAGCCTCAAGATTGTCTGGTCATACAAACGATAATATCGACACCAATACTATGGAGGACAGGAACCAGGTACTGGGTTATCAAAACCGGGACGGATGGGTTGATATGAATATATATGGTGCATGAATTGATAATCTATTTAATACGATTCTATATTTACTTATCGATTCAAAACATTTCATTTGGCACTTGTGGCACACGACGTGAAAAGGAAACGCCTAGTTCCATTGAAAGACGGCAACGTCTGACTACGTTTCTGCGTTGTAGATCATGGGAGCAAGGCGGGTGATATATTAATAAACAAACCCTCTACCCAAAACAAAACAATTACACCGTTTATATGTGGCACTTTTTGGAGCGATGTCACGATGCAGCTTTTTTGCATCTTCCACTCCACCTTCAGGGTTCATGCTCATTGCCGACACATTGAACTGCAATGACTGGGTCATTGACCTAAACATGACCACTCATGGTACCAGTTACCTTTCTCTTAAGAAAACGTTGTTAGTGCAGTACCCTACAAATAGTAAACGGTGCAGACAGAAGGTTGGATTTTTTTTAATTTTTCTCCACATCTTGCGGCTGATGAACTGTGATTTGCCCCACGCAGGACGCTGCGTTTGACAGACGAGCGTACCAATTACTCGGTAAGCTAGGCCGGAAGAGGCCCTATAATCCGAGAAGCTAGTAGCGAACCGAATTGATGGGTGTGCTCCGCTTGATCCGCTCTAACGAGCCGTTGCTTGAGATTTTCTTTTTCCACAACGATGAAGCTGAAAATGCCATGCTTACACGTCAGCTAGGGATCGCGCCATGCGCTAAGATTCTGCATTTCTTTCGTTTGAAGGTTGATACATATACGAGGGGCCACCACGCTTGATAAAGACTGCGGTGAAGGCGTATGCAACATTGCGCGCGCGCACTCTTCCTTAGCTGCATCTCTACCTGCCTGGAATTCGGTTTTACGAGCAATACGGCCGGCGTTTTCGACCCTTGATCCGGATCTTCGGTGTACGTTTGAACTAAGCCAAAGGCTGGGGTATAATGCGATGTATGCGCGTACCAATCGACTTTCGGAACCGCTGAACCCCAAGAAGCTCATTTGCTGTTCTAACGATGTTCTGCAGCAGGTGCAGTTCAGGTACGTCCTCGCATTTGACCGAGAATATCCTCCACTATACCGTCGGCCGTCAACGCTAGCATCCCACTCACCGAACTCCCGCGGGAAGCGCTGTTTTGATGGGCAGGATGTGCAGCAAGTTTTAGCAGCTCTGTCGGTAGCGACTGTAAGGAATCTGAGCCATCCCTACCCCGGCTTAAGCGGTGAATACGACCGCACCACGACATCCACGTACGATCTTTCGAGGATTTGCCGGTGGGATAAATCGAGCTTTGAGGATGTGCAGGACACACCCGCCGCGCACGGACCAGCAGCACTAAGACGCGGCAGCCGTGCACCTGCTGGCTGACATTACTATTGGTAGGCAGTTGGGATAAGGGCGCAGGGCACGGGGAGGGTGTTGTAGTGTACAGAAGGTGATATGTGGGAACGAGGTGGAAGGGGATTATCGTTCCTCCTTCTCCGGACGGTTCTCAGTAATCGGTTCGCTCTTGTGGGAATCCTATCCCGGGCAACGCATTGTCTAGGACCTTGTATGGCTCGGAGGGGAGTGCAGGGGGTGTTGAAAAAGTGCTTTGTACGTACAGACAACGGCAGACTGGGGGTCCTTGGGGCACTAGGTTCGGTTTCGAGTGATAGTTTATAGTCAAGACCAGTAAGCAACTACAGTCATAATTTCTCCAAGTTTTGGCCCATAATGGAGTTTATGTAGTTAGATAGCGATTAGATTAGACAGCAGATAGATTCCAAGAGTAATAAGTTGAGGCACGTCATTATCTCTTGCTCTCGTGCCCAGACTTTTTCACCTCGCTCGCAAGCTCGTTCGTCGCGAAACGATAAAAAGAACGTCTGGTATACGAGAGTAGTTATCTATTCTAACTCTTACTTCTTTCTACTTTTATCCTTCCCATCACTTCTCGCACTACCCCCCGCCGTGCACCCAACCCGCCCTGAACTTCCATGACCACGGACAGATAGACTTCTATATCCCGATTTGAATATTGAAGAAACAGTTGCTATTTATGCACACGATCTTCAGGCCGCTGCCCAGGTACCTATCTAGCCTCACTTACAGGCGCGACGAAGTATATCTGACATCCTTAGAGGCTCAATCAGACCTAGCGAGAACAAGCACAGACAACTACGGTTTTAATATTTTCTATTCTGATTACCTGCCTAGTAAGTACCTACTCGATTAACCCTGTGGTTTTAATGAATAGAGCCTGTAAAGGGAGATATTGATTTACTAGCTGCAGAGCTTAAATCTACTTTATACCGGACCTATACATCATTTAATGAGCGATATTTAATCCATCCATTTTAGAATGTGGGTTATACTGTAGACTATGACAGCTTCCAAAGTGAGACCGACAGAGCCAGATATTGTCCTATAGTTTGTCCATCCGGAGGGGACTCGTTGCCTCGGGTCAATGTACCTTCTGGAAGAACTTGGGCGCCGAATCCTTGCGGCCGAAGGAAGGGAACCTACTGAAGCGTTCTTTCCTCACGGATACTTCCAGGTCCGCGGCAGGCAAGGCTCTGGGGAAATGCTAGCGGTAATGTTTCGAGTGTTCGGCTGGTGCGTTCGAACAGCTATTACGTGGTATAATATCATCTATCCATGACTGATCCCAGATGATGAAAAAGCCGAATGCCCCGAATTCTAGGAAGTTTTGCTAAGCGGCGTGGCCTGCATGAAGCCGGTCTGGCCTCCGCCAATGAGGCCTCCAAAATTGAGGCCGGGTCGGCCGGATCTGTCGGCAGCCTCAGATGTCCGGAAACCTGCAGGCTTTTTGCAGCGCAGGCTTTTGAATAGTGGTGGTTTTTGAAATAGTGGCCCGGCTTGCATGTTATGGCATTGGGTGAGAGTGAAGGTGTTTATTGTGTAGGTACTCACGTGATGGTGGGGAGGCTATCCGTAAAAGCCCTTGCGAGGGAACGAAAAGACATCATCATCCAGAAACACAACACTGTAGATATTTAAAAGTTTGTTAATTGGCTTGGCCGCTTAGGAACACAGGTTCCGGGGTTCTTCGATCATGCCGGCTCTTTTCAACTTCTAGGAAGAGGGAAGGTATTCTTCCATAACCTGGATGCTTCGTAACCTGAAACTCGGTGAGGACTTCCACAACGACCTGCTGAACACCAACAGCCATGTGGCTACCTTGATTGAAGCGGTCCATTTTTTTCCAGCACCAGCAGGAGACGGCTACGTTAGTGACTATTGGTAGCCAGCCTTTCCACAATGGAGCGAGTGCTGTTGATTAATTGCCGATGTTACAGGGGGTCTAGCCGCGAATGGTGAGCTCGATGGCTGACTTGAAGAACGTATTCAGACTTTTCGCGCTCGATAGTGAGATTGAGGCTAGTTCTACTTGTGTCGGTCTCAACTAGAGGTAACTACGGGGATGTCCTTCGGAGGCATTCTGTTCATTGCACTCTGACTGTTGACGGATACAGCACTGCTGGAACTGATATCGGCGATTTGCATATTGTTCGTCTCGCACTACAGAAAGCCCGCGAGGACACTCTCTCAGTGTTTCTAAGCAGCCCGGCCCTTGTTGGATGAGTTTGAGGATCACAGTGGGTTAAACTTGGCCGACTAAGGGAGGGACCGGTTATGATGGTGCTTGAATGGTGTTGATTGAGGATGGTGAGGATTAGGTTGAAACGGAGACCTTCGGTATGAAACGGGTCTCTGATAGCAAAAGTGTTTACTTTTATACTTTTCTTTTCTGGATAAACCACAATTATGGTGCACGCAGCTTTAAACCTGCAACTCGGAGACAGGAGGAACTAACTGTCATTGCTAGAAACTGTGAACTCTGAGTATGTTTTTGAAGCTAAATTAAACTTCGATAGTAACGTGACTACTTGAGCGATTGCTACTTCAGTGACTCTTCTATAGCTTCTATATACCTTCTTCTTGTAATTCTCATCCTTGAAAATTTCATGACTAGAATATGCCTTTAGAATCCTTTAAGTGTGAGCCAACAAGCGGGGAACATGAATTAACTCCAACCTACTAGCATACCATGAAAGCCGAAATTTTACTTGAACATCATTCTTCCGTATATGTTCTGACTGAACTGCAAAGGTATCTGCTTCCCGAATAAGTCAACTTTGTGAATCAACCAGCTGTGGCTCGAAACGGGGATCAGCTGCCGACTGTAATCATACTGCATTCACTCTAACTAGAGTATAGCAGTGCCTGCTTCCCCCCTCCAGATAACCGGCTAGGTGGGAGCTCCCCTTCTTCTACCCTTCTTCCCGATAGACGTCGTACGCTGGTCAACGAGAATTTGCCTTCATCCAATATCACTGTATCACTGCGCTGTAGCAACCAACCGGCAATATCCACTGCAAGATGCGGCATTCAGCCTTCAACCCCCCGCCCCTTGGCAATCGAGCCAACTCGAATGAACTTATCCTCAGTGTTTGATAATCCATTTACCACTTCTCTCATTCCATGCCGATCCCATTTGGCTTCTCCGTCGGGGACTTCCTCGCAGTAGCAGATCTTGCAATCACAATTTACGAGGCGTTAAGCGAAGTACGTGGTTCCGAAAAGGCTTATAAGGATCTGGTGGACCTTTTGCAGTCGCTCGTGCATTCCCTACGGACGATTCATAACTTCCTTATTAGCTCGCCATCGACTGCAGGATTTCCACCACCAGATGTAGCTTTGCTCAACGGCCTTCGGTACCATCTTGAGTGCTGCCAGAATTTAATGAAGACGTTTTTGTGAGTGCGCTATAATAAGGTGTGATGGCGAGGCTGCTAATGTGACCTTAGGGAGGAATCGCGGAAATTCACAGAGAGCTTCATCCTGGACGCAGCATCCAATGTTCAGACAAAACAGTCGAGCACCCTATTCGGGAAGTCCCACCAGAAGCGAGTGGTTAGGGATTTGCGGAAGATAAAATGGTCTATCTTCAACGCGGGAGATGCCAGAAATCTGGAGCACAGACTGAAGTCGCACACTAGCGCGTTCGAGATTCTCCTAGTTGCAATCAGTTTGTGAGTCCAACCTGTTCTGCTGAAGTGATGATGACTCTTACACAAAACGAATGAAGACAGTCGCAGGCCCGCACACAAAGAACAGTCAACGAGAATCTAGAGATAAGTCGCCGGAGCCAACAAAATGTGAACGAGAATCTGGAGATCAGTCGAAGGGCCGAACAGACCCTCAATGACATGTATGGTTACGTAAAGACGATTGAAGCGCAGCTACAAAGACTGTTGGATACAATTGGGAAGGAAGCACTGGACTAAAGCATAGACCGTAACATTAGAGGATGTGTTGGGTAGTTATAGACCACAAGATGAATTTGGAACAAACTTGTCAAGAACTTGTTCGGACACTTCATTTACAAGACCTCGGCGATGAGGAATATAACTCACGACCATGAATTAAGAGATACCTTCCAACAGCATCTGGAATGCAAGGGCTTCGGCATTTAGAGGGTATTATTACTAAAAGTGCTATTGACTACCTGAGAACTGAGATGCACGAAGCTCATCATTTGCTAGTAACTGGTCTGGATACTAGTATACTTCGTGAAATCCAGCGGCAGGAAGAAGTATCACCAACAGTATGGGACAGATGTGCGAATTCACAATAGCATTTGGTCTTCCGTGTCGCCACCCTATGCAATAGTATATCCACCGAAATCAGATGCTACTGAACACCATAATTCATCCTCGGTGGTTCATTGATCCAGATAACACCGAATTCGCGCACTCATTTTTTTCCAGCGAAGCTCTCGCATTTCAAATCACTTATCTTTTGGAGGCGGAGAATATCTGGTCGCAGAAAGGGTACTTCAAATAAATCTCTTGGAGCACAATTACTTATATACCAGGCTGAACAGTTTGCTGGACGCTTTGAAACTCTCACCAAAGAACTTCAGCATGAATTCTCCCCTCATTTCAAGCGAAATACAATCAAGACGTAATTGCCTTCCTTCCACCACCAAAACTGACTAAGAGGGCCGAAGAACTTAAATGGAAACCACATGGAAAAGCAATAGCCCGCCTGCCAACTGCAGCTGAGCGGGCTGAAATTGATGTGCAGAAAAGGAAGTGTACTTTGTCATTCTCCAATCAGCTACCACCATCCACTGCACCTGCTAGATTTAAATTTAATTCTACGCAAACCCATACCTCAAAAGAAGTACAGAGTTTAGACTTCCTCCCACAATCAAACAATCTCCCACCGGTTAGAATGATTGAGGCTATGTTGTTAGAGCAGCATGTCTCAGACTTTGAGACACAGAATATAGATTATTTAGAAGTTAAATCCATGAAGCAGCTAGGAGCGGCTCTATTTGGTGATAGCTAGACAACTGTAGTTGATCTTTGTGAACTGGATACTCAAGACCAAGCCTGGGCTGCTGGGTACAATGGGGAGACTACATATATCAGTCATTGATATTAGTGAGGAGACAGGACATAGATAGAGATGTGGATGGGGATGGGGATGCAGATGGGGATACAGCGGACTCTCCCTTGTCATGGCACCCGGAATTTGATACTCAGATGTAAATGAGATCGATAAATATCTCCTATATAAACGCGCGGTAAAAGTCTTGGGCGGATAGCCAGACGGATGGTTCGGAGCTGCATAGTGTTAGGGGAACGGCGTTCGCTAGGACCTTTATTGTCGTAGCTTAGAATACACTACAGGTAGCGTGGCATCTTACTACGATATTGTGAAAAGCGCCCTTTTAGTATTCGTGAGTTTAATGTTGTCTTGAATGCTCTAAACATTGAGGAGGTTACCGGGACACAACGGCATCCCCGGGAATGAAGAAGCAGATCGCCAGGCGAACCTAGCCCGAGAAGGTCGGAGAGCGGGCACGGTACAAGAGCGAATATACACCTCGGCGGCGAATAGAACCAGACGGACCTCCAAAGCAAGGGCGGTGGCGAAAGCACAGTGGGAGGCCGACAAGTGCAGCAAGCACTGCGGCTACAAACTGAAGGGCAAGGCTGGGAGCAAGAGACCTATCCCAATGACTAGTGTGAAGTCCCTGGCGGCCAGGTTCTATCGACTGAAGTCTGGGCACGCGCTAGTAGGCACGTACTTGGAACGGTTCGGACACCGAGACGACGACAAGTGCTGGTGCTGTGGCGGCGGTAGTAAAACGGTCCAGACACGGGAACACCTCTTCCACCACTGCGACTGGTGGAAAGACCAGCAGAGGACGCTCAGGAAAGCAGTAGGAAAGGCAACGGGCTGGAGAGCGGGCAGATGCCGACACGTGCAGATCTCTGAGCTGTTCTCCATGGAGAAGTGCGATAAAGCGGTGTTGGACTTCCTGGCGACTACTGAAGTTGGGAAGTTCCCGCCCAGACAAGTGGAAGAGTAAGGCTCGGTCGTCTCTCTTTTGGGTTTCTTTGTGTTCATCAATCTTTTGCGGTGATTTCCTTTGTCAGAGGTGGTGACGCGTAGCAGGAGTGGAGCTTCGCCATCTAGCCGGCCTTCCCGGAGGCGGAGGTGATTAGGGGTCTGTCATACTCTAAATGGAGTGAATACAGTACGATTAAAACAAACAAAAAAACATTGAGGAGGTATCGAATTTGACGAGTGAGTTTCTATGCTGTGGCGTCATTTTGTATCACTCGATGCAAGACTAGACGTGTTTGTTGCATAAATAGATCTTATATGGGCTGACTGGGCTGGCTCTCATACGGGCTGACAGGGCTGGCTCTCATACGGGCTGATGGGGCTGGCTCTCATACGGGCTGACAGGGCTGGCTCTGATACAGGCTGATGGAGATGTTCTGAGACGGGCTGACAGAGCTCAGCCGTCTCTGCATTTAGATGAGTACGTACTCGCTCGTACTGTATATATATGGCCTTGTGGCTAGTGTTAGCAACGGGTCCAGACCATCACTTCGGGTCCGGGTACGGGTCGGAACCGAACTGGAGCCAGATTGGCAGTCCGGGTCGTCAACAAACCGGAACTGTCGATTCGGGTACGGTTCCATCGACATCTCCCTACCCATCTGAATTGGGCAGGTTTTCAGCGGGTTGTATAGCGGGTTCATCTGTACATTGAGATAACATGCTTGCCTTTGCTATTCGATTATAGTACTCAGTCAAAATCGATCATTTGACATCCAGTAATCACATTTTGCATGCTTTGCATGTTGCGAGATCGACAATATTTTAATTCGTGTTTTTCTTTCAATGATTTGTATTTTTGACCAGGGAGGAGGTCAATAGTTCAATTAAGAGCTCAAATATCCATTCGATGCCTTCATTACCCGATCTGCATCACCAGCAATTGATGACCCTCAGTAAATGCTGAGTTGACAGAGGTTGTCAGAACGGCACCGTGACCGTGTCACTTCCTTTTTTGCACATAGTGGATGGCAATATATTGGTTATGGATAGCAGCGAGCAAATCACTTACCAATTACCTTATTTACAAGACCAAACATTGTGGAGCCTCCATTGATGCTTGAGGTGTAGCAGCATTGACACAGACCATATTGCCTATAAAGGCTGCCAATACTTCGAATATGGGTAAATGCCGTAGCACAGCCCTTGGATTATACAAGATGCAACAGACAAAATCGTTGACGCTCTGTTGACGCTCATTTTCAGACAGGTGCTGTCACCATGTCACGATAGCATTTGCACAGAACGGCTGCCAATACGTTGATTATGGACATATGCCATAGCAGAGCCCTTGGAATATACATGATGCAACACCCAAAAGCATTGACACTCTGTTGATACTCAGTTGACACTGTGTTGATGCTCTGTTGACGCTCTGTTGATGCTGTGTTGATGCTTTGTTGACACTCATTTTGAGGTGTAACGGTATCGACAAACACGATATTGCCTATAAAGGCTGCCAATACTTCGATTATGGATAAATACCGTCGCACAGTCCTTGGATTATACAAGATGCAACACAAGAAATCGTTGACGCTCTGTTGACGCTCATTTTCAGACAGGTGCTGTGACCATGTCACGATCGCATTTGCACAGAACGGCTGCCAATACGTTGATTATGGATATATGCAGCAGCAGAGCCCTTGGAATATACATGATGCAACACCCAAAAGCGTTGACACTCTGTTGACACTCTGTTGACACTTTGTTGATGCTCTGTTGACGCTCTGTTGATGTTCTGTTGATGCGCTGTTGACGCTCTGTTGACGCTCATTTTTAGGTGCAACAGTATCGACAAACACGATATTGCCTATAAAGGCTGCCAATACTTCGATTATGGATAAATGCCGTAGCACAGCCCTTGGATTATACAAGATGCAACACACAATATCGTTGACGCTCTGTTGACGCTCATTTTCAAACAGGTGCTGTGACCATGTCACTATCGCATTTGCAAAGAACGGCTGCCAATACGTTGATTATGGGTCTAGGCCGCAGCAGAGCCCTTG
>Ga0307515_10004070_pt1 | contig 30501 bp, 9 predicted proteins | sample 17_EM_MG_FD_194513 | JGI IMG/M metagenome (GOLD analysis project Ga0307515, IMG submission 194513) | Populus trichocarpa ectomycorrhiza microbial communities from riparian zone in the Pacific Northwest, United States - 17_EM | ecosystem: Host-associated > Plants > Roots > Unclassified | place... | reverse complement strand
TTAGTATTATTTTAGGGTACCCCTAGCTGGTTAGTAACCGAGAGGTATACCTCCCTTAGTAATAGTAGTATAGTTAGACACTTAACCATAAATATAAAATTATTAAGGTAGTGCTTAATAGCAGAGTTAATCTGTTGTGCTAGGATTTAGTAGAGGCCTTTAGCGAATAAGTTAAAGAGAAATAGGGCTATTTGTAAGCCAAATGGCAGACAGTATTTAATATATATAACTCCCTTCTAGATAAAGCCGAGTAGGTAATATAACTGCACTGAGACGGGCACGATCTGGAAGGCATCTCTAATATCTCGTTTAACTAGGTAGCAGCCCCTACTAGCTATAATTACGTATACTAGTATAGTCTCTACCTGGGTATAGTATAGTGTTGCCTAGGCTAGGTTAATAGAGTCATTAACTGAGGATCCCTTAGGTGAGGAAAGGTTGTAAATATAGTAGAAGCTACTATCTACCTTAGGCACTAGGCCTAGGGGTAAGGTAACTGTAGAGTCGGTGGCCTATATACGGCCTAGGGCTAGGTTAGTAACGATCTTTTTAGAGATAAGGTCTTCGTTATCGCATAAGAAGAGGTGGTTTTTGTAAATACTAGATAGCATAGGTGACAAGGTACCTATCTCTGCCCTATAGGTAAGGATGCCTTATAAAATTGCTAGGAGATTTCTAGGGTACTTATAAAGAAGCTTGCTCTAAGCGAGAGGCCTTAGGGGTAATAGTAAGTTAGCCAGAAAAATCGTTTGTAAGTAAGTTTTGAAAAGAGGTACTAAATTAGGCCTACCTTAAAGCCTTAGCGCCTATAACAGGTCTATTTAGATAGTTAAACCTAGGAATATATCTTTATTTATTATTAAATCCTAGGTCTAATTACTTACGGTAGTAAGCTACCTAGGGCACGACTTTAATAGGTGGTCTTTGTCGCATTTAGAGTATATATAGCAGTAACGATATGGATTATCTCTATAAGCCTGCTAGTTATTCTAGCTATAATAGGGCTTATTAGAGGTAGGGGGAGGGGAGGTATTCTTTTGCAATCTCTTTAATACTATACCACGGACTTTAAGCCCCTGGCTTTATGCCTTTATATTAGCCGCCCGGTAGTATAGGGCCTTAAACTAGGTAAGTATATCCTAGTTACTAGGCTTAAGCTAATTGCGATCTATAACGTACCTATAGTAGTTAAGTACGAGGTCTAGAATAGAGGTCCAGTTATAGGTTGTGGAGTAGTCGCGGATTTTATTTATCTAGAGCAACATCCTTATATAAAGGTTGGTTGGGCATATATAGAGAGTGCTTATAATTACTATATAGTTTGTAAACCTAGTAAACCAGACCTCCTTATTCTCGTAGACCTTGCGGCTAGTAGTAGGTCTCTTTAAAATAAGTTTTCTGTTTTTAATAGTAGCTATATTAAAGAGGTCTGGGCGGCTAGAGTATACTTATAAACATGCTAGATTCTCTAGGCGGAAGGATCCTTTTTATATATTATAGAGGTCTTTTCTAGCTAGGCTAGGGAGGTCGAGCTTAAGCGTACTTAAGCCTTTTAGCAGGTTATAGGACTCACCTAATTTGTCTACCTTAGCGGTAGAGGGGTGCTCTAGTAGAGTAGGCTGCTTTAGAGCGGCTAGCCTTGCCTGGTAAAACTCCTCTTCCTATTCCGTCTTTTAGATCCGTGCCTATTTCTCCTATTTTATTTTTTAAATCTATACCTATTCCTTCTACTCTCTCTTTTAGATCTCTAGGTTATAGAGTTATTAGGCCCTCTTATCTTGTTTCCTAGCTCTTTCTTCTTCTAAAGATAAAACTATAGTGTATTCGGTAGATGGGATAGTAGATAAGAAGGTAGATAATAGGGTGGTTAAGCGAGGAGTTTTCAAGCGGGTGCTATTAGCTGGAAAGTCGGTTATAGGCCTTAATAAATTATATAGGCCACTTAGAACACTAATCGCAAGCAATCTATGATGAAAAGAATGACCTATTGAGTGCAGTTACAAGCGATAATGCTGTTGACCGTGTTGAACATCTAGTTAAATACCTAAGTTATAGGGTTTTCGGCCAAGTAATGTATAGACACGTGATATTTACTACCCCAACTTAATTAAATACACATGTAGGAAGAGATATAACTATATATAGACGCCTAATATAATTAAGTAACCACATTATTGCCTACCCAGTTCGGACGTATGACGACGCGATAGCTCGGCGACGACGCGATAGCTTAGCGATGACGTAATAGCTCGGCGCCGAGTAATAGGAGGGGGGAGGAGGGGGAGGAGATTAGGGGTGGCTTGGCCACTGCAAGAAGGTCGTAATATTAGTGTGGTGTTAAACTTTAAAAATTATATCCTAGGAGCTTAATCGACGACCCCTATATAAAACGTTAATAATATTTAATTATAGAGCTTTAAACCGGTAGATCTTTTTTAGGAATGCCTATTATAAGTAGCTCTAAGTGCGAAATTTAAAATATTTAATAGTGGTATAAATATGGGATGGGGGTATATATTTGCGTTCCTAAATATCATTATATAACGCAATTTTTGGGTAATAAAAACCGCCATTAATATTGCTTAACTAATACCTACTAGAGGTTCCTCCGTCCTTCCTATCTCCTCTCTTACCTATCTCCTCGTTTAATACTATCTATATTACCATATTAACTAATAAATCCCTTAGTAAAGACTAGGGAGGAGTATTAGAGCGCCTCTAGCTCTTATAAGGAAGAAAAAAGAAGAAGAGAGGAAAGTATAGAGGAGGGAGTATTTATAAATGGGAGGAGGCCTATAAATAGGAGATTAGGCAGCCATAATATAGATATTAATATTGCTCAACTAGTACCTATTAGACGCCCCTCCGTCCTTTCTATCTCCTTTCTTACCCGTCTCCTCGTTAGATACTATCTATATTACTATATTAACTAATAGATCCCTTAATAGGGACTAAGGAGGGGTATTAGAGCACCTTTAGCTCTTATAAGGAAGAAGAAAGAAGAAGAGAGGAAAGTATAAAAGAGGAAGTATTTATAAATAGGAGGAGGCCTATAAATAGGAGATTAGGCAGCTATAATATAGACATTAATATTGCTTAACTAATACTTACTAAACGCCCCTCCGTCCTTCCTATCTTCTCTCTTACCCGTCTCCTTATTAGATGCTATCTATATTGCTATATTAACTAATAGATCCCTTAGTAGGGACTAGGGAGAAGTATTAGAGCACCTCTAGCTCTTATAAGGAAGAAGAAAAGAAAAGAAAAAGGTATAAAGGAGGGAGTATTTATAGACGGGAGGAGGCCCTATAAGTATATAATTTGGTAAGTATTAATAGTATAAGATTCTTGTATAAGATGGGCTTAATTACTTACTAAAATACGGGGTATCTCTATTACTATAGTGGCTACTATAGTAGTAGAGACGCCTTAAATATTTAATATAACTAACTACTAAGGCTGTTAATAAGTAAAAGGTAGGCTACTAATATGGTGCAAACGATGTAGTTATTAATATCGTTTATAGCCTGTTTTTGCTTCTAGTATACGCGTAAATTATCCTTATATTTGGCGTAGAGCTAGTTATAGGTAGTAAGCTAGTTTAGGTCTAGCTTTGCTATTAATATAGCTATAGGTAGTATGTCCCTTAGTGTAGGCCAACTTAGTAGTTCTAGCTTTGGAAGATCGTCTTTCTTCTTAAATAGGTTAATATACTGCTATACCTTATTAGTTTTAGCTATGTCTTAGATAATAAAGAACCATTAAATCTAATTAGATAGCTTATTAAGGATAAGGTTGATTTTTAATTTAATAGAGGTTATTATTTTTAGAATTTAATAGGTTAAAAAGGGTCTAGGTTAGGGTCTAGCTAGCGTTTTAATAAAACTTTATTTAGACGTTCCAAACTTTTAATTTAATTTATTAGTTTAGATTACTAAAATCTAAAATTTTATTATAGGGAGCGCGATTAATGACCCCTATTAATAGCTCTAACTACGTCTAATTTTTAATTTGTAAACTAGCAGGTTTATAAGTAATAGTTATTATAAGTAGCTCTAGGTGCAGTATATATAAAATCTTAACTATAGTGTAGAGAAGTCGTGGCTACTAATATGCGGTTCTAAGTATTCTTAAAGGTTATATAACTTCTTATATAAGCGACATTTCCGCCCTTTAAAAAATTTTAAAAATTTTAAAAATTAATTAACGCTATAGATAGCAGTAATATTGATCTAGTAATACTGCTAATTCTCCCTATATACTATTATATATATATCTAATAGCTCTAGAAGCGGTAAGAAGGTAGGATAAATAGGGGGGTTAAAATTTAGAAAATTGGATTTCGCGGTTAAGCTATTTAAAAGGTAGGAAACTAAGATAAATGCTATATTCTCCGCTTACCTCTAAGCTAGTATATAATTTCCTAATTAGGAAAAGTTGTTTATAAGTAGTTACTACTGCCTCTATACAAAATCTTCTTATTATACCTCTTTAGTCTTACTTATAGATAACTAAAATTGTTTTATATTAAACCTACGTTCAAATATAAGCCCTAAAAGCTTCTTAACTTATAAAATTGCTACATAGGTTAGCCTAGCTATTTAATCCTTTTCTTTAATATTTAGAACTACTTGGTTAAGTATTAGGCCCTAGCTTTTATATATAGTAAGAGCAAAAGCTAAAGTAATTAGAAATTAATGCCGTAAGTAAAAGCCTTTTATACCCTCCTATTTACGAAGTACGGAAAATATAGGGATAACCTTCTTACTATCCTGCTAAGTAAATAGGGTAGGTCCGTTATACCTATCTACTATAACTAGTAGTAACTAAGGCTAATCCTTTTTAATATCCACGTGTCCCTTCTATATAACATCTTTAACTATACTAGTAGTACTATTTACTAAGCCTAGTTTAACCTAGATATTCTATATTAGTATTACTTTTACGCCAATATATAGGGCTAGATTCTCTATAGTATTGTACTAATTAGAAGTAACTTTCTGTACACCTATACTAGTATTAACTAACTTAATAGCCACTACTGGCTGTAAAAGGTCACGAAGCTAAGTAGTATTATACTTACCTATAGCAGCGCGTGTGCTATATAGCCGAATTACGTTATTAAAGCCCGCAACCTTATTAGTAGATAGGCCCTGCTTATACCTAATTAAAAGAAGCTTCTAGGTCGATTTACTTATAGAATTACTATATAGCTTTATAAGGGCGATCATAAATATAAAGCTTTTAGCGTTATTACCGCCCTACTGTATAACTTAATCTAGGACAGCTATTTGGTTAATTACCTTATAGGCTCCCTTTCTATAGCTAGCGAGCTCTAACGGCCTAGCGGGTAAATTACTATATAAGGCCGCCTAACCTATAGGGGGAAGCTAATAGAAATTGCCTACTAGTAAGATATTTAAGCCTCTAAAATAGTTATTATTACGCGTAGGGTAGATTTAATGGAGGTAATAGTTAATCTAGGCTAGATATACTTGCCTAATTATAGATTTCTTATTAAGGATAAAATAGTAAATATCCTTAAAAGCTTATTATAGAGGCGTAAGACTAGTAGTAGGCAATTTCTTAAACGGATGGTTTACTAGTAACCTTAATAGATTATATATAGTTCTGCCGTTAATACTAAAGGTAGCTACCCTAGTAGGGGCAGCTTAAGCTAGTAGTGACGGCTTGCTATTAGCCCTTGCTATATTATAAAGCGTAGTAAAGAGGACAGTAATAAGATGTAATTTGCTAGTTCCTACCTCTCTATTAACATTAATCCGCAGTAGGGGGGGGCTAAGGCCCACTTAGATCTGCCTATAGTAATTAACTATAATATTATAGATATAACGCTAACCTAGTTATAAGGAGGACGGAGTTGCTATTTAGGATAGGCGGCTCTATAGTAGAGGCTATAGCCATACTTCTTACTAGTAAGTCCTCTTATTAAGCTCTGGGTATATACCCTAATACGTACTTTAGTTACAGTTATAATTAAGCTCCCTATTACTAAGCTTATTAGAATCTTTAATTTTAACTCTATTAGTATTTTAAACGCGGGTATATAGGGCCTTAAAGAACTAATATAGCTCTAAGTTATCTGCGAAATCGCCCTTAAACTTATTAATATTATTAGCAGTTTCGCAACCTTCCTCTAGTTTCTAATTGCAGAAGTAGTTAGGTGGGTGCTAATAAGAGTTAACGCAAGCCTAATAAAAAGCCATATAATTAGGGGCCCCAAATCTATTAGTATAAGTAGCCACTTCCTTATACTCCCTCTATGGGTAATAAAGAATAAGCTTTATATAGTAGAACTTAGAATACTATAAATAGGAATAATCGCCATTATATCGCAGAAAGTACGATATAACTTAAGGCCTTACTCTTAGCCAACGCTTATAAGTAGAGTAATTAAAATAGAGTAGAAAATTAAGGAAAGTAATATCCTCTACCCTATTTAGGCGGTGCTTATATTTCTTATAGTTAAACAGTCCGTACCCTTTTAGTTACCTATCCTTAAGCTTATATATAGCGCTTCGGTTATCCTCCTAGTAGTAGTTTAAAGTTACTATATTCCTTAAGCCTTTAAAAGGGGGAATATTAAGAAGTAGATAGTATACCTCCTACGCTAACTAATCGCGTTTAGCAATAAGCTTATTTATAAACTTAGCTACTGTTAGTATACGGCTATACTAATTAGAGTAACTCCTAGTAAAAAGTTAACTTCTTCTCTTTCTTACTGCAATATTTGCCTATATAGTTAACTATTATTAATATACTTATAGCGGGCGACGTATTAATATTTACTATCTACGCTAGTATTATAGCTAAATTATAGCTATTAAGAAGCTTATTGTTACGTTATAGATAGGACGTCTAGTAATATAGGTTTTAATCCTTTAATACAGCGGCCTTATTGCGGAGAGAGCGTGGAAAGTAAAAGTAGTACTTCTTTGCTCTAGCAGAGCCTTTCTTTAATCTTAAGCAGTCAGATTTAGTATAATTACGGTGCCGTTAAAATCGATTAAGGTAGGTAGTAAGAAGCTTACTAGTGTTAAGTTATTTTTTATAGCTAAGAGTAGAAGGATCTTAAAGATTAGGAGGCCTAGATTAATTAGAATTTATTATAGATATAAAAGTAGCCTAATACTTAGTAAAAGCCGCCTTTAATTTACTAGTTAATGGATCTAGCCTTAGGGCTATTAAACTCTATAAGAAGCTATATATATAGCCGCTACCTTATACCTACTACTTATATTAGGACTAAAAGTTAGTGCTATTAAATAGACCTATAAGCATGTGCTTTCTAAACAGATTAAAGCGGCGATATAGCTAGTAAGCAGTAATATACGGGTTATTGTTAAAATTCTAAGAAGCAATCTGGTAGCGCTAAGCCTTATTAGTAGCCTTATATCCGTTAAATCAAGGTATATAAAAGTGTAGATTATACTAATATAGATTAGTAGTGTTAAGTATAAAGAATAGAGACCCACTCTTAATATTTTTAGTATAAGCTATAAGCTTATTTCTCTTTTGCTTCTAGTAAGGCCTAGTGCCCTTAAGCTTCTATATATACTATATAATCTTATTTAGAACCTAGTTACCCCTACTACTATTTATAAGATTATTAAGCTTATCTAAAGATAGACTATTTTTATTTAATTAGCTGTAAAGGAAGCGGGTGGCGTTAAGGGCTTACTCTTTTATAATCTAATTAAACACATAGTAGTGAAATAAGGGGTGGCGGCTAAACCGACCGTCCTAATACTTAAGTATATACTTAGTGTACGTAGCTAGGGTAACTATATAGCTTTATAGTATATTAAAGTCGGCTTTACTATAAAGAAATAGAGTAGGAAAGGCGCTGCGTATAATAAAACTAGCTAATTGCTTAAAGAGAGGTGTTTACCGCATAGTAGGAACCTTTAGGCCCGTTTATAAGTCTTATTAGTATTAAACCTTATAACCTAAAAGTTCTAATTTATTAAGGTTAGGTACTAGATTAGGAACTAAAGTATCTAGTACGTTATTATTAAATTCACTATCTAGTACATTACTACTAAGCTTAGTAGGTAGAAGATTAATAGTAAAAGGACGTTATATAGGAGCTAAATTATTAGACTCTAACTTATTAATATAAGGTAGCTAATTTAATATAGAGCCATTTTTGGGTAAGCTAGTAAGCCAGGTGCTATATATTTTAATATTATAATAATTAAAATAATTGGCCTTTAGAAAGTAAAGCTATAGTGCTATAGCAGAGCGCCTTATAGTATACCGCTTAGTAAACCGCCGACTTAGGTATTAGCCACCCTCTACTGCTATAGGCCTCACGACCAGTATATTAAGTTTAGTAGGTAGCCATAGTAGCTGCTTCTAAGTCTTTAGTGTGTTCTAGCTAAAGCAGTAAACGTAGCTAGTATAGCGATATTACTGGCCGCATATACGTACGACTTATAGATAAACGTATACGCGCGCAATCAGAAGCTCCTCTACTGCGGTAAGTATAGGTAGGAAGCTAGGAATAGGCCCCGGATTAAGCTCGTTGCTTTTACTAAATAGGGAAAAAAAGGTTAGATCTTTAAGGCTGTCGGCGTCCTTAATGCAGACTTTATATATACCTATATTATCACCCTCTATAGCTAGGCCTATTTAAAACCACCACTCCTTATAGCGACTACACGTCTCTATACGTTTAGCCTATAGTATACTCCTAAACTTCTTAATTCGCTCCCAATTAACAGCCGAAATAGGTAATAGTATAGCTATAGTTAGAGCTTACCGTAAGGAAGGTGGTATTAGCTATAGAGTGGCCGTAGTTAGAGCTTGCTAAGAGGGAGCTTACTAAGAGGGAGCCTATAGAGAGGGAGCTTGCTATAAGGGAGCTTACTATAAGAAAGGTGGTATTAGTAGTAAAGTAGGTATTAGCGGTAGAGTAGGTATTGGCGGTAAAGTAGGTATTGGCGGTAGAGTAGGTATTGGCGGTAGAGTAGGCGTAGGAGCTAGTTCCGGCAAAGACGCATTTAGGTCATTTAGAGCGCCTCTACTACTATAGAGCTTCATCTATAGTATATAGCGGAGGAGTAGGTAAGTAAGCTTTACCCCGCCGATTAAGAATGCGGTGCTCCCGTTATATTGCCCTAATTGTCTTCCGCCGTTAAGCTATTTTAGGGGTATCCTAACTGTTCTGGCCGCGAGGTAAGAAGACATTCTTAGTATCGGTTTTAGGTAAAGTATTTTACTAGCGCTTTATAGGATGAGTCTTAGTAGAACCAAGCTCTGCTTTCTGCCTATTTAAATTATATTTAGAGCCCTAAGAAAGTAAGTAAAAGTAAAAGTAATATATAGGGAAAACGCACCTTTAACCGATATGATTGATATTACTTTAAAAGCTTAATAGATGGGCCGTTTTTAATAAAATTAATACGGGGTTGTATTAAACAGCACTTGCTATACTTAATCAAAGCAGGTTCTACTATAGTTAAGACGCGTATAGTAGTATTAATAGAGATATTAACAAAAAGGTTGATTTGCTGATAGTAAGATCTTAAATATTTTAGTGTTCGTCACGTGTATTCTACAGGTAGATACCGCCCGCGTTTTTTTCTAACCAATGAGAAGCTAGCTTTCTAACCAATGAGAAGCTAGCTTTCTAACCAATGAGAAGCTAGCTTTCTAACCAATTAGAAGCTGGCTTGGCAGGGTTTAAAATTTTAAACACCTAAAAGTATAGACCACTCGTACCTCGGGTCAATAATCTTAATTTAATTTTATTAAACAATAAATTTTATTTAAAAATTTTATCTTAATAGCTTTTATAATTATTAAGTTATAACTTTTTTAAAGGGGTGAGTTTTGGTGTATTTTGGTGGGGGAAAACCGTGCATGAGGTAGGACCGTGCACGAGGTGGCCCATACTTGTAGCTCACATGTTTTCGTGACTCCAGGCAGCGACATCTCGACATCCTACAAGAACTCAAAGTTGACCACAACATCCGACACAACCGAAACAAGGGTAAAGGGGGGACTCTCCTAGAAAACCTGAGAGCTTTACAACATGTGAGCTAATCAATTCTCGCATCTGCAAATGGACTACTCGCTGACTTTCTCATCCTCAAGGTGTACGTGGCGACCAACAGACTTTCCGTCGACGTGTTTTCTCTCCATAAAAGAAGTTCTAACTATTTTATCTCTAGCCAAAATTGACAAGTTGTCGATTCTAGGGTAAATCCTCAACTCTCTAGCGGTCGGACGAGGTGCCCTGCTAACATAATCTAGCGTCCGCTCATTCGACAACACCCGGAGCGAGACTATTCAGTTCCATGCTCCACTGACTCTCATTGTCGGATATAACGGCTCTGGAAAGACTGTGAGATGCCGAAACCCTTCCAGTTAGACCTACTCACTTACTTTTTGTTTCCTCAGACTATTATCGAATGCCTTAAATATGCTACTACTGGAGAGCAACCTCCTAATAGTAAAGGAGGTGCCTTCATTCATGACCCAAAGGTTCAAGATTCAGAAGCTCCCTGTAACATAGATGTCAACTGACACATATAGTTGTGTGGTGAGAAGGAGGTTTTGGCTCAAGTCAAACTTTCTTTCAAATCTACCACTGGAGCAAAAATGGTTGCTACTCGTAGTCTGCAGCTGACTGTCGAAAAGACCACAAGAACCCTAAAGACCCTTGAGGGTCAACTGTTAATGGTAAAAGATGGCGAGCGGACTGCTATTTCGTCACGAGTAGCCGAGCTTGACCAAATTATGCCCCAGTATCTGGGCGTCTCAAAGGCCATACTCGAATCTGTGATCTTTTGTCACCAAGATAACAGCTTATGGCCGATGAGTGAGCCTGGTGTTCTCAAGAAGAGATTTGATGAGATATTTGAAGCGCTAAAGTACACTAAAGCCATCGATAACATCAAGATTCTGCGAAAGAAGCAGAATGAAGAGCTTGCAAAGTACAAGCTTATCGAACAACACGCTAAAGAAAACAAAGACAAGGGTGATCGGGCTGAAAAGCAATCCACGGAACTTTACGATGAGATCGAGCGACTCCGTACCCAAGCTGATAATCTTCGTGAAAATATTGAAGATGCCGCCAAAAAGTCACAGGAAGCATGGAGTCAAGCGGCAAGATATGAGCAAATCGTTGCACGCCTTGAGGGCAAACGCATCGAGGCGAAGGGATTGCAACGCAATGTAGAGGATTTGAAGCACAATATTAAAGAAATGACGGATTCAGATGATGATCTTCAGTCTATCCTAGATCGATATGAGGAAAGAGTAGCAGTGTATAAAGAGGACCAGGAGATGCAGAGGGTGCGTTATTCAGACCTCGCAAAAGAGCTAGAAGAGAATCGTTGTTCGCTAGGTGTCAAACACAGTGAACTCGGCAAATTCGAGGCTGAAAAGGACCAATACGAACGTCAAGTTCAGCACCGTGAGACCCTAGTTAAAGAGACTGCTCGCCGACATGGAGTCCGTGGTTTCGATCTTGAAGTGACCGATGGGCACGTCCAAGACTTCGTGGAGAAGATAGGCAAGATGTCAAGAGATCAAAACGCTGCTTTCGAGCGGGCTCGTAGGGAAACACAAGAGGAACTGAAGAAGGCACAACTAGCTCTCAACCAACTAAATGAACGCAAATCCGCCTTAAGTCAGAGAAAAGAGACATCTAAAGCTCAGATTGCTACTAATGACAAGAGGATGGCTAGCTTCCAGTCGGAACTTGATAAGATTGAAATCGACGAGGGCGGCAAGGCCATACTAGATTCTACTAACGAAGACATTGAACATCGGCTTATAAAAGCCAAAACTGATCTCAGCACTGCGAATTGGGATAAGCAAATCCAAGACCTGGATATCGAACTCCGAGCATTGGATGACAGGAAGGAGCAGCTTGACACAGAGCTTATTGAAGGGACAAGGCAAGCTCGCGACTCAGCTCAATTGGATTTCCTACAGAAGGAGGTGAAAGACCGGGAACGAAGCCTTGATACAATGAAAGGTGCACACGGAGACCACATCACTCAAGTCATTGGAACCGGCTGGGGCCCTTCTTCTCTTGAACACGACTTTCAGACCACCCTTCTTCAGCGAACCTCGGAGGTTAAAGAAGCCGAGTCGCAGCGAGACGGCACGAGCCGCGAGCTTGAACAGGTGAAATTCAAGATCACAACAAATCAATCCGAGCGTGGCAAAAAACTCAGAGAACTTCATGAGTGTGAGAAAGTAGTACGCGAAGCACTTGATGACGACGAAGAGATATCGGACTTCGAAAGTATTCTCCGACATCGAGAAACTCTATACCAAAATGAAAGCACAGACCAAGCAAACTTCTCAGCCCAACAAGATTATTTCAAGAATTGTCTAGGAACTGCTAGGGAGAAGAATATGTGTCGTCTGTGCAGCAGGCAGCTCAAGGATGAGAAGGGGTTTTCGAGAGCTGCATTTATTTCTAAGCTCGAAAAGATTGTAGAGAAAGCCATTGATGACGCAGCAGCTGGCGAAATTGAGTTTTTGGCATCAGAACTCGAGAGGGCCAAAAAAGCAAAGCCTAGCTACGATCTAATGGTCCGCCTCAGAGATATCGAAATCCCATCCTTGGAATCAGAAGCTGCTTCTCTAGAAACCGAACGTCAGGACCTCATCAAAAAAATCGAAAAAGAGGACGAGCTTGTTTACGAGAAGCAGGAGTCCAAGAGAGAGGTCGAATCCTTTACCAGGACAGTTCAAAACATTGCAAAACACCACAGTGAGATCCACAATTTTGAAAGACAAATCAGCGATCTAGCTGCGAAACAAAATGATTCCAGAAAGTCTAGAGGTCTAGAGAAGATTCAAGACGACTTGAAGAAAGTGAACGAACAATCAAGATCTATGAAATCTTCTCTTACCCAACTATCGGCAGACAGAGAGCGTGCCCGAAGCTATATTAACAGCCTGGAGCTTGAGGCTAGAGATATTAAGTCGAAACTTAGCACTGCTGTTTATCAGCTCAGGGAGAAGAGCAGTCTTATAGTGCGCGTTGAAGAATTAAAAGCGCAAAACAGTGAGCAACGAGAGGCAATACGATGTTTGGACAAAGAAACTCAAGATCTGCTACCCAAGATTGCACAGGCCCAAGCCAAATATGACGACATTAGCCGCCGTGGCGCTGACCGAGATCGGGAATTGCAGCAAGAGGCCTCGAAGCTCTCTGACAGCGTACGCCAGCTCCAGGTCGCTAATCAAGATATTAATTCATACCTTGAACGAGGGGGTCCGCAAAAACTTTCCCGCACGCGTCGAGAGATCGAAAGCCTGGGAGGAGAGGTTTCCCGAATTGAGAGTGAACAGCGACAGGTCGCAATCGAAATCAAGGCAATTGAGGACCAACTTCGTAATACCGACGATACAAAGCGTGCTATCAATGATAACTTGAGATACCGACGGAGTAGCCGCGAGCTTGATAGAGTTGTCATTGAAATCAAGCAACTGGAGTCACACAATGCAGAATCAGATAAGGACCGTTATGAGCGTGAAGGTAACAAATGGCAGATGGAACGTAACAAGTTGACAGCAGATCAAGCCAGTCTTATCGGTTCTATGAAGTCTAAGGATGACCAGTTGACGAAGTTATTCCAAGACTGGGAAACCGAATACAAAGATGCTGCCTACAAGTACAAAGAAGCCCATATCAAGGTGGAAACGACGAAGGCTGCAGTTGAAGACTTAGGTCGATATGGTGGCGCTTTGGACAAGGCCATCATGAAGTACCACACAATCAAGATGGAGGAGATTAATCGTATCATTGAAGAACTCTGGAAAAAGACATACCAAGGGACTGATGTTGACTCTATACTCATTAGGTCGGACAATGGAAACGTCAAAGGTAACAAATCCTACAACTATCGTGTAGTTATGGTAAAGCAAGATGCAGAGATGGACATGAGAGGACGGTGCAGCGCTGGTCAGAAGGTTCTCGCAAGTATAATCATCCGGCTTGCTCTGGCCGAATGTTTTGGTGTCAATTGTGGTCTCATCGCGCTGGATGAACCTACCACGAATCTTGATCGTGACAATATTCGTGCTCTAGCGGAAGCACTGGCAGAAATTATCAAGGTCCGCCGACAGCAGTCAAACTTCCAGCTCATTGTCATCACTCATGATGAGGATTTCCTGAGATACATGCAATGTGCTGATTTCTGCGATACGTACTATCGTGTGTCACGCAACGAAAGGCAAAAATCGATTATTGAGAGACAATCAATTGCCGAGGTGAGCACTTATTGTTTGTTACGCCTCGCTCGTCCGAAAGGATACTGACAGATATTACGATCTGCAGGTTGTGTGATGCAATTGTGGAGAAGGGACTGAACACCCGCCGGCCGTCTGACGGGGGGAAGGGGGGAATTAAAAAAAATTGCTTATACTGTTTCAGGAGTTGTCGTTTGGGTTATTGTAATGTTTGTGGCCTTTGCCGAGACGCATAAATGGGCATTACGGTGCGCATTAAGAGTGGTCAATCGGATATGTTGACCTATCCCTAAAGGGACCATTTGCTTCATACATGCATAGAATGCGAGTTTGCATGATTTCAGGATCTGTACTATTAAGACGATATAAATCCAGCAGTAGCGCCTCGAAGAGATTTCATAAATACACACGACCTTCTACTCCTCGTCTTAGAATTCTAGTTACCTAGCTACCAATAGATCCTGTTCTGTTGACTGAGCCTTTCACACCAAGTTTACGCGCTAAAATCCAGTCCCTAGCATGTCTGCGTAGTAAAGGGTAAGTTGCTAAGATATAGATATTTTTGTATATAATAATCTTCTTCTTTCCTTTGTTTAATGAGAGTATTCGATAGGTTCTGTAGAGACGAATGGCTCTCAGAACGGTTGCCCACGAGCCAAAGGGAATTCGGAATGCTAGAGCGAAAGTATCAAGGATAAGAACTCGGCTTGATCATGGCTAAAGATGATTCTTGTTTCCAGCTTTCGTAGAGACCAGCCCTAATAAAAGACTTTTACAGGGATCAATCTCAAACAATAGCTTGTAGCCTAAACGCTATTGTATAGTGAACATAAATATCTTAACTACTGACCGCCCATAAACTGCGATGTTCCATACGCCAAAATTTCTCAAAATACGCCGTGCCCATGCCACTGAATACAGCCCAAAAAAAAATATTGAAGACTCATCGGTTAAGTCACACCGAAATAGCCTATTTACCACCTAGTTCGGATTCTAAATGCTACAGATCTAGTCAGTACAATTTGGTTCAATAACCTTTGAGGAAAATTGTGTTAGCTTACAGTCCACTCAGGTACCTCCTTTATCTTACTCCACATGAATTTCTCCAGTCGGTTTGCCGCCTTGGCGTATGGCGTTGTCTCATTATTGTACCGGCGACAGTTATCAAAGATAAGCTTAGCGTCTCTGATAAAGTCTTCCGGGGTGGGGTAAAGATCATTCTCGTGTTTCTCTTCCATGGTGGCCAGATCCATCGGCTCCTTAATAACCTCGTAATAGTCCGCAACTTCATCTTTATTGACAGGCTGCTGAAAGGGCCACGCGTTGCTATTGTTCTGCATATCGTTTAGCAGATGTAGGAGCTGATTGTAGTTCGGTCCGTGGCGGGGAGCACGGGCTAATTCGTCCATATCTGGAGACCACCCAGACTCCTTGATAGCGGGAATAGAGAGAGGGTCAATTTTCTTCACGCCATCTTTCCACTGTGGGGGAGGTGGGTGAAGATTGTAAGACCTTGAAACGGCTCTTATCTTGGCATGAACGCACTCCTTTTGCTTTAACAGCATTCTTCCCGATTCCAAGTACCGTATCTTGGGCACCATGCTGCATTGCATGATTGTTCCGCCCTCATAGTCCTTGATGTATCCCATCCATCGTGGCTTCTCAAGCGTGATTTCTTTTGTGAAGCCTTGCTTTTTGAAGTATCCGATGGCGTAGTTGTCCGCATAGGTCAGGAAATGCATGACATCCGAAGTTGCTTTGACGTAGTCTTTCAGATGTGACATCAAATGCGCGCCGTAGCCTTTCACTTGTTGATCGGAGGAGATGGCACAAAAGACAATTTCGGCGAACTGTCGACCTTTGAAGGGCCGGTAGGTAATACCTCTTAGAAAATATTAGTCAGTTAGGGTCTTCATCAATTCCCATGAATGATTTCGGTACCCACCCCACCACCTCTAAAGGCTTCTTCACAATAGCCATGGATAAATGAGTTCGATCGTATACCAACCGTGCTATATAATCCTTCGGCATCTTAGGCAGTTGCTTCTGGAATATGCATTTTAGGCCGGTCAGAATGACAGTGCTGTCGCGTTTGCCGTCATTGTTCACAACGCGGAATTCGATTTCACCGTTGCGTTCTTCGATCACAGCCGGCTGCACCAACCAGAGTGGTCAGTTAACATTCACAAAGACGCGTTAGCGAATTACGAACCTTCTCTGGAAAGGGTACAGGCTTGGGGAGAGGCTGGACGGCGCCGCCCTCGGATTGTGAATCTAGGTCCTGCTTTGGCCTTTTGGAGGGACTTGCGGTGTCCAGAACTTCATCGGCCTTGCGCTTCGCTATATCCCGGTCAGTTCTGAGCGCTGTGATATACTCGAACGGGCCGCACGCTTCTTTTGAAGGCTGTTGGTTGCTTTGCGGTCCTTTAGGGGTGCCCATGGTGCCAAGCTGAGTTGTGTTTGCAAAGGCCGGAGATGGGCAGATGTGCAAGAAGAAGCAGAATACATGGAACTTACCGTCTTCTTTCAGGACAGGAGTCATGGCGTAGGGAGAAGCAGGAAGCCGTAAATGGATTCCCTCTTTCATTCATCGTTGTCTTTGCACGTCAGGCCCAGCGGCCACCATCAATGACAAGCCCAATTCTGCCACCGCCTTTACATAAGCGTGCTGAACAGGCATTGAGGACAGAAAGCCAATTCAACTCCAACCTCGACATTGAACATCCTCATGAACCACCTATGAGCTAACTTCATGTCTTCACCACTTCTCGAAATCTGGGAGGCTGCTTCTGCTTCGCCTTACCAAACAACCGTCTCCAAGAACTCCCAATTTGCCGTGGGATTCATTCTGCTCCTGCTTGGTAAGTCCAAGCTCTTCCAGCTGCTTGAAGCTCGACTGACAACTTGTTGCAGCTTTCATTCTCACTGGCATCTTTGGGCTAAGTATATCAATGTTGTCACAATATATTGACTTTATTTTTACTCACATACTCTAGATCGGTCACTCGTCAATCTCCCTCTGCTCGGTGTCCCAGCTTCGTTAGCATTTGGGTAATTGGACATCTTTAATCAACTGTGAGGAGCTGTGCTAATCTCTACCAGATTTGGAGCAGTCTATATGATCTGCGCGGTCGGCGTCTACGTCTAAAACCTCTTTCCTATACCCTCCACCTGGTACCGCGGCGTTGTGGTCGTATCGTGTACTCTACAGTAGCAAGAAATGATATAAATTTCAAGAAATTTCCGATCGAATTGAAGACCCTTTGACACAAGCTGTAACCACCGCGCTCTTCGCTCGATAGCTCAGCAAGATGGTGGACGTGGATCCAGAAGAACGTCCTCTTTTTAGTGCTGTCTCTAGTTCTGCTAGACAGCTCTACCTCCTCCTACGTTGTATTAGCTTTGCAGAGAAAGCTCAAGTTCAAATTTCCGAAGAGGGGCTTAGATTTAGCGTAGAAGAATCCAGCGTCATGGAGGGTACATACGGACCAAGTCAAACCATCAATCCCTTGTACAAACTAACTTCCCTAGGTCTTGCGTTCCTAGATAAATCCCTTTTCACAAGCTACCAATACAACTCTCCACCGCAGCCTCTCCACTCCCCGTCCTCTCAAAACTCCGTTACCTCCGATAACTGTATCTCAGAGCCCCCAACATTCCAAATTTCTCTCCCCTCTCTGCTCGAAACCCTCCAAATATTTGGCCTCACAGACCCCAACTCCTCCCGACCCCTTTGGTCGCGCGACGCGCCTTCCACAGCCTTCTCGACCCAGCTACTTGGCATGAACAACCTCTGCCGCCTCTCTTACGCCGGCCCCGGCTCGCTCCTCTCCGTCATCCTAACCGAATCCACCACCACGACGACATGCGCCTTAACGACGTACGAGCCAGCCTTCACAACCGACATACCGTTCACGCGGCACGAACTGGCCCTGAAAATCATCATGCGTGCTAGTTGGCTCCACGACGCCATCAGCGAGCTTGCCTCGACTTCTCCGTCTCGCCTAACGCTGCTCGCGCGCACACAATGCGGTCGCCCTTTTTTCGCCCTCTCCGCCAGCGGTCCACTCGGCAGCGCTCGCGTCGAGTTCAACACCGCCGCTTCCACTACCGCCAGCGCGGATAGTGGCCCTGGCTCCGCCGCTGACGCCTCATCCCTCCTTGAAACATTCCAGCTCGCTGACCCCGGCGCTCGCGTCTGCAATACATATAAATTTGCGCTTGTGCAGAAAGCCGCGCGTGCCATGGCTGTGGCGACCAAGGTGAGTGTGCGCGGCGCTGCGCAGGGTGTGATGAGTTTGCAGTTCATGATTGAAATTGAGCCGGGAAAGGTAAGTTTTGTTGATTTTCGCTTCGTGCCATATGTAGCTGAGGAAGGGGATGAGGAGGGCGTGGAAGATGAGAGTGGTGGGGACGACGAGGGGGAGGAAGATGATGACGAGGTCTAATAGGCTGAGGTACTTTAAACAAGTGGAGTGTGATATCGTTGTAGATAGCAATGTTGAACAAGGAAGAGTCGACAGGCATAACCAACAATGTAACATATCATATCGAATAAGACAAATGTCATGTATATGCATGCAGTGCCAGTGTAGCTTTATCATCATTCTTCAATTGTGGTCTTTTAATAGGTAGGTATAAGGGCTCGCCGCAGCAGAAAAGTAGTTCACGGGACCAGATCAGTAACCAGAAGCCAACATCACGAACTCGGCTTAAAGCGAGTACTCAGAAATCACCAAACGCCCTCCAGGATCAACTTCCTGTAGGAAGACCTAGCCGGTTCCATCCGCCAGCCCGGTGTGTGTGTATCTAGAGCCCTCAAACCAGAGAAAAAAGCAGACAAAAAGAAGGACGGAGAGCTTCGCAAGCAAGACTCTTGCAACCTAAAAAAAAGTACCTTGAAAAAACCCCGAGCATTGCTGACTTGGAAGGGAGCGTGCGGTTACCCAAAGTCCCGGCCGAGCAGCTCGGCCGAATCGGTTACCACGAAGAAAACGGTTATACTGTATAATCCATGAAAATCCGTGTTGTACAGTTTGAAGGGGGTGGATTGTAAATCGTAAATCTCTAGCATTCTTGAGTTAATTGCGCCATACTCGAGGAGTTGGTCCGCCTAATTAATGAGATAGCTATTTGCGAGCCTATCACCACTCGAACTCGCCGGTGGCTTTGTGGAAGAGATACCTGAGGAATCATTAGTCATGTCGGAGCAAAATATGCATATTGATAGATTGAGAAATTGTAGAGCGATATGAAGTAGGTCCAGAAACTCCTATTTACTTACTCTTTCTTGTTAGTCGTAAGGATACCATCCTTGAGCGTGCACTTCCATTTATTCTTAACACGCTGGACCTTGTCGTATGTGCAGAGCATGTAGTCCATAGTATCGTCGTTTTCGTCGTCACCATTGTCCAAATCATCGTCCGGGTCATCGAGGTCAGAGTTAATGGCGTCTTCATCCTTTTCTTTCTTTTCTTCATCCTCTTCAAGGCCTAGCTCGCCATCCAGCTGAGGAATCTGCGACATATGAGAAGGACCGGCAGCTAAAACCGACGATGGTTGACCGCGGTTGCGAACGGCGGTCTTTCGCTTTTTGCCTTTCGGTAGTTCGTCAAGAGGGACCATCAACCCGCTGTCCAAGCGCTGCGCCATCTGTTCGACTTGTGCGCGCATCATGCGATCAGCAGCGAGTCTACCATTCGGGTCATCATCGCCCTGCGCGTTCTTGGCAACAACTACAGTATTCCAATCATCCAAATAGTCGCCAGAACCATCGGTTTGGGCGTTGTAGATGTTGGACTGGCGTTGTGCAAGTGGTTGAGTGGGACGCTGAACCTGCTGGCCTTGACCAGGGATTGGCATTCCGAGGCGCTGCTGTTGATTAGGTAAAGCAATACCGCCTGCATGCTGGTTCATGTTTTGAGTAGCAATCGCAGCATGCGCTTGCTGGCCGAACAGTTTTTGTATATTTTTGTGAGCACGCTGATTTGCAACATCGCCCAGACCAGAAGTATAACCGTTCGAGTGAGAGTATGAAGCTACGGGATTTTCATACCCCGATTCTGACTTGATGTACATATCACTATAGTTGTTTTGAGCTAGCTGAGGAGGCGGTGCTGCGCTCGAGGGAGTTGGTGATGGCTCAGTCTTAGGTACGTTCGACGGTACGGTTGGGGGGTTCTGAACTTGAGTAGGGGGAGGAGGATCCCAAGGGAAGTGGGCGACGTGAAGAGCCGACAACTTCTGCTGCCATGCCTATGGAAAAAACCATTAGTCCTCGGCGTATTATACTAATACAGACTAAAAAAGGATTGAGATATTGCCAAAGAACAGGAAAAGAAAATGAGTCACATGATGGCTAAGCCGAAGGCAGGAAAGTGTCGGGGAAAATTGGCGGGGGTCTGGTGGGTGGTTGGGGCTATAAAAGTGCCCCAAATACAACCACCGCCCCGACATTCTGCGAGACTGTCGGCAACACAGCCAGCCCCGCTTTTGCGAGCCTCACCACCATTTCGCGCCCAGGCTGCCATATGAACACCGAACGACCAACATTCGCATTTTATCGCCAACAGCACTTTTGCGAAAATCAAAATTTGAAAATTATGGAAATATGAAACGTGGAGATTGTTGGGGGAGCGAAGAAAGAATTGATTTGAGAGGCTGAGCGAAAGAAAAGTTGCCACACACCTCTCGCATCTCCGTCAGCGTCGACTGATCGACTCCGAATTCTTCGAAATCGTTCTGCGAAGCTATGATCACCTTGGCGATGACCTGCTCATAGATATGGCCCTATTATGGACGTTAGCATAGTGTTATGATCACAAGCGCCCAGTTCCGGGCAAGGGCAGACAACGAGGCTGGGTGATCACTGACGACTACCTGGTTGGACATGATGCCGGCTGAACCAAGGGCTATCTTATGATGAAAGGAGGAGCTTTTCAATGGATAAGCGTTATCTTCTACCGCTGCGAGATGTCGCCGTTCGCTTTCAGGGTTGACAATGAAGGACGGGACGGGCGACGTCAGCGCTAAGGCAGCGACGCTGCGATCGGCCTCCTCTGAAGCCTCTTCTTGTTCAGTATCAAAGAGTGCCTGGTCAGAGGACGTATATTTGTGTATTTGTAGGACGGTCCGAAGTGCTTTCACTGCGGTCGTCTTTGGGCAGCAGGTAGTTGTATTGGATAGAAAGCACTCAGCGCCGCGGAACTTAAAGACATGTCTCGCTTAAAGAGCTCGCGCTAACTGCCGCCGACAAACACCAAAAATTGTTCACCCCAACCCTTCCGCGCCTTGAAGCCGCAGAATACTGCTTTCATCCCCACGACTGTGATAAATCGTGATCACTGATTCGCTTGATAGAGAGAATGCTCACCACCCATGTCGTCCAGCAGATTACCGATACCACGGTCGCACCAACTCCACCTTCGTAACACTCTACATCTATCCGTTACCGATCAAGCCTTTTCGTGCGACAGCAAGGACTCACTTATCAACACAGAATATGGCCTACTCACTTTCCTAACTCAGCGGGTGAACAGACAACATAACTCGCAATTTGCGGACAGTAGCATTTCCATAGTCGCATGAATTAAAGACTTAATTTAGAGTCTAACGAGTGGGGTTGCCAACCATCTTGCGGAAAGAAGAGTTCTATACACAGGCTCCTGCAAGCTCTCAGTTCCATCTAAGTTAAAAGGTCCTTTTAATACCATTTATAATCCATAGAATCCCAAAAGGTTGCGCCACACATATTTTCCTTCAAAAAACAATACCTACAAACGCCAAGTCCAAACAGACCAGTGCCATTTCGTTGAGATTGCGCCAAGCTGCGCTGTCCTGAAGCCGTCCCCAAATTAAATCTTTCTCTTTGCAGATAATGGAGAAGGGTAGTCAAAGACGAGTATTCGGATTCTTAGAAAGCAGGGATAAGAGAAGTTTTGAAAGCTAGATCAACATCTTTCCTGCGGAAACCCGGCGCACGACCAAGACAGACGCCCCGTTTCACGAGTTCTATTTGTCACAGTTAGCCAACCCATCCAACAAGAAACGGATACGGAGCTAGACTCACCTTCAATCAGCCTCGATACATCAACAATAGCAGGGACCTTCTTTTTCACGGGGATAGGTTCCACCCCCAGTCCCAGGTTGAAGCCCATGTCCGCGAAGCCACCATTGTCAAAGCCACCACCTAGGTCGAGCCCCAAAGGCTCAAACATTCCCATAGTGTCAACATCGGTCCGAGTTCCATAGCCGGTGAGACCCTGAAAACTCATGTCGAGACCATAGGGTACATCGTTCTGGGCCAGTACCTGGTCCAACATCGACATGCTGGGTGTGCGTGGGGGGCTGTTGGTAGGAACACTATCAGCACTGCTAGTGCTGTGGCCCGAACCGCTGCTTTGAGTGGGGCTCGCAACTTCCAAAACCTTTCCAGTCCGCTCAACGTCCATTACATCAAAGTTGATATTCACGCCCGACGAGTAGGCCAAACTACCCAGCCCATCGTTAGGGTTATCGTCAGCGTCGACAAGTGCTTCCGCAAATGAGGCTTGAGGGTCTATACGGACGCCCTTCTCTTCAAGATAACCCTCCACATCGTGCGCATCGAACCACTCGCCCTCAAATCCCCGCAGATCGATGTCTAATTCTTGATTCAAGGTCTGGTCTACTGTGCTCTCCAACCTTAATTTCCGTAATGGCCCAATACTCCTGACATTCCAAGAATTGGGCGGTTGGATAACATTACCATGCTCATCACGTCGAGGATAATGCGTACCTGCCCCACCTAAATGGATAAAGGGAGTCTGCCAACATTCTAGAGGCTCACCGGAAGACTTTGTGAGGAGACATCGAAACCTGTGCAGCATCTGTTCGCGGGTAATGTAGGGTAGTGAGAGCTTGAAAACATGGTTGACGGCCGCGGGACGAAGAGAGGCCATGCTGAGTAAATGGAAGCCACGTTCGATCGCTGCGCGAGCTAGTCTACGGGCAAAGGTTGTTTCCTGAAAGCTGTATGTATATGGGGCCCTTAAGGTGAGCTGTTTACCTAGGGAAGGCAATGCAGCTGGAGGCGTAGGTGTTCTAGTAGGAGGTGGAGACATGGTAGGCGAGAGGACGGTTGCAAAATATGTCTGGGGCTGGATGGAATTGGGCGAAACGCTATGCATGAGGGCGTCGATAAGGCCAAACGGAAGGGCTTGGTTATCCTGATTCGAAGTCTGTAATTCTGTGGATTGCTTCAGAGATGTGTCAGAAGTAGAAAGCGTATTCTGGTAAGAAACGGGTTGGAGGAGAGAAGTATCATTGTTGGCCGCGAAAGACGAGTTGCGCATAGCAGGAAAATAAGTTGTTGGCGAAAGTGTTTCACGCGGCGAGGACTTAGGCGAGTCATCAAGCTGAGCAGAATAACCCCATCCAATGTCCGTATGCTCTGGTACTGGCTCAACTGCACGGCTTGCTTGAGTAGTGTGAGATTCGCGAGGTGACCTTGCTGTTGCCGTTGCTTGTTGCAATTCTGCTGCAGGATCCAGGTCGGCCTCTGCAAACTCATCATCGTTATTATCGCTTCCATTGATGGCAGCAGCTCGGGCTAGCTTCACAAAGGTCTCTGTAGTAACTTTTAGTTCCCTAGCCAGCTCGGGTCGTAGAGATAGGATCCCAGAGCTGAGTGCCGAATCATTGAAACGCAAGAAGGACCGGTTCATTTCATCGATTGCAGACTGGAGTTCCGTGACTTGTTTCTTCAATGAAGAAATCGTTGTTTCTTTACGCTGGCGGTAAGCCCGCTGCGCAAGGCGAATCTGAGTACGTCGACGCTGCTACGGGGTTAGCTCTAATTCGCAAGGCACTTCGGAAAGTGTCCCAAAGTGACTCTCAGTCTTTAGTTGAGTGCGTATAGTGGAGTTGCGAAGTCGCTCCACAAAGCGGTCTCAGTGTTTAATCAACAACATCCAATGATATTTTGATGCGCCTGCAAAGAAACGCCGGATCCGTGGCAAAGGGCACTTGGTGTGTACGCATTGGCTTTGCTTCGCGCCACCACGCCATCATAAAAATACCCCTCTCTTTTCTCAAATACAGCAATAGGGGATCTCCTGAAGAATGAAAGTTTCACTTACGTCGGCAGCGGTCTCATCCTGGGTATCAACACGGGGCCTTCCTCGAGCCTTTTTCCCGGCAGCACTTGCATCCTCACTGCTAGCACTCGTCCGTGAGCGCTTTCTCGAGGTCGGTTGGTCGTCACTCTCAGAAGAAGTCATGATTGCTCGCTGCCAATGCGCGTAGTTCTGTAATCGAACGAGAACGGATATTCCGGGATAGCGACTCTGTCTTATTTTTGAGCAGATACAAAGCTCAATATACTAGGCGTTGAACTAGGTAACGAGCAATCTATTCCTCAGGACTCTGACAGTGTAAAGCAGATACGTAACTGGAAGAGGTTCAAAGGGAAATGTGGCCAGCAAGCCCTCAAAGTAAGCAGGCGTCTCTGCCAGGTTAGAAGGCTTGGTAATCGTGCCACACGTCTGGTATAACGACAGGGCTTACTCAGTCACAACGCAGGGTCGGGTCGAGCTAAATTCCTGGAAGCAGCATGCGGTTGGCTCGCCTCACAAATCACCAATCTACAACATAAACACCATGCATCGCCCGAACAATAGTCAGGGCAACGTCCAAAGGCGTGGGATTTCCATTGCGACATACGTCAGCTGCCCATATCCTCCTTGCGGATCCAGACTACCATTCCAAGTGTTCCTCGGGAAGTTCCAGAGGTCAAGGGTAGATATTGAGCCGTCTTTGTCGTGATTACTGAACATTGAAGCCACCTGCGGTTAATATGCCTATATTGATCCATTGTGGCGCTGCTTTTGACGCTACATCCTCGTGATAAGCAACATGTGCTTGAAGCAGTGTGCGCCCGTGCGCTGATACTGTGGCCGAAGCGATCTGCGACTAAGGAATGCGATCAGCCCAACTCCAAAGAACCCTCGCACCAATGCCCACCTCGCCAATACCATCGCTTTGTCCGATGATGTGTGACGACGAAGGCTCAGTAATTTACCTTGCAGTGCCGCTGACATACATATGGCCCTGTTAACATAATGAACCACACCTTCTGAAGCCCCGAAATTGGTTTGCTGTTCTAATGCAGCAACATGCAGCTATGCGCAGCTACACGCAGCTAGCCTAGAAGTTTCTTGATCTCCTCGGGAGCGGCACATAAGAGATTCAGGGTCCCAAGAGCAGAATTGTATGGAAGGCGCGCCGAGAGCCTAAGAAAAGAAGGCCCGTGCATGAACACTAGAATCAAAACCTCTAACGTAATTTACAAGCGAGTGGTACCACCCCAAAAACTCACTAAATATCTTAACAATGGCTTGATAATAAATTATAAAAATTTAAAATTAGACTCTCTTAATGTTGGTAATGGGGTTATAAAGGTGACCCTAGTTATATAAAGGTTTGCAGGTTTTGCAAATAAATTTTATCTATATTTAATTTAAATTAAGCGTATCCCTTGCACCGTCAAATTTGTGTTCAAGGTGGTGGCCCGTGCTTAGCCAATCATATTGCTGGGATTACAGGCGGTTAGTATTCTGCCAGGAACACCAAACTTCGTCACGTGCGACCTTTGTAAATAGATTAAAACTTTATACTTTGAATACTAACACTTATGGTATGAAACAGATCATCAAATGATGAGGACTTTGTTCCACCGACTTAGTATCCTAAATTACCTAAGGGAAAGAAGAAATTATAACCTCCTAACCCTAAACCTATCCCTCTATTTAACCCTCTTTTAATTCGCGATTATACCTAATATAGACGCCTAAATATACCAGAATAAATAGATAGGGGCGATCCTTACGCTATATTTAGGTTATTCTTTACTAATAAGCTTTTAGATTGGCTGGTGGAGTATATAAACTATAATATAGAGCTTAATTTAATACTAGAAGAGCGTTAACCTAAGGAGTCCCTTAGGGCGTGGAAGCCAATATTAAGGAAGGAGCTTCTTGTGTACTTAGCAGTGTGGATTTATATAGGGCTCTACGGCGAATTGGCTATAGAGAACTACTAGTATAAGGACTTAAGCAGTGGAATGATTTATATTATTTGGGATTATATTAGTTGCAGTTGCTAATATTAAATTGATTGCTACCTCTACTGTATAACACTAAAGGAGGATAATAATAAGCCCTTCTGTAATACTTTCTAATGGATAGAGGACCTCTCTAAGTACCTTTAGCTTTATTGCCGACGATTCTACTAGCTAGGAACTTACTTTGCTGTTAATAAGTTAATTAAACGTTTTACCGGTCGCGTGACTGAGATTATAAATATACCTACTAAACTAACGCCTGAGGGATTTAAAATATGGATATTAGCTAATTAGGGCTACGTTCTTAACTAGCTCTTTTATTTAAAGGGTTTAAGAAAGGGCCCCTATAATTTAGATATGTCCTTTATTAAAATAGATAAGTTTTTAAAGACTAAGGCTATTATTCTTAACTTGCTACTATAGGAAGATATTAACACTAAAACGCGTCTCTACCCACCTTATAAATATATCGTTTAGCTTAATAACCTATTTACTAGTGTTTGCTTGCTCTAATATCTTTAAGCGGAAGGAATTAGCGCAGTAGAAACCGTTTGGATAGTAAGGATAAAAAGGGAGGAGTAGGAAGGTAAAGACCACAATGGAGGTAATACTAATTGCCAGCTAAAGGAGCAAATTAGCCCTACCCTTGTTGACCTTAAATTATACTATAATAACTAAATTAAATAGGGTAAGCTATATATAGAGGTCTTAAAGAATGGCTAGGTAATAGAGCTTGCCTAGAAGGACGCTTAGGTAGTGTTATTTATAAGTACTATTAGCGACAGTAAGTTAATTAAATACTTGCGCTTAATACTATGGCACTTATATTATATATTACCAGTTTCTAATTTAATGATAAGGCTTTAATAACGGCCGGCTGGAATCTCTAGCGGCGCCTTACAAACTAGGAAGATGTTTGGCGACAATGCTAGGGCCTAGCTAGAAATTCTAACGCTTATAGATCTCTATAATTACTATATAAAAGGTGTTAATATAGCTAATTAACTAAGGTTATATTACGTTACTTATAGGCGCTTTTAGAAGACTTAGCGACCTCTATTTAACTTCCTCCTTACTATAATTACTACTAATTGCTTTAAACTCTTATTGTTCGCTTACCCTAGTTAGCTATATAAAGCTAGCCATAAGGCGTTCCTTAAGAAGCTCGTTTATCGTTTTTTTAAGTCATCTATTTAACTAACAATACGGTCCTTACCTTCCTTAATTATATAGAAACCGGCGGTAGAATATGGATATAAGCTAGTTAAGATAAGCAGTAAGCTGCTTACTTATTAGGAGTGTAAGCAGGCAGGCAGGATAAACCTAATTAAGCATAAGAGCCGCCAGAAGCCTTTGGCGGAGTTGTTAAATAATTTTATATTAAGGTCGTCAAATAGTAATAAGAGGGTAAGGAGGAAGCAGGCGCTAAGAACTCGTTTTGGCTGCTAGCTTTGTTAAATACCTCTCTATAGGGCGGGTGACTATTGGGGGCTTTATATAGATCAACTGAACACCAAAGAATAAGCTTGTATGCGATAATATCTATATATTTGCAGCCTCGTTAATGGTGACGACGATTTTAGGTGTTGTGCGCACGGGCCACCATCTTGAACACACTGACGGTGCAAGGGATAGATAAAATTTGTTTATAAAACCTATAAACCTTTATAACTAGGGCCACCTTTATAACCCTATTACCTACGTTAAAAGAGTCTAATTTTAAATTTTTATAATTTATTATTAAGCCGTTGTTAGGATATTAAAGACCGATTTTTGTGTTTCTTTAGGGGGTTTTTAGGGTGGTACTACTTGCTATAGATTACGTTATAGACATTAATTAACGTAGCTAACCGGAAAGCGAGCTACCCTACGTAGCGAGCCATACAAGAAATGGCAACTATTTTTAGTTTTATAGCAAATTATACTAAAATTAAAAGGCCTTAGTATATTACACTATACTAAATTAATCCTTACCCTCTGTTACGGCACTGACGCGCGTAACCTGGATAGGGCCTAGTCAGGGGGGTTCGCTTACGTCTTGGCTCCATGTATATAGACGTGTCCTTTCCACGACCTTCTTCTACTCCTCATCTTGATATCCGGGTCAATAGACTACCAATTGTACAGGCTTGCATACGTTCTACGGCGCTCGTGCCTCGATTGACTGAGTCGCTGTGACACCCTCTTATCAAGTGTTGAAATGAACGACTGGGGGGAGTCAAAAGTAAGATAGAAGGTTGAATTCTTTTGATATTTGGTAGGGGGGTAAGAAGCTCGTATTATATACAACAATAATTAGGTGGCTGGTAACAGCCACCCTATATTAGGCCCAGCCACCCAATTCTCAACATCAAGCTATTTAATTTTAATATTGGCTGCCGCGAGCTTCTTTTAGGGAGTTGAAATAGTAACTATTTTACTATTAGAGGTATATAAAAATCCTATAGCAGCTTTACCGATTGCTATATTTCCTAGCATAGTAGTAGGGGCGTTAGATGATTTTTAATAGTTCTTTAAGGGGTTTAATCTATCAATATCCTTAGGGTCTTATCCTATTTATAGTTTATAAATATATTTAAGTTCCTTCTTAGGAAAGAGGGTAATATAAGCTTTAGATAATATAAATAACTTAGTTAATTAAAGCACTAATATAGTAAGAGGGGCGTGTAAGCCTATATAATTAGGTTGTCTATTAACAAGGACCTAAAGCTAAGGAAAGGAAAGGAGAAGAATAGTAGTACCGCTTAAAGTTTTATATAGTTATCAGTTACGTAACTATATCTACCTACCTTTCTCTACTATAATCTGCCTATAACGAAGCCTTATAGTAGATACTACGGTTGACTTATTAATAGGCTAGGTATATAGGTAAATATAATAATACGATTTAACTATAGAGTAGGCGCCTAATACTGACGGTACCCCTTCACAGTAAGTAACTACTACGCCCTTACCCGTAATCCTCATGGATATGAAACGGATTCAACGTCCCCCGACCCCCAATTGGAAGCATCGACGAACCCTCACGATCGACGAACGAGCGAGCGAACGAACGAACGAACAAATATACTCCTTCCCAACCCTTAGGGCGATCGCCCGCAGAGCATGCGGTCACTCGCCGGTTAACCGCACTATACTGCCTGGTAGCCTAGATAACGACTACACGGTTTTACGGTCTCCTCTCTACGGACTGGTCCCCCTAGAGAGGGCCTAGCAACTGGGGCCTAGGCGGAAAAGATTCCTGGAGCACACACATAATATCCCGCTCGCCTTTCGGTATTATGGTCACGGATAAATCCCCGTTACGCCTTCGATAGGCTCTAGAGGGGGGGACGGCGTATAGGGTAAATAATAATCTATGAGAGATGGCGCGTATAGGGGACGGTTAAGACAGGAGACTATAGCATATGGTAATTAACGCAGAGCCTAGCTGGGACGTAGTGAACCCCAGCTCTAGCTCTAGGCAAGCTAGGAAAAGTGGTTACCACGGAGATCTAAGATCCAGCGGAGGTCAGGACGTAGCCGCTGGCTACGTTTGGGAGGGGCAAACCGGGATCTTTTATCCTACTGAGGTGGCTTATAGGGCTTTTCCCCCCAAAATACGAGGGGTTTTCCCTATATAATACACACTTTCCCCTACGTGCGGAGTAGTCTGCGTGGGCCTAAATAGGATCCGTAGCAGGCGTTAATCAAAGAATAATATATATAATTACTTAAATAAAGAGGCGTTAACACTTATGTAAATAGGTAAAAATTGATAAAATGGGGGACTTGACAGCCGGAGGGAAACATATAAGTGTCGGTGGCGTTTATATTTTAGTGGCAGATGTTTCGATGTCTTTGCGGTCGCGCACGGTGCAAGGGATAAGCGTGGTCTAAAGCTAATCGTGGTCACAAAGCTGGTTTAAAAGCTCTGACCACGTTTATCTTTTCTGACCACGCCGAGTTTTCACGCAAACCGTTATAATCCTGTTACTTACTAGGCATAAGTGAAAATAAACTTAGGCAATAGCTCTTAATTTGGTTCTTGTTTAACTTAGTTTAGCTAAGCTTAGCACCCAGGAGATGAAAGTTGGAAAAAAGTGTTGGACGACCGCAAGTGGCAGGCTGCGTAGAGGCTTCCACAGCCTAGATGAGCCGTTCTGATTAAAACAGCC
>Ga0307515_10004069_pt1 | contig 30506 bp, 27 predicted proteins | sample 17_EM_MG_FD_194513 | JGI IMG/M metagenome (GOLD analysis project Ga0307515, IMG submission 194513) | Populus trichocarpa ectomycorrhiza microbial communities from riparian zone in the Pacific Northwest, United States - 17_EM | ecosystem: Host-associated > Plants > Roots > Unclassified | place... | reverse complement strand
CCGGATAAAATATATAGATTTTGGAGTAATATAGTGTATAAAGCGGTAAAGGTGCTTAAGGAAGGTACGGAGGAGTTGTATAAAGTAATAAAATAGTATATAGAGATCCTATAAAGCTTGCAGGACATCAGCAGTGATATTAGCGATCAATGAGCAAATTAGAACGTCGTACTTACTATCGCGAGTCTTGGCATGGTGTTGAACGACGATTAGTCGTCAATTATAAAACAAATGAGGGCAGTATATGGGCAGTAATAAGGGTAACGCGATGAGGGCAGTAATAAGGGTAGTAATAATAAAGGCGACGCGTTATGGGCGACGTGATATAGGCGACGCGATGGGGATAACGCGGTTAGGAATAACCACCTTAACTTCATCAACTCCATCAAATTAACTACATCCAATCGATCTGATCATCTACAAAGCCTCGAACGGATTAACTCGGGCGTTGCTACACGGCAATTTTAAGCCAATAGACGAGGCTTGGCTCCCTTAGGTGACGTTCGCCCTTACCCAAATCCTTACCACTAAGGCCTTACTGGTTCCTGGTTACCTGGTTATCGCTAAAGCTTCAGAACCGATCCAGATTAAGCCAATAAAATCGTCTAACCGGTTAGGCTTTGAATTTTGGTATAACCGAACCGATCCAATAAAGTAACCTAACCAGTGACATCACTGGCCCTACCGAAGCTCTGCACGGAGCTCTACCGAAGCTCTGCACGGAGCTCTACCGAAGCTCTACATGGAGCTCTATCGAAGCTTTATATCTACTATAATATCTACCATAATACCTTCCCCCTTTTTTCCCACGTGACTGGGTCTTTGGGTATTTACTATGGTTGACCTACTAAATTACCCAACCCACTGGGTCTATACCCACTTGGTAACCCAGGCTAGATCGGCATTAGGCTATATAAAGCTATTAAGCCTTAATCGGTAGGAGGTGGATTTTGTATAAACCCCTTTATATTATTCCTTCGAATCTGCCCCGAAGTCTCTTCGCACCCTTACAAGTATAAATTAAGCTGCCTAAAAAGGGTTTACATATGTGGAACTATAGCGCTATAGCCTAGAGGCTCTATGCGCAGTATTGTACGTAGTATAATATAAAGGATAATAATAAAACTTGCCTAATTAGGACAGCTAGCTGACAGCCTGATAATCAGCGTACGTTATCCAACGGTCAGCGGACAGCGAGCGATCCAACCGACACAGTGAGTCAGCTGTAAGGCTGAAGCTTGCAGCCAGGCTGAGTGTTAGACACATTGATAGAGATATTAAGGCTTTAAATCAAAGATAATGCAGTAGACGCCCGGCTCATAACTGTCGAACAGACGATCAAGAATAAGGACACTGAAATGAAGCTTTAGGGCCCCAATATATACAAGAGATGGGTTAGTCACAAGCACCCCTAATCTAACTCTGATATAGCAGTGATCAACGCCAGGCTGATAATGTCAGACGTAGTTTCACCTTCTCGATGACCTTCATTATTATCTCTCCCGTTACCAACACGCCCCCGATATGTTCACCTGCACCTCTCCTTATGCTTATATCTCCAAGACTTCCTTATCGAGCTCATCTGCCTTCGAGGTGGAAGATCGCCCCCAGGCGATAATTTGGACACATAAAGACATCACAGCAAGACCGATACCGACTGGGTCTCCGGATATCGCCGAGGATGTAATGTGCCTGGTGTGCGCCCATATCTATCCACAGCATATTCACTAGCTCCTTTCTCTTTTTAAAATTCTTTCTGTCTTACTTAGTCGGCAGTCAGTCTTAAGCTCCCGGACTCTAAGCTGTAAGCCCCCAGTTCTGGATTTATGATAGCTTTTATGGATAAAATCATGATTTAAGAAACTCCATAGACTATGATTGCGAAAACCATGATTGTATCCTTGAAATGGGAGAGGCCGTATCTGTTAAAGAAAGCTATTCAACCAGATTTTCAGCCCCAAGACCTAGAATAAGACCGGCCTCGCCGCGTTGATACCTGAACGATCCCATTTCCGTGGGGCAGTACGATCCATCCAGGTCTGCCAGTCATGATCTCTCGAGGGCTTCCAAATGTTAATATACTCCCAGTAGTCAGGATACCATCCAGCCGCCTCCCAGTCTAAGATACCCGTAATGCGATGGGCTTGGTCGACCATAATGTTTCTCGGAGCTATATCAGCATGTGTAAAAACAGAGAGATCAGAGCGTGGAAGCATAGTAGGCAAGTCCTCTGCATGCAGTCGGCCATTATAGTAGAGATAGCGCTGATAGATGCGGGCTCGAACGGCAGTATCATCTTTAAGAGGTGTAGGTGTGAAGATCATTGAGCCATCGGCCGCAACGTCGAAGACGTGGCACATGTCAGGGAATCGCTGACATATGCGTGCTTTCATCGTGGGGTCTTCAAGGAGGATGTCTGGAGGAGTTGAAATTTGGGAATTCCTGAGGTCATTGAGGAGGGGATCGAAGGTGGTGGGCGTTCCATCGGCCGAGCATTGGAAAAGATAACTGAATTCTGGCGGTTTTGGGATTGTTCGTATCTTCGCAATAAGGTTCCAGATATCGATGCAAACACGCTCTTTCGTGTGTTCATCCAGTCCATCCCAAGAAGCATTAAGCGGGGAGCCTAATATGTGCGACATTGCCAAGATGCCAACCGAAGTAAAGTACGCTGATTCTTCAGGAAAGACTTTGGGGAGCGGTAAATCAGTGTATTTGGCCACGAGTTTCATGGCGACCTCTTCGTTCTTGTGCACTCGGTTACCTACTTTAAAGATAGTGCTACAATCATCAGCATATCTGTAGACATCTGCCCCATGTTGTCGCGAAATGTAGATTTTCTGAGGGACTGCTGCACTTATCAGTAACTACTAGATAGATAGACCCTGTTTTTACTGACGAGAAGATGACATGGGAAGATGCTAATCACAGAGCACACTTTCCCAGCGGACTGTAGTGATATACGACTGGCTTGTCTAGTAAAAGCACGAGGTTGAGGAGATACGGGTGTAAAGCAGTGTTCTCGAAAGGAGAATGTTTAGGAGATCGCGCAAGGCTTGATCGCTATTTACGTGAATGTAGGTGTCATATTGAATATTGTCGACCAAGACCGGCTTTTACTCACCCTGTTTCAGTTGCCTACCACCCTATGACTCACCACTTGTTTCTGTTGCACCTACACCGTGTATTTACAGTCTCATTTTCTTCATAGATCAATCTACACACAAGTTCGTTCGACAAATATTCTCCGACCATGGCCTCTTCTTACAGGCAACGTACTACTCAGGTCGGGCGCCTTTTATTCTATTCTGCAAACATTGACCCTACCTCCTCACAATTCTATCTAACCAAGTCAACCTAACCACCTGTAACACCATTACACATGCGATCCCAAAGGCAAAACTAAACGCCGCCGCCGCGTACAATAAAACGCACATGGTAACTCTTGCAGAAATTCCAAGCGCTTTCGTATCTTCGTGATGAATACAGTAAGAAATGTTAAGTGCGCCATAATACCCATGACAAAAACAGTACTCCTCCGTTGCCATAACACTACTAAATCACTTCAACAACAACCATTAGCCGCCCCTCCATCCATACAGCGCGCCCCACCTGCTGCCGTATTGCGTCCCACTCGTCCTGGTCTCGTACCAGCACGAGCCCACTACCAGTCAAGGCGCGGATGTCAACCTGCGGCAGCTGGAGCGGCGCCGAGAAGGGTTGGACCTGTGTAGTTGCATTTTCCAATGCTGGTTTGGCGTCTTCGGTAGCTGAGGTGGCTTGTACATGTTGCGGTTTTGATTGTGAATCGAGCGTGCCGTCGCTGTTGCTTTGAGTCGGGGCATTCGAGTCGGAAGTATCTAGGCCTGCGGCTGCTACAGCGAGGCCGCGGAGGAGGGCTGGGTCGGTGCTGTCTGTTTTTATCGAAGCAGAGTTGGGAAGAGATTGAGATTGCGCGCCGACAAGTCGTTCCAGTAGGCCGCGCACTGTGTCCTTAAGTCCTTCGTAGGAGAGGTCATGGTAGGGCGAGTTCGATGCTGAAGGGATTTCTAGACGAGGAAGCAGTTTGGCGTTATTTTTCGTGACAATTATGCTCAAAACATTCGAATATAGTGGCGGGTCTTGATTGGGTGGGTTCGTAGGCGTTGAATTGGAAGATGCAGTGTTCGTGGGATTGTGATAGAGGTTTAGAGTGTGCGAGTTCGATTGCTGATGCTGGTGGCCAGGCGTAACAATCGACGGTGGGTGAGATTGAGAACTAAGAGATAGGGGCAGAGAAGGTGTTAAAGCTGGGTCTAGAGGTGTTTGCTGTCAAATGGTTAGTCAGAAGATGGATACGGAAATGGCAATCATAGCTGGAAACTGAAAGCGATTGCGATAGGAAACGAGAAGCAGTCACACATACAAGCCGGGCCATTTCCCCATGTCCTTCAAAATTCCCCGATTCTCCAAAATCTCCGCCCTGACCAGTTTCTGCGCTCCCCTCCGTTTTCTTTGCGCCTCCTTTCCGTGTCTCGATCGCATACATCCTCTGCCTCTCATTCGTGACCATCCTCCTGAGCAGTGGTGTCACAAGGCTAACAATTTTATTCCCATCTCTTGGCCAAATCCACTTCCTCCCTTCAGTAGCAACATCCTCCCCCTCTCCTAGCGCCCTTGCTGCCTCCACTGCATCTCTCTCCCCTGGCTTCTCCACATTCTCTCCAAAGAAACGTTCGCCGACTCCATCGCTTAAGAAGTCCCGTACGCAGTTGAAGAGGCGTAGTTTGACCATATCCGTATCTCCCTTCCCGCGATTTCCTACACAGTTCTGGCGTTCCGGGTGCGCAGGGTCTAGCATATAAGTCTTGGCCTGTGCTTGCAGGTGCAAAAAGTTCTCGGGTGATAGTTGCAGTGACATAAAAAGCTTGGACATCGGAGGGCGCGTATATTTCTTCGCAGTGTTCCCAGACGGTCTCCTGAACAAAGCCGCAGCAGAATGCACGCCTGTGGCGCGTGCATCCGTAATGGAGCCTGAGAAGGCATTGGGGCTAGAATGGGCAAATTCAGGACTCTCGGTCGGAGCGTCCTGGCTGTGTTGATTAGGTTCAGGGAGATCATGATCTTGAGGAGATTTCGCAGAGGAATGCTTCACGCGCTTGTTCCGTGAAGGGCCATTCTCGCTGCCATCCGTCTCTTCTTGCTGAGGACTAGATGCCCGTTTCCGCTTCCCTTTACTCTGTGGTTGCGTATATGCTACTCCAAGACCTTGTCCGCTACTACGCGTTGTCCTTCTAGAGCCCGTACCACCACTGCCGTTTGTTCCAAGCTCTGGCGCAACTTGCGCTTGCCCTGCAGCGGAATTTGCAGCTTCTAATAGCTCCGCGAGTTGGTGGGTCCCTTCGAGATGCGGGTCTGCTAGGTTGTGTGAATTCTGGTTGTCATAGGCGTCCATAGAATTGTGGGTTTGGGTGGAATCGGGGTACATAGGCGCGGTAGGAGCGACTGAGGTCGATAATTCATATTCCTCATTTTCGGGCGGCCCGTAGGAGTGGCCGTTAAGACCATTCTGGTAGCTATGACCGCGTAGTTGGTAGTAGGGCGCGTTGGTGGTCATGGTAGAAGGGCGTAAGAGCTTTCCATGCACCGATTCTCTCTTCTAGAATTGTTCAAGAGCACAAAATCACGATTGTTTGGAGGGTTGCAAGGGCTCATCTATTTCATGTGCGGAGGAAAAGAAGATATGGACGGAGGAATGGAGGATGCTGGTTAGGAAAAGTAGTCAGCTTTTGGTGTCATTTCCGGCGAAAATCGGACAGACATTGGGTACCTGAGACTGCTTGATTGCTTGATCAATTACTTCCAGATGTCAAGTGACGCGACACCACTTTAAATTCGTAAGGTCGTGATGGTCGGCGGTTTGCGTCGTTTGTTGGCGCAGTTTTGCGTGTTTGATGGACACGCCAGGAAGAGAGTGTTGGCCAGCTTGCATGGGTCACCCGTTCGTGCGGGTCTTGCAGTTTTACTGTACACACGTATATTCTGGTCATAACAGAGAGCAGAACCTAGGTGAATTCAATGGCTTGATGGATGTCTCTATGCCTTTAATGACATGTGCTCAAATGCTGCAAGTACCAATCATATCCATGATTGCTATGCTAATTTCCCTCCAGCCCTCCATTCTACAACCGTGACGCCAGCCACGAGATCCTAACGCCGTGGAAGAATAGTAGAACATACAAGAAGATCGAACATGACCCCAAATATCCAGCACAATACCCGTTAGGAATACCTTAAATTCCTAGTCCTGTACATAGTACAACGCTACCCGCTGCGAGTGTGGTAATGTTAGCTTTGGCGAACAATGAAAAAATTCATATCTGCAGTCGAAAGGTCGATTTTAGGATCAATGAGAGACTTGTTCTTAAAGATATCTGAGGGCTTTGGTTTAGCCTTTTAATATCCGTCTCCCTCATGCCACTGACGGCCTGCTTCCATTGCCCTGTTTGCTGGATTCATGCCTCTCTCAAACGCCGCCCCCTTCCTCTTATTCACATCGTCCCTGAGAGTCTCGATCTGCTCTTTCAACTCTTTGTCTTTCCCTGGTTCCGGTACATCCAGTTGCTGAGCCTCCTCGAATCTCCCTTCTTCTTTCGCTTCCTCAATTGCTTTGCCCTTGTCCTCCCACTCCCTAAGCTCGCCTTCCTTATCCCGCATCTGCTGCCGTACGCTGATGAATTCGTTAAATTGGTCCTCGCCTCCGAAGCAGACACCAAAGCCGTCGCAGAAGCACGTGTGTACCTTTGGACAGAAGATGTTGTTCCCAGTGAAAACGAATTGCCAGACATATTCCCAAATCCGTCCAGATATGTAGTCGCTCAATGGCGTATGGAGGAGCCAGTCGCGGTACCAGACATAGCTAGACAAGGGCCTTGCCTGAATGCGCTCCGAGGAGAGAGCGAATTGCGCGCAGCAAGGCTGAGCTAGCACACTTGGAACTTCATCAAGAGGGAATAGCTCGCTCCACGACTTGGCTAGCAGTGACTGTTCTTGCTTAAACATATCCTCCTCGACTTCGCCCGGGTGCATCCAGTTGGGACACCCGGGGTCCCAGCTGCATCGCATGTTCATGTATCCATCTCTCCACACTCTATTGAGGCTGAGTCTGCGGATCATCATGGCAGCATCATTATCCAGTATATCGTCGTTGTGCCAACTCCATCGATGCGCGTGCATGAAAATAGCAACGTCAGGAAGGTCATCGTAGTTCTCGATAATCCATGACAAGTAGATCATAACCTCGTGGCCTTTGTTCTTTGGTGGATGGAGTGGGGCGGAGGGGTCATCCGCAACATAAATAGCCGTCTGCTGGTCCGGGAGCTCCTCCTTAATCCAATTAACATCTTCCTCCTTTGTCCGAGGAACAACCAGAATGGAAGTGAAATTATAGTCGGAGGGTTTCTGATCGCCTTCTTTAAAAACTGGCCTGGGATTCCAGTTCGCGTAATTTGTTTCTTCCTCAGATTTTGGTGTTCCCTCTCCATCGGGGTTCTCCGTGGTTGGTTTTTGCTGATCTGACAGAGCCTCGCCCATCCCAACAGCTTGTGGTAAGCCTCTCCATGTCTCCCGCACGCTTGTACTGTGGTATAGGAAGAAGAAGAACACGGCCGAGGCGATGGCTAGCAGGGGTAGGAATCTCTTCTGTAATGCCATCATAGGAAAAATGTGGACAGTGGAGAAAAGCCGACGAACTGCACCGCGCAAAAGCGATTCAGGATACGAAGGATCCGGGCATGAGTATAGTAAATGAGTTCCTGGAGGAAACAGAATGTTAGTGAAATGCAGGACTTGTACGTGGTTCGTGTTTCATGACTCCATGATCACAGCAGTCTGGGACATGGGTTGCTTGTTGCACCATAGTGGACATAATTACCTGTCTTTCAACGATTAGACATTTGACATGGGCTGTAAGACTTGATGCTACCGGATTTTGCAACACAGCAGTGGCAAAAGGCTATACGTAGCAAGAAAAAAAGGGTATATGGAATATTTAACTGAAGGAAACAAACGAAGGGCACAAAATGAACTCGTACACGACGCAGTAGTAGGTGGATGCAGCTGACGAAAAGGAACGGTCTCTTTCCCTTTCGCAGAGGGGCTGACAGTCGTAATAGACGGATTTCGGAATTCTTGTAACGTTGGTTACGTCGCTCGATCAGGAAACCGTCGATTAAGCCTTGCGGCTGGTCGATCGCATAAATTCGTTCATAAAAGGCCCCTCTCACCAAACTACCAGCTGGCCTCCTAAATTAACTGCAGACAGCGCAAGGAAATCCACGAAATCCGTCTAATAGTGCTAGCCGGCGCCGGTGCCAGGGTCCAGCCTGAATAGTCCAATTACCTCGCAGCGAAAATGGCTCGCCTGGGCCTTGACTGTGCTTGTCGGTTGTTTTTGTCTGGGCGCGGGCGCAGCGCCATTGGAAAAGGGCCAGGATTTTTCGCGGCCATTTTCCAGGTTGCGCGGCGATCAAATTCAGACGTCTTCGTATTCGTACTATTAAAATGGGCATAGTTTTGCTATGGAAATTTTTCGCATCGTGTCTATTTATAAATAATGCTTACACTATGCTCAGCACAACAACCACGAAACTCCGTGAAAAGGCCAGATGGCAGCATTCGCAGGTAAGCCACAGACTCACGCAAGGCTGAAAGTCCACCATCCCTGCACTGCGCAAGCCAGAAGATAATGCTGCAACCGCGAAACACCCGACAGCGAAGCAAGGGGTATGAAGCGCTTCCAGAATTCAACAGTGAAGATACAATGTAAGCGAATCCAGTCCCAAATCCTATCACGATACAGAAGTCTCTTAGTGTCTTAACGACGAGCCCTACACCGGAAACCCCAATCTAAATATGACTGAGTGCTCTGGTCATGTAGTAGTTTCTGTGCCTGTCACCCATGCTCAAGGCTGTATTAAGATTCTCTAAGGCGGTGTCCGTTCGATATCGTAGCTCCATCTAGTAGAATAGGAGACGCAACTTCTATGGCGAATGGCAGCTGCGACTTAATATCGGGTACGTGCAGTTGACGGAAATCAACTGTGTAACGCCGAACTACGCGCACAAACCTACCAAAATGGTGATTGCACGAACATAAGGCAGGTTAAGAACACTGAAACATACAGAAAATCGACTAGAATGAAGACTGACATGTTAAGAAAGCATGGAAGGGAAGCCACGAAAGAGGGTTATAGGGCAACTCACCGCAAGCCACAGCCAAGAACTGGGCGCTAGTCATCAAAAACACCTGGAGGGCAAACGATTTGGTGATTCTTGATCGCGGATACATATTACAAGTGGGTTCATGGCGAGTATGCGTTCAGGTCGTCACAAGTTTGTTCAGGTTGATACGGATGTGTTGATTTACAGATTGAGTGGCCGCACCCAAAAGTCACTTGGTATTCGTCATCACTGGATTATCTTACCGCAAAGGCGTTGTTTGAGGGTGGAATTCAACGGGGCGCCGGTCTTACTGATCGTTGTTTGATCGAAGGCTGAATAGTGCAGAGCCGACGACTCGTATTTACTGCAAGCTCCTTCAATGTTGTGCAATGATGTGGCTGGAGCTGTTGAGATTGTTTGGGCTCTCTCTGAACCTGCTGATATAAGGCGAAATCCAAAAGAGCGCCAATGGTGAAAATCTGATTTTACAAAGACAGTGCTGAAGGTGCTGAGAGTTGGTGAGGGCTGATAATCTTTGTGACGTCCATGGAAGATGTCGGGGAGAAACGCATAGTAGTACAATTTGTGTCGACCAGACGTAGACGAAATCAGTCCCCAGGATAAGCCGTCGCGTCAAGCATCTTGAACGCAGTGCGCTGAACCGTTTCTCCCAAGGAAATCCACCGAGATTGCCGAAGACCGAGATCATTAGCTAAAGGCGAGTGACGGATGTAAAATGCTTTACCGAAGCATACCATCCTAATTCCGCCGTGCCGTAAACGCAGATTGAAAGCTGAAAACTTTTTGTCGAATAGACAGTGCCGAGAAGTTGTGCTGATAGAGCCGAAACCGATAGTCGCAGATTAGAAGACAAGAAGCGATGTGATACATAAAGAAGGGAAATTGCCGCGAAGCACGTCGTCGAGAAGAATGGTGTTGAAAATCCAGGCTTAAGGCTTAAGGCTCTCCATATCCCGGCTTACCATAGTTTCTCAGACACGCTTCGAATCTGGTTCGGTTAGTCAGAGCACTTCATCTACGAGAGTATCGTTCGTCACCACGGTCATCATAAGACCTGCTACCGCCATAGGTGTCACGACCATCCTTGTGAGGAGCGTCGGCGTAGCCTGCTCCACCAGCGCCTCCGGTTGGACCAGGTCCAGCGCGATCATAATATCCTCCACGTCGCTCCTCGCCACGGCTGCTGTAGCGATCATCTCGGGATGATGCATAGCGATCAACACCACGAGCGCCGTAGTCGTCACGGTCGCGGCGTCCAGAGCCGCGGTCATCGAATCGATCATAGCGGGAGCTTCGATAGCCTCCGCCATAGTCATCGCGACGACCGTATCCTCCACCACGGCGATCGTCGTAACGATCACTGTTATAACGACCGCCGCCTCGGCCGCCTCGGAAGTCTTCTAGGAAGGGTGGCGTCAGCTGAATCAAGTAGATGTAGAAGGGGAGTAAAGGTACGAACCGCGCTTAGGAGGGCCGAAATACTTGCCCGGAGTAGGCGTTCTGGGACGAGCACGACGAGCCTTTTCGATGCTGAGCGTCCTACCCTGATGAACCTCACCCTGCAAACCTTCCTTGGCAGCGTCAGCCTGCTCAGAGGTCACCATCTTGACGAAACCGAATCCACGAGATTCTCGGGTGTGAGGGTCGCGCATGATGTTGCACTTCTCAACATCACCATATTTCTCGAAAAGACGAGTGACCTCGTCTTCAGAGAGACTGGGATGTATGCCAGTAACAAAAAGATTGGAGCCCGGGTTGCGAGCGTTATCATCCTCTTGTTGGGAGCGAGGCTCTGGAGGTGGACCGCTTCATCGATGTTAGCGCGTATAAGTTTAGAATATTGCATTGAATCTGACGTACCGGCTGTCCATGCGGTCGCGATCACTGGGAGAAGCGCTGCGAGCTCTTGCGTCGTCATCGCCGCGACGGTCAGCGCGAGGTGAGCGACTCCTTTCGCGATCATAACCACGAGGCTCATCTACGCGTCCGACGTTAGCACGACCGATTGAAGCTACCAAAGACGGGATCGCGTCAAAGGGGATAGACTGACCGTCATAACCACGTTGTTCATTCTCGTACTCCATGGTTGCCATGTTGGCTTGTTGGTTGCTCAAGGTGAGGCTTGTTTGGCTTAGGAAAGTTTGATGAGGCACACGTCGAGCGCAAGCGACAGCGTCCGATGGCCGCGACAGGAAAAGTCAACTAGCGAGTCGCTATCAAATAGAGAGAGAAAAGGTGCAGAATCAGTGTGCTTAGGGGTCAGGTGGTGAGGTGGAAGAAGCAAAGGCGCAGGTCGGGCGGGAAGAGGAAAAGACGGCGAAGACGACAGATTCCGTTTTCGTAAATCAAAATACGCGAGCTGAGGCAAGGGAGACCGCTCCTGGCTTTTGATGAGGCTCAGAGACCGATGCACTGCGAGTGAGGCGTCTAATCATTTCATCCTCTGAGACCCAGCCAAACAAATCAATAGCATAATCTACATGCTGCTAGAAGCCGCTGAAAAGGTATGTCCCATGAAACAGCCAATTAACCCTCAACCCATGCTTTCCTCCAACCCGAAAACGCCAGCAAACACCTAATGCACCTCGATAAGAAATACTATTTTACATGGGAAACGATAGTAGCACAAGAATTACAAGACAACCCTAGCACCTATCATCGTGCACCTGATTGACTACGATTGTTTCATTTGAAGCCCTTCCATCGCTTCTTCACTTTGCGTGCTGATTTCTGGACTGAAGCTGAAACACCTGTCTCCGGCAACATGCCGTCCGTCGGCAACATATCATCCGGATCAGCGAGGCCATTGAGTTCATCGTCATCAAGCTCGCTGAGCTCTTCGCTCATGTCGCGAAGGACTTCCCGACCAGTCCAACGCTCATCGTGGATGGTAGTGCCAACGGGATCGAATGGTTCAACATACCATGGTATACCGCCATAAGCAAGCGGCGCAAGTAGGTCCTTTTCTGATCTTGGAGGTGTGAGTGGTTCAGGATTTGAGTTAGAAGGATTCGTACTTCCGGAATTTGAGAGCGCGGGAGCGACTTCACCCCCAGCGCTAGTAGTGATGTTTTCAAATTGCGCATCAGTGCTCGAACCTAAATTCGTATCTTCCCTAGGAGAAGTTTGCAATCTTATGACGGTATCATATGTAACCTCCTCATGGTTGATACCATTGACTTTGGTAGTCCCATTTGTGTCAGGAGTATGGGCGCGATGGAGGGAATTATTTCCATTCACGAAACCGTTGACAGTTAGCTTGTAGTCAACGGCATCAGTTATGGTAGTCTCTTGGTCTGCTCTAGCTCCTTCAGTGTGGTCGGAGGAATTATGTTTCGAGATAACCTCTATACTTCCTTCAATCGTTTCTCCGCCCGTAGGGACTATCCTAGCTGCCTGCCGTCGAAGGCTTTGGTCTAATAGAGCTTCAAGATTCGGCAGCTCCTTCTCAAAAGGTTTACCTCCAAGCTCAGATTCCTTGCGTGTGGCATCTTCCAAGGGACCCTGGATGGCTTTGATGATTCGTTTAGCAAGCTTCTTCTTGTCCTTTTGTTCTGGTGTAAGAGAGCTGTGGGACACGCCATTCAGCTGGTGATGGGCTTCCCTGGCGTCGGTGATAGTGGCAAATCCAATAACTGAACTAAAGACCGAGGCCAAATCTGCGGAGAATGTAGACACAGAAGTGTAGAATCGCTCCTCCAGCTTCGTTTGGATGGACTTAAAGCCATCAAAGAATACATTCTTGGGATCCAGGCTATTCCGCAATCAGTACTAGCATATTAAGACGGGAAAAGATAGTTACTTACTTCTGCGCTTTCTCAAGAATAGGCCAAAGTAATGGTGGGATAGGAAAATAGACAGTGTCAACGATGGTTTTAAGAAACTCCACGTCTTTCAGCTTGCTAAACTCTCTCTCTTTGATCTTATCGCAAAGGACTCGAATTTGTTCCATGTCATCCTCGAGCCGTTCGGCAAAATCAATGCGGCGCTGCAGTCTTGGTCGACCAGCAGCGCCCATACCGGCGAAGTTACGCCGCGTTATTTCCATGGATGAGAATGATTCCATTTGTAGTTGTAATCGCTTTAGCAAGGCAGCACCTCTCCTGGCCTCACGTTTCAGAGTCCAGTATTTGCATGCTTCGGCGACATACTCTTTCCGCTTGCGAATGCCAAATCTGATAAGAGCGAATTCCACATTGTGATAGACTGCTTGAGGGACCACAGGAGCACCGGACGGGAGTCGCCATACATTCTTTGGAGGTTGGCCTCGCTTGCGCTTGTTGCCCCCAAAGCCATCATCGGCTTGAGCAGTGTCCTCTGTCCCTTCAACAGAAGGAACTGGCTGAGACGGACCGCTGGCTAGCGCAGAGGACTGACTATCGCCCCAGCGTTTGTTACGCATAGTGTGGCGATAAAAGATTTTAGCATCAGCTGTTGCTCGCTCAACATCATTTTCTCTTCTCCATTCAGACGGACAATGCTTGTCACAGAAAGCTTTGAGAACGCTTGCATCTAGGTTACCCGGTGTGCCATGAGACGATTTCATTTTCAAGAAGAGTCTCCCTCTTCTCGCGCACGTAACGTGGAATGCCTCGTAGCATGCTTTGTTGCCGCATTGTATGCATGCACCCATTTTTTGTTTGCAGATGTAGCAGGTCTTCAGGATGTTTTAGTATTTGAACATACCAGGTCATTGTCATACGACTTACTAGTCTCCATCTAGTCTTTGGGACCTTCTCCACGTCCTGAACGGGCTCCATGAAGGTCGTGTTACCCAAAGACACTTCAGGAATCCATATTGCGCAAAGAAGATGGGCCCATCGCATCGCAGTTGTCTGTTTGAATGCACCTTCCGAGTTTGGGCAAAATATGCAGTTCTACATTTTATGAGCTCAAATCTGAAGGGGCAAGAAGATGATACTTACTGGTATATCACTTGCAGGAGTTCCTCGGCCGACTAATTGGCACCTTCGGCAAAGCCATTGGCCTTCCGGTATAAAAGGAACACCGTAGCATTCCTGATGAACAGCCAAATCACAGCCGTCGCAAAAAACTATCGCATTGGTGTTCTCGCAATCTCCATCGTCACATATTGCACATTTTGTATCCTGTTCCTCCCCATGGACGGCGGCTTCGCCGTTCACCGCAGCTGCCGAACTTGACCGTGGACGATGTGTCTGTGGGGGTTTTGGATTTGGTTTCGGAATCCCTGGTTAAGCAAATGTCAGTCGAAGCGGTGAATCACGCAATGGAAGTAAACCTACGTTTCTCAAGTGCATGCCATTCCTTCTCGATTTGAGTCATCGTGATCTCGAAAATTGCCGGTTTAATAGCTTCAACTTGCTCCTCTCTCCTTTGTGCATTGAATGCATCCAGCCAACGATCGTCCTGCTCGTCCATATCGTACTCAACTCTTCCAACAGCCACTGCTCCCGTCGACATGTCGCCGTCAGTCTTCATGGCCATTGCCAGATCGAGATCTTCTTCAATCGAACCCTCAGCAACGCGGATCAGAGTTCTTTCAGGTCGCACAAAGATATCGCTTTCCTGATATCCTAGATTCGCCATGGTTCGATCCACGTAATTGACCTGCACTGACTGGTCTTGCTCATACGATGCAAATGGGTCAACCTGACGATATGAAGGCTTTTGCAAGTTGAGCTTCTCTTTTGGGTTATGCGTTGGTATAGGAACAATCCTGGGTGCCGGAGGAGAACCAAGTCCACTCAGCATAGAGTCTAGTCGACGTGGTGGCCTTCCAACGCGCCGTTTTAGTGGGGTAATATATTTGCCGTTGATGCCTCCTACATTGACAGTATCACCGTCCATCACAGCACCGGACGAACCTTCCACCTGAAAGGACGAGGCGTCCTGTGGAGCACGGAATGCTTCGTCTAGCATGATGGGTGCCCCTTTCTCAATGGCATATTGTCCCAACATCCCCAGCCCGTTGTTTGGAGTGGTTGGTTTGGTTTCCGGAGGGCTTATTCCATCTACTTCATCTGCACTAAACACCATAAACTCGGCATCGATATCCAAATCTTGATGAAATTCCTCCCAACCTCGCTCTTCACGAGGCTTGTATCCATCACTCTGTGCGACTGCGGCGGCGGCAGCGGCAGCAGAGCTCGATCGAGGCCCTGCAGGTGGTCTTTCACGACGGGGTCGCGTATAGGATGCAGTAGGTGAAGTTGTGGGGGGGACAATGCCCTTCTCAGCATTCATCCTTCCAACACGGCCACGGGGTCCAGTATAAGCGTAGCCACCCGGACCAGTCCCTCCAACTGGTGTCTCTTGTCCTGTCTCAGTGTCCACGTATCGGCCACCTCCTCCTGGTCCACCGGGAATGTATTTGCGCTTCTTTAAAGGAGGGGCAGTATCCGGAGCAGTGTTGTTGCGCGCGCGCGGTCTCCCGGCGTTGCGAACGCGCTTCTTCGGCGTCCCTGGCATTGGCGCCATCGTAGGCAATGTGAATATCGTGTGCTGTGTGAATGTTCGGGTAAAGTAGAACGCCGGAGGTCATTCACCGGCTGATGGTGTCCTGTTCGCCCCAGGGCTACCGCATGCGCAAGCGCGTCGGAGACAAGGAATCGCTGGGGCGCATCAGTGGGAAGAGAAAGCCAACAGTAGATGCACGAGCAGCTAGATGGATGTTGAGGGGATGGCAGCGTGACGCGCTTCAACGATGGGAGTTCAGAGGTGCAGTTCAGTTTGGGGAATCCAATACGGTTTAGTGGAACTTGGCAAAACAGGGCCTTCCATGATTAAGCATTTCGCCAGGAGCCTCGCGTTCCTGGCTGTCACCCGCGTCCGTCCGATGAGCGAAGGAGGCACTTTTGATTCATACCACGTAAACCTCATTCTTGTCTCTCTTTTACGAACTATCTCCTTGACTTTTTGATCATGTGTTTGCAGAGATACAAGCACACGTTATCTTTCGTCGACGCTCACGGCTTATCTTTGCTTTCCTTTCCCACATCCTCTGCTTATTCTGCCGCTGTCGCACCAGCTGAATAGAACGATATACTCCTGTAGAATTTCTCTGTATTTTTACGATCATGTCTGAACCCAAGGCCGTGCTTTTCGCCAAAGCTGTTTCCCGCATCTTAGGATGGACGTATTTCCTTTGTTGGCACGTACCGCGCCACCTCCAAACCATGAGCTGTCTGTTCACCTAGACTAATCTTATAGACTAGGTCTTTGTCCTTCTATCCTCAGCCTATTCTGAATTGGCATCGGCGGTCAACTCAAGGATTAGCGATAGACTTTCCTATAAGCAACGTGCTTGGCTTCGTCGCATACACAATCTCGACTGGTGCATTTATGTACTCTCCCACGATACGTTCGCAGTACGCATTCAGGCATCCTGCGTCACCTGAGCCAACAGTTCGGTTCAACGATTTCTTGTTTGCAGCACACGGAGCAATCCTATGCATCATCACCTACAGCCAGTTTTGGCCAGCAATTTGGGGGTTTACGGTTGGTACAAAACAGAGAGTAAGCCGCGCAATACTAGGAATTGTTTGGGGCAGTATATTTGGTATAGTGGTGGTAATTGCTATCGTTCGATTACGAGGTAAAGACGGTGGTTACGACCCAAGCGGATGGGCATGGATTGAAGTGGTAGGTTGATTCCAAAACTCCACCTAGAACAATTTCAGCTTAATGAGCGTCTGCACACAATGTCTTTGCGTCCGCGGAAATGCCTTAGGGTTCTCGGCTAACTCTCCTCAGATTTACGCAATAAGCTATGTCAAGCTTATTGTAACCGTAGTGAAATACATGCCACAAGTCCATGTCAACTACGTGCGCAAGTCGACCATGGGATGGAGTATCGGACAAACTCTCCTCGACTTTGCTGGTGGGGTTCTTTCTATCACGCAACTGATCATCGACTCTTCTCTGCAGGCAGATTGGTCTGGCCTTACGGGGAACCCGGTGAAATTTGGTCTGGGCAATGTTAGCATTATTTTCGACATCATTTTCATGACCCAACATTATATTTTGTATCGTACACCACGAAAGTCGATTGACGATGATGACTGGCAAGAGCAACAGGGTTTGTTAGCCTAAACAACCACATTCTATTTCGCTCGGGAGGGCCAACTGAAGACTTGGCGCAAGATAAGACATCCTCAACCTCCGCTCGCTACCATTTGTTGTTCCGACTCCAAACCCAGATATTTTGCAGGAGATATTAAGGTTTTCGTCACCACGGAACTGTAATATTTTAATGCCTTCGTCATTCAACAAGGCTCTATGGTCGAAGACGGAATATAAGATTGGCCATTTTAGGCCTTCTCTGCACGGATTTTCGGCATGTTGACATGGATTGAAATGCCAAGTTATCTGGAGTCTATCTCGTTTATTAAACGGAAGATATGTGTGATAAGGTTATTTTGGAGGTGAATCTTCAAAGTGGATATCAACTTCCTCCAGCATTGGCGGGTCGTTGTCAACTTCACAGTCCTCCCATTACACAAACCGCGTGTGCAAGCACACAAGTTAGTTATGTGACGCCAATACCAGAACAAGATGGAATGTGGATTTTCTTCCTCAAAGACACACTTTAGTGTACGGCCGAATTTGCGTATTAAAGAGTTCCGGCGGGCTGATACCACTTAAATTTTCAATGTTTCATTCTTTTGCCGTCTGTAAGAATAGATTAAGCTTTTTTCATGCGGGGATATCGACATGAGAGAAGGGTCATGTGAAAATGGCATGCGAAAATACCTGTTCATCGAGACTGCAGGAAGAGCCCTGAAGTCAATAAGTGATCAAATACCGGCTTGTGATAGGTCACCAATATCAAGCTACGTTTCCTTCCTGTACAACGCTTAAACTTTAATAACATAGAGGGCTTACATTGCACGAAAATGGCCTCCATGAAGAATACTCGTTGCACGACCAACATGACCCGTCGTCGCAAGGTGACGGCAAATCGTATGAGGAGGTGACAGATAGGGTTCCATTTGAGAAAAAGACGACAGACGGCACAGCTCACGGTGATGCACTGCGCCTAGCACAGCCCTGACAATTATCGTGTGGTGTCGCGTGGGGTGATGTCTTTGTTCGGATATCCGTAAAAGGCATCATGATCACCACCAGGATGACACGGACGTGTCTCCACGTTTTCCGACAAGGCTCCTGAAACAGAAACCGGTGGCTGGGACAGGAAATTGGGGGTTATAGGATAACATCACTCCATTCCCCCTCCATCTCTGCCTCGTCGTGCTCAACTTCAATCCACATGTCGACGTAACGTTTCGTGACGCTTTCAGAAAATCAGCCACTCACACATGCAGTTAATGCGCAGTCCCAGCCCTGTGGAAGCTACCTCTACACTTCTCTTCCCGCGTTCTCGACAACGTCGGCAGACAGCCGAAGGAGCTTCAGCTTCTTCTGACCACTGGCGAACGAGAATCTATCCGGAGGTCGGGTCGCCCCGTGGGTTCTTACATATCGCGCAATCCATTGGGTCGGAGTTTTCCCAGTCGCCATTAAGTAGTTCGCTCAGCTGCACAGATCCGCAGCACGCCACTATTTTGCGCGGGTCCATTGGACTGCTATCGTCGAATAGAAGGCCCGCCACCACTGGCTAACAGAACCCCTTCGGTCGACGGTCCAATCCTGTTGACATCTAGCCTTAATGCACAACCACAGTGCAGCGGGAGACACGCTGCTGCTGCAGATGGTGGGTTCAATGGGGGGTTCAGGCGAGGAAGACAACGGCAGCTTAGCACGTAGCGCAACGCCATACGACTATTACCTGGTACGTCCCCAGCCCGTCACCGTTTCATCCATGCCTTTTAAGTCTGGTCAATGCCCATGACCGAAATTTCAACTCTGCTTCCGACAACCATGGCTCCCAAGCAATCTCGGAATATCTTCAAAAGGCGCTCTGCTCACGGTTTCTTCTCTTCTACCCAGTATCCGACAATATCCTCCCCTAAGGACGTTGTTAAACTTACCAATATGGGAGATATGGCCGACGCGAGCCCCGCGTCTGCGCCTACTGCTACCCCAGAAGCCGATCCTTCTCCGAGTGGTCACGCAGATGGAGCTGGAGATTTTGACGCAACCGGAGAGCCGTTCGATCAGGACTTTCAGGATCTCCATTCTCCAAAAACTCGAAAGGCTCCAGAACCCGAACCTCATACGCCGATAAAATCCATCCCAAAACCGCTCCCACTAGGAAGTCACCCAGTTGTCTCATCAGATGAAGAGATATCACCAGCACCCCCGGACTTCACACGACGAGGAATTCACATCCCTACTCGCACCAGGTAAACTCTATTTTATCCTATTCTTTCATTGTCATACTTATTTTCCTTCGCAACTACAGTAGCAAAACAAGGGTCAAGCAACGACGACTCAGATCGACAAGTCGCGAACCTAGCTCATCAATGCCTACAACTCCAGGTTCACGCGAAAGGAGCTCAGCTGATTCAGTGATATCATACGAAACCGCAGCCTCGTCAATCGCCAGCAACTCTCTACCTCCATTGCAAGCCAAGGGACCACCAGATGAAGTCAATCGCCTTGAGCCTCTGCTTGAAGATGATCCAAAATCCTTTGACCTCATTGCGCCAAACGAGGCTCAGCCTGGAAAGGGCTTTGATTTAGAAAAAAGATCAGAACAACTATTTTCACGGGGACATCTGGAAGCCATATTCGCAGATGCTGCTTCACTTCTAAAATTTACTTCCTTTCTCAGTGCTGCGCGACCTCAGTCTCTTCCACTCCTTATCTACTATCTTGATGCATTGAAAGCAATGCGCGCCATTAACTATGCGAACGCTGTAGCAGAGGCTCTAGAACCACTCGAGGGCTACGATTTCACTCAACATCCTGCTCGGCCTACGGTGAACTCAGTACTTGAAGACAAAGCTAATCAAGCATTCGACGTGCTGGTTCGCGAAGACCTCCCTGCATACATCACACACGTCTTCATCCAGGTGGTCAGCATAAGTATTCAAAAGAGAATTACTGGGACATTGCCCCCATTGCTACGGGAGGCATCGGAGGGGTTAGCTGAAGTTTTCTGTCTATCAGACCCGTCAAGGCCCGACAATCCCATCGTTTTTGCTTCAGAAGGTAACCCGATCCTCTGACCCGTTCTAGGGACTGCCCTAATAGCGGATTGTAGAATTCCACCGTACCACGCAATATGGAGTGAGCTACGCAATTGGACGAAATTGCCGGTTCCTTCAGGGACCTAAAACAAATACGACTAGCGTAGCACGGCTCCGCGCTGCGGTTGAAGCAGGCAAAGAGACAAGTGAAGTTCTACTGAACTAGTAAGCCTCTGCTCTAGACCCCTTCTACGTCTAGAGAAATTGACATTATACAGTCGGCGCGATGGCTCCCCATTTATGAATCTGCTCATGATTGCTCCTCTACTTGACAGCAGGGGCAATCTCCGCTACTATATCGGCGCACAAGTTGACATTACCGGCCTTGTGAAGGACTGCACCGACCTCGACGCTCTCCAACGCATGCTCAATAAGCAAGAATCCGAAGCGACCAACAGTGCGGACGCGAACGAGCCCGAAGAGCCCAAAGACGAGTTCCAAGAGCTCAGCGAGATGTTTAACATGGCGGAACTCGACACGGTCCGCAAGCATGGCGGGCGCATGCATCGCGAGCAGGTCGACGATGACGACGAATCCATCATGAACTATTGGCCCCGCCTCCCGCTCAAAGACCCCAGCATGGGCGACGTCGACAGGCCACTTGTCCTCAACGCCAAAGCCGACAACCGTCTCTCCGGCGTTTACAAGAACGTAAGGCCTACTCTTTCCCTCTACTCTCTTCTAAGCCCTGCGCAACTTTGACTAACACTATCCCAGTATCTCCTCATGCGCCCAGCCCCTTCCCACCGCATCCTCTTCACTTCCCCCTCCCTCCGCGTTCCAGGGATCCTCCAATCCCGCTTCCTCTCACGCATCGGCGGCACCACACGCATACGCGACTCGCTCGCCGCCGCCTTAGCCGACGGCTCCCACGGCGTGACAGCCAAGATCCGCTGGCTATCATCGCCCGCAGCCTGGCACCCGGACGTCGATACCAGTGAGGAGGGCCGCTCGCGCTGGATCCACTGCACACCGCTGCTGGGGCACACGGGCGCCGTCGGCGTGTGGATGGTCGTGCTAGTCGACGACGAGCGCGACGGCGGCACGCCGCGCCGGTTCCGCACCGCGCCGCCTGTGGCGCGCGATATTGGCAGCCCGAGCCGGGCGGGCAGCTCGGTGCGTGCGAGCAGTGTCGGGTGGGACGACGCTATGGACGGCGAGACACTGAGCAGGAGTGTCAGTCGGGGTGGCTTCGTGATGACGCGGGAGAGGCAGCCGTACTCGCCGTGGGGCTTTGGGAGGCCGGAGAGCGCGATGAGCCAGCAGCGCGCGGCGAGTCCGGCGTTTGGGACCGGGGGCGAACCGAGTATCAATTCGTTTGCGTTGGGCTAGGTGGGTGAGGGAGGGAAGGTGCGGAATGCCGAGAAGGGAACGTTATTGGTGGGCTAGACGAACGATTGCTGCGAGGTGTGACAGATGTTGGAATATACGGCGTAATATCGGATAGTTTTCTCACTCGGGCTCGTGCAAGGCACGCACTAGGGCGTTGATATATCACTGGGTAACGAGGCATACACGTAAGAAACAAGGCTGGAATGAGGGTTTGCTATACTCTTTGCGTCACCGTGGGCGTAATATGAGATCGGATATCTGGGGTTTAGGTCCTCTTGGATTTTCTTGGGTTTTCCTGGTTGTAATGGCGAAAAGGATTAGGTTCTTGGTTGTAGGTTTGGACGGACGGTTTTTTATATACGTAGATTAAGAACCCGGTAACGGAGATATTGTGGTGTTATGAAAATCTATTTATGGTACACTAGTCTTGCGGTATAGTGGGTGAGCTCGGAATTAAGCTGTCGTTTCTTCCTCCCATATCTCGCATCTCCACGCCTTAGCCTCCCGGTCATCCTTACTACCAGCCCTCCAGCCGTTCGGGCCCAGCAAAATATCCTTCTCACTTCGCACTACAACATGACCTTATTCAAGTTTGACGTTGTGGTAGTAGAGATAAGCGAATTCCTGTACTTCAGCGCTCTGGAGGCAGTAGCTGTAGGAAAGATGGCAGAAAAATCTACGGCAGATATTGAAGGGTATTATCGGTCAGCATTGCTTCCACTTGTTTAGATCTTACCAGAATTAAAATCAGGTACTTAGGGGGTAAAATTTATTCAACCCTATTTTGATGGTCGGAAAACGGGCAGGAAAGCTGGACAGCATCTAATTTTAAGGTTTACATAGGCAGCATACCCAAAAAGCACACTTGAAGTACAATCGCGCTGATGAATTCATAGTTCGAACTGCTTCAGGGTACCATACTGAGTTCCTGTGTTAGCAGTTAAGAGCCGTAAGTCTAGCGTACGGAAATGCTTACTATTTACTAAAATGGTAAATCTTTGGCCCAGGAAAATTACTTTTCCTTGGCCCTAGAAAAATGGGGACCGGACGCTGGGTATTTCGCGAGCGTACCGTAAGGTCCGATATCTATGCCAGGGATTCCCAGATCGCAAGCTGCCATGCTGGTCTACAGCGGGTTTGAAGATGCTTTTCCTCTATTTTATGAAAGCTACCACACATTTTTCGGGTTCACATGAATTTTTTCTCCGTTCTCGCGAACATGCTTTCGGTCTTTGTCGCGACTCAGCGGCTTGCGCATATCGAAGGCGTCTGCGCCGTCGTTATAGTAGTTCACCACGCGCCTGTATACAGAGTACCTGTGTTCTATTAATACGGAGGTATATAAATAATAGAATACCGTTTTTTTCTACCCACCCCATCTTCTTATATAGCTCCTGAGCGATCTTGTTCTCAGCCCTCACAAATAAATCCACAAACCAAGCATTATTCGCATCCGCCTGTTGCTCCAAACTCTCTGTCAGCCTAGTAGCATGGCCTAGTCTCCTTGCCGATGGAGCTACTGTCAATGCTGTGATATGCCCATGCCAGGGAAGGTAATCCGGATCGGGGTTTGTATCTGGGTTGTATGGGCGGACGGGTGCTGGATATGGGGACGCCTCGACTTTTCCTAGGACTTCGCCGCAACCACATATCAGTGTCTAACCTCCAGATACAGCGGGTACAGGGGAATGCTGGTGCTTACTGTATCCCTCGATCTTCCCATCATGGCCTTCAATCACACGACATAGGTCGGGCCATTTTGTTAAGTATTCCAAGTAGAACCCTACATTGTACGTCTCGGTGAGATGATCGAGGTTAGTAGAGCTGATCTTCAAGAGATCCATGGCTGCCATGGGCCGAATGGACGCCATCCTGGCAGTCCAGAGGATTGCGGAAAGGCTAAGTTAGGAATCTTGAATCCAACCCGAGGAAACTAGAGTGACTTCAACACCATGCCAAGACCAGCCGAGGCCGAAACCCCTGTAACCGACCAGGTCAGCAAAATCAATCAAGCTTTTTATTCTCACTTGCAATGCCACTCGCTCATTACCCAATGTTGGCAACTAAATATTACGATGGCAGCATAGCACACGTGGGCACTAATTGGTGGCGATGCCATCCCGGTGTTCCCTCATCTTCCCATCCTCAGCTTCTTGAAATGTGAAGCTAATCCTTCACATGCATCCCATTGTGTAGCAAGATTTCTTGCACTTTTCGTATATGCGCCTCTTAAGCCAATCTAGAGGCTCTATAATGTATAGCTTGGTGTTGAAATCTCTAGTCAGTGCGATTGCTCGGCGGTAGTGTGGGCGCCTCATCTACGCCTTTGACGCTCGAATATTGCGGTGAGCAGCAGCGACGGGGCTAGGAAGCCGTATATAGAATATATGGCGGCATAGTTAATCAAAAAGCTTTAATATTATCGCCGTCTATTTAACTAAATTCTTAGTAAAATATTGTTCTTATGCCGCCCAAAAAACGATGTTCCTCTTCGGCTCTAAAGCCTCTAAAAGCAAGTATCCCTTAACCTGTTGGAGTTCTACGCTAAGGTCGCTTAAGTTCACGACTAGATTTCATTGGTGTCTTTCGCTAATCCAGATACTTTAATATCAACGGGCCAAGGGATACACATGTAACAATTCGGGGGAGGACTCTAATGGAAGATTTTTCCCAGAATCAGCAGCCGGTTGATGGAGGAAGGGCAGAAACGTACAACTGTGACGTTATGTATCACGACTTTTTACTCAACTTCCTCAAAAAAAATATATTCAGTGTTTCAGTGGTTGCCTTAGCATCATTTCGTCGGCATCGCAATGTTGAGGTATTTTAGTTAGGTTTGCTAATAAAATCGCGCTAACTAGGGTACCCGCAGCATGCTAACCCAAGCAAAAGCGCCCAATACGAAAAGTGGCTTCTGCCACACGAAGGAATACGCCCATTGCAGCCAAATATGCCCTTACTTGACCTCTTTCACGCTGTGCGAGAGCGCACGCGGGACCAACGCAACGCCTACCGGGCCAATACTGCGAAGCTCCCGTGGAGAATTGGTGACGTCTTCGCCCGAACATGGGACTTGGGTTTCACAGCGTTTGGTGGGCTACCGGCCAATTTCCAGATCCTTCATCAGCGGTTTGTGGAGGGCCGTGGAGGGAAGGCACGAACAGACGGTATGTACGCTCTTTCCATTTTTTCTTTCAGAGCACAAGCATTCAGAACGTCTATTTAGAAGAGTTAACTATAATTGTCTGCGAATACGCGAGCACCATAACGAATAAATTAATACCTTAGGAAAGCAAGTATCTATCCCTTAACCCGTCGATTTTGGCGCAACGGTATCGATAAGGATTAGCCAATAGGAGGCCCTCATTCGAACCTTCGTGATGAGAACTGCAGCAACCGTGAGGTAATTCAAATTGCTTGTAGATAGCTATCTAGGCCTAGTCCTTAGAGTTGAGCTTTGCGAGATGCTCATTCCAACACTGCGTACGCATGCAAAACGGAATCCTATACACAGAACAGCCCCAATTTGTCCTAGACGGCCTCTCGCGGCGTTGCCAACCTCTACTATTCTCCCTTGACTTCATTATAGTGTTGGTAGATAGATCTGCTAGTGGTTTGCGAGCGCCTCGGTGTGGTGTAGCTGTTGTACGCCTTGCTTCCAAGCAAGCCGAGCAGTAGGGTTGTTTCTGCCATAGTTTAACATGCTGATGTTCTTTAACCGGCCGCCATACTATATCCATCGTCCCTTTTCTTTCCTTACTACTATTTTGCTTGCAAGGTCGAATTAAGGCGTAGAGGAGGGCATCTCTAAGGTCGCGACGGAACTGTAGATAGGTTTCTTTCCGCAGGGCTCGCTTGTCCAAGGGCGGCCTATAGGAAGAGAGCTAATAGCTATTACCCACAATTGTATCTAACAGGAAACTAAATAGTGGCTTCTAGGTCTTCCTGTGGACTCTCTTAGTATTATAATAGCTCCTAAGCTGGTCTGCAATATTAACGCCGCATATCTACAGGTTGTACTCGTTAATAAACTCCGGGATCTCTAGCTACTTCCTAGAATCGTTCCCAAACATCTTAACGGTCTGGGTATAGCCTAAGGCTGTTATAGAGGGTCGCTTTCGGTATTTGGCAATATAGGTTTAACCTGGCAATATATAACGTTAGTATGGCAAAGATATGGTGTTAAGGAAGTCGCTTACTATCATAAACTGTAGATATAAAAAGAATAACCGTAGCGTCCTTTTAGGCGAACTCCATTACATTATAACTCTTGGATAACTCTCTATAGAGCGTGCCCCAAGGAATCTGCTTATCGTGAAGCAATTTAAGGTCTGTAAGTGATGCTAAGAAGCGCTTAGCAGGCACCCTCTTCTTATGCTTTATCTGGCCTTATATATTCTCTTAGACAGCCTCCTTAACATCTATAGCCTTATCTCCCATCTCCTCTTGCTTTATACGTGTTGTTCTAACCATTCTAGCTGCCCCAATCCCTAGAGATCTTAGCCGTTTAAATAGCTTAACGCTGCTAAAGAGATTATCTAGCTAAACTACGTGCTTGCCCGGTAGATATAGGCGCTCGTTAGTGTTAGGATAGTGTTATATAAGGAGGTTAAGGACGACGGCTTAAGTCTTTGTAAAACCCTTATTAAGGAAGGATTTATTAAGATCTACCAGCCCCTTCTTATCGCCTTTAGCGTGCTATAGCCAATCTAAAACATAGCCTTGATTAGCTAGGACCTAAATCTTAAAGCCTTTAGGCGTGGGCTTTAACGGTATATTAATAATCTTAGGTGCTCTGCCTATAAAGCGCTAGATAGTTTTATCGACAGCTAGATAAGGCCTTGGGGTCCAGTAGGTACGACAGAGTACTTAAAGATGCTTAGAGAGCTCATCTACGCGGTCAAATGTTGACTGGAAACCATTAGGAGGCATAGGGCTGCACCGAATGTACCGCTTAAGCTGCTCAAACCAATTCTTCGATATGTAGTCGATCACCTTATAGGTAGCGCCCTTCTTAATTAGACCCCAATAGTCCTCTACTTAAGGCTCTATTGTTATTCCCATATGAATTATTACCCCAAAGTATACGTATAACTCCTGCCTAGATGTTAGAAACTACTTCCTAAGCCTGCCCTTTGGGGCTTTATCTAATAGGGTCTATAGGGAGTTACGTGTCTTACAGCGCACGGCTTAAAGTCTCTATATGAAGAACTTTAAGCAGTAACAACATCATCTAATTGAATTCGAATATGCTAGTTCTCGTCAATTGAAGCTACTGTTGATTCATTCATTCTAATCTTATTTAACCGTTGAATCTCCTCCCTTAAAGCCTTAAATTCAGGCCGTTGCCGTCGCTCCTCTCCGCTATCCGATATTTATCCCATCTACTTCTTATAACAAATTCTTTCAAAGACGCTCCTGCATATAGTACACGCTCTTATTCGCGTGTTCTTAATAGCGAAGGCTCGTAGACACGTCGCCCCTCTATTACTATAGCCCCTACGCCCTTTACCGCAGCCGTGGCTGTAGCTAAAAAGCGCCTATAGGATATTTATAAATAAGAGCTAAAAAACCATAAGTAGGAGCGCGCTTATAAGGCGGCTTTAAACTAGGCTACCCTTAAAGCACTTGCTGCTTCTATAGCTTAGGTAAAGTTAGCCATAGAAGAAATATACTAGGCTTAGCTTGCCGCCATTAAGAAGAACCCTACTATAATTAACGCGGTAGAGACTAACTCCGGTAAGTTTTCTTTCCCTCCTACTATAAAGAGCCTAGACTTACTTCTTCCTAGGATTCTAGTCTCTAAAGTTGCCGTAATCTAAAAGGGTATATTTATTCCAGAGAACCTCGTAAAGCTACGTAATAACCCGTCTAAAATTAACTCTAATTAGATAGAGTTAATAGTAGATAAAAGAGTTATTACCTCTAGTAAGGGCTCTAGAAAGGACTTCTCCTCTATAGGCATTTAGCTTAAGGGTTTTACTAACTATAGTATTATTGTCCAAACCCTCTAGGCCATATTAACCCCCTTAGCTATTACAATAGCAAAATTTTACTAAGCTATTATAGGCTTCTCTGTATAGTTTATCTAGAATAGCGTTCTTAATTTAGCTATAGTTATCTACTAAAGAGCTATAAGGCTTAGTTAAACTAACCCTGCTAACTAAACTATTCCTATTAAACTATAAGCAGCTAATTATAACTTCACTACCCTACACCCGGCCCCATTATCCTCTTATAGTAGTTTATTATTTAAATACCCTTAGGCAGATATATCTACCTTATCCCTATAGGGCCAGATATGCGGTAATTAGAACATGGGCCGTCCGTGCTTTAAATTGCCATGCTCTTATTAATATCTTTATAAAGTATATAGAGGGAATCACATTAAGAAAGACTGTAAGGGGTCTCTATAATAATTTATACCCCCTCTATACCCAAACTTAACGCCGAGATTTAAGGTATTTACCCTAGGGTATCTACTTTATACTTCGCCGTTACTATTAAACGCGCTAGCCTAGAGGGATAAGCTACTCCTATACCCCAGAGATCTTAGCCCCTTAATTAAGAGCATCCTAATATATGGCGCGCGGATTAGAGTTACTATCTTACTACTAGTACGTATATGTTTAAATCAACTCCCATCTAGTGCTAACCCTAGGGAAATTACTGCAAAGATTGCTACCGATCTGCCCATCGGCCGTATTACTATTTATCTACCTAAAGCGATCTACTGCTCCCCTTTAGGACTTATACCTAAGCCGGATAGAACCTTCCACTATATTTATAATTTCTCTTCGCCTAAGCCTTACTAAGGCCTTTCTATTAACGCTGCTATCCTAAAGGCCTACTCTATCCTTACCTATAGCACTATAGATAACATTCTAGCGCTTATCCTTCTCGCTAAAAGAGGAGCTATTATCCTTAAACGTGATCTTAAAGACGCTTTTTGGAATATCCTGGTTGCTATTACCGACTAACGCCTACTAGGTTTTAAGTGGGAGAAGATAGTATACACTAAATGCTGCCTCCCCTTTGGTCTAGCTACTGCGCCTTTTCTCTTTAACCTCTTTATAGAGGCCCTATATTAGGTCCTTAAACGCCACCTCTATCTAATTATTACTTTCTTTACACTAGTTTATTATCTAAATGACTTTATATTTATCTTACGCCTAGGCACTAGTAATGCGCCGGTGGTTTATATATATAACTTTATAATTACACTACTTAGTTTTTCTCCTAACGCTACTAAAAACTCCTATAGCACGGTATTAGACGTACTAGGTTATTAAATTAATACTAATACCTTTTTCCTATCCCTTAGCCCTACTAAGTAGATATATAACCGACTACCGAGGCTCGCATTACGTCGTGACTTACCACCTCGTATGTCTTACTACCTATGTCTTACTACCTATTTCCATTACCTATTGCCAACTGTAAGCGCTGTCTACTAAGGCAATTGTGCATCATTGTTATTATCTTCTTGCTACCATTTCATGTATATATACCTCTTAATTTCCATAGATTTATAATTAAGTTGCTTATTTAATTCCCACATACTATAAAGCTTATAAGATAGCACTATAAGATCTACTTACCTCCTTTATCCTTAGGCCCTAAGTCTCTCTTAAATAGTACTAGTAACTTAGAGGTAGCCTTACCTAGGCCGCAAAAGTTATCTAGTTATTACGGACGCTTTAAGTACGATGTTACGACTACTTGGAGAAGAGTTGGAAGAAGCTAGTTGGTTAATATAGGCACAGTCTAGGATGGATCCGGTAGAACTATGTGACGAGAAATAGTAACCGAGTCACGTAATATAATCTGTATAATCTATATAATCTATAGGATCCGCGACAGAGTAGATAGAGCATACGTATATTACGTATAAGAAGGATTTTATAGGAGTACGGTTGTGTATTTAAGGACCCTTAGTCCCTACCTAGATAGTTCTTTCCTTATAGTAATTCTCAGAATATAATTAGAGTTAATCTGTTAGGCAACTACTCCACTAGTTATTATTACGTTGTTAACTTTAATTTACATTACCTATACACCTAGCCTAATAATAAGCCTATTATAGTTCTTGCTATAAGGTTCCGTTATATAATCACTACCTAGTTACGGTATTAAATACAAAAAGTTGAACAACATGCCACCAAAAGCAGCTACTACGACACCATTAACGGCGGCAACTACTTTAAGGTTAGGAGGTAATACCAGTATAGTAGATACTAACTTACAGCAACCTGTAACGGTTAGACAACTATAAGAGATAGTTAACTAGTTAATAGAGAACAATGCGATACTTAAATAAAGGATTAACGGGATAGGAGCAGTAAAGGTTAAGTTATTATCAATCGAGAGATTCTTAAGAGAAAGATTAAAGCTTAAAGGATTTCTTACGTAAATGCATTTTAAGGTTGCGTAAGAAGGAGTAAAGCTAGCAATATTTATAGATCAGATAGCTTACGCGGGACTATTCCTATTAGGAAAAGCACTTAAGTAGTTTAAGCCTTACCTTACAGAAATATAGGCAAATGGAATAACGACTACTAATTAGGAGGTGCGGTTTATGTTCTTAAGTTAGAACGGATTTATAAAATAACTTATATAAATGTTCGGAGACCTAGAGGCAGTAACTATAGCAGAAAGAAAACTCTAAGATATTATATAACGAACCTTAGTAATTAAGTACATAATATAGTTCTAAACGCTAGCTATATAAGTTAAGTAGAATAATAGGGCGCTTATGGCATAGTATAAGCAAGGACTTAAGGCTAAAGTCTAGGACGTAATCATTCTGATAGAAGA
>Ga0307515_10004068_pt1 | contig 30507 bp, 24 predicted proteins | sample 17_EM_MG_FD_194513 | JGI IMG/M metagenome (GOLD analysis project Ga0307515, IMG submission 194513) | Populus trichocarpa ectomycorrhiza microbial communities from riparian zone in the Pacific Northwest, United States - 17_EM | ecosystem: Host-associated > Plants > Roots > Unclassified | place... | reverse complement strand
GGAAAGTAGCTGGGATGGTGGCTTTGCCAGCAGGAAAGCCCAGCCAGAAATACCAAATCTCCACCCAAACTTTGCTAAGCATGTTCAAAATGCAAGTAACTGTGGTGTCTCAATAATGAAAGGCATTGTTTTGTGGAATTCAATCACCTGTAAAGGAGAAAGGTGGGTAGTGGTGCATAGACATGGGGTGGGTTGCCAGTTCAGAGAGCGAATTTTGGTGGGGCAGTAAGACTTACAGAGTCACATCACATATAATTTACAATTCACTTTGACAGAAAGTTTTATTTGCTACTAAAGAAGACTTGATAAAAAGGACGGCCTCTGATGAGCATTTTTGGACGTGTGGTGAGGTGGTTGCGCGGGCGGCCCGTATAGGCCGGGAACCGTTACGATCCAGGGGATAGTTTATTCTTTGGTTCGCAGCTCATAATTTGTAAATAACAGTAAATAGTTATAAATATCCACCACTTTCCCTCTGTAGATATTTATCATATCTACAGCTATCCATACAAGCATAGATACTTCTAAATATATATTGATATCCGGGCTTTTTGAATCATTGATTAGCCGGTTTATTCCAAGTGGTCTTAGCAAGAGTGACCGAGCTTGACCGACCTATACCAAAAGCGGCTTTGAAATTCATGATCTAACCGGTCTAAGAATCAGCAGACCTTTAGTTAGCCAGTGTGCAGATTTCTAGATTGCGGAAGTATATACAGAGTGATCATTAAACGAAAATTATTGCGCATTCCTGACTCTGATACCTACTCCTCATTCACTCGTCTCTATAATGCAGGTGGCGGGGTGGTGCAGCATGAGCATTTTGTAGGAGATAACTGCAATAGTACCTCCGGATATCTTCAATTGTCCTTGGATATCGTCGATTATACTCGGGTGTTTTCTCTTATCCTCGAGTATCTATGGTTATGGTCATGTTCTATGTATACCGCTAGATATCTACAGATAACTATGTTGCGACAGATATCTTCAAATATCTCTCAGCTCTACAGATGATCAGCAGATCGATCTGACCGCTTAGGAGCACTAATCATCATTCATCCGGTATCCTTCATGAGGTATGTTCTCTTAACTTATTGGATTTCTTTGACCTTGGTTCATGTCTCGAAATCTTCCGCCTAGCTGTTAACTGTGGATAGAGTATGTACTTTACCTGCAGAACTGCCTAAGATGCGGTCTTTGGGAGCTCGACGTTGCCGTCCCGTCCTGGGGACCCTCTTCCGGAATTTACAGGTAACGGTTCCATGGCTAAAATATCTGTCCGCAACGTTAGGTTAATCAATTGCCGAATTCGAAGCGCCATAATATAAAATAATGTGGTCCGGAGAAACAACAAGAGCTGACACTAACACAGGAGAATGAATTCTCGCTAGCTATAGTTGAACGAGATGCTAAGCGCTATGATTAATGCATTGGAAATTTGATATTCGATATATGCTATAGCCGATAGATTGGTGGTGATTGCAACCAGTAATTGTCGATGGTTGAAGCCAAGCTAGCCAGTGTTCCCAAGCGGCCTTCATTCTGAGAGCCCACGCTAGCGGGGGCCCAGCCGGTCTGCCATAGCTGAAAGCCGGCCTGGTTGATGGGATGCGGTAATGGCAGAGCTACGATGGTTGAGTTGGATACGGTATTTGTTTCGTACTTGGAGCCTTTCTTAGTGTAGACAGCAGACGGCGTTTTTCAAATAAACTATGTTGTTTATCCTTTATTCCATTAAACCTACAGACCGGTAAATAAAGCCTGCTGCCTGTATGCCAGGCAGAAATGCTTGCAGGCCCGGCCCGGCCCTTATTTAGAAGCTGCCGCTAAGGCCGGCCGGGCAAGTGCAAAGCCGGGCCGGCCAGGCCGTTGAGGAACACTGAAGCTAGCGGTACCCAATTTTTTTTCGGTCACATGAAGATGTCTATCTAACACTCTCGAGAAATGTCGTACTCCAATGAAAAATTCATTCCCACTTTGACTTCTATCAGTTAGATCATTTTTGTTGTGCGGTGTGTGGGGGGTATCTTAGAGCGAGTCACAGGGCTAGCCCAAGAGTAGTAGTCATCTAGCACTTGTGGGCGAGCTTCACCTGTACTTTTACAATTCACACGGTATTCACTCTAGATTCGCTGCGCATTGCAGGGTTCAGCACTTACGTCTTACTAGTTTCGGGTGCCCCAATGCGGTTGCGGGCGTGAATACGCAACATTGTATAAAAATAACACGATTTCACTGCGTTCCATAGATAACTTCTGTATGTCATGCATATGATATCGTACAGACTTCAATGCCCTGTAGGTATATACTCCAACATTCAATTGCCTTACTGTTAAGTAGTCAAGAATTATCGGTCCCAAAAATTAGTCCAGTCCTGAGGAGAGTGTTGCCCGGATGGGATGGACTATTGAGATGCCTAAGAGCTGCTAACTCTCTTTTCCTCTATATGTACTGGTTTTTAATCTATTCCAGTGCAGTATGCGGAGTATTGATCCACTAAGGATTGATGGCACTACTAATGGGGTGGTAAGAAGTCTGAGGACAATGATGTCCGGCACTATTACATCTAAGTAAACACAGCACCAGTATACAGACTTATTATTGATGCCGGAACACATAGACTGGCGTAATATATACGTCGGTAATTCCGGTTCATAATCTGTGGAAAAGGATAAGGACAACACTACAGGGTTATGAGATTGTTGGCTTCCAAAGTTGACTTGCACTAGTCAACGTTGGCGATCTTCGTTCTTTTTGATTAAAGCCATCTCTACAATCCCCGTTATAATCTCGTAACCTTGCCCAGGCTTCCCAAAAGTCTGCCCGGAGCGGGCGGATGTCTACCCGATCCCGGTCTACGATTTGTCGGCACGAGTATTTGGACTAGGGGACTATCGGGCCCACGTACGCCGAGTGATGGCTGGGTGAAGCGAGTGATGCGGTGGTGACTGGCCTTCGATCCAATTTTTGCTCATCTACACCTGTTACAAGGTTCCTGTGCCTAGTATTAAGATACGAGAGTTGTATGCTATGCAATTCGTTACGAAAGGAGTAGTTTTTAATCTAAAGAACCCCAAAGATAGGGAGCGGTAGGGCCCGCTAGATCCCCGGTCAAGGCCTTATGTATCTCTACATATACCCCAACCTGGACGACGATGGCGGGAGATGAAAGACTGGCGGCTGCCAGGACTATTGGGAAGCCTGACATTGCCGACCGATCGATCATAGTCGTTTTTGTCCCATTTTTGGACCTCGTTACGGATTTACATCACACGAGGTCCTCAGTAGTATAGTGGTTAGTATTTCCGCCTGTCATTATAGCAACGCGGGAGACCAGGGTTCAATTCCCTGCTGGGGAGAAATTGTCTTTTTGTAGTTCATACATACTGATGTATGATACGAGTACGTGCGGTTGTACCCAGGCGGTGAAAAAACACCAGTGTGAAACATTACTAAAGCGGGCACTAGTATTTTTTGATGGATAGTTCATGTACAACCGCAATGGCTAATTCACACCGGAGTGCTGAGATACGGTAGGATTTACGTGCGAGAAGTAACTGTAAGAATTTATCCAGCCATTCTGAGTGGAAATCATGTTTTTCACTGGCTCTGCTCGTACATCGAATGAGTGAAGTAGATTCAGCTTACTGTACATAGTGCGGTAAATTTGATAATTTGTATAATTCAACTTATTTTACTAGCAAATTTTATTGTCCACGGATATGGCCGGGGACGGCAAGTGGCGTCCCCAACCGTCATTTCCGTCCGTCTCCGTTCTGACTCGGACGGGATGGGTGATATCACTAGATAGCTTCAACTAAGTGCCCTGTATCTACCCGTCGGGTCTTTATTGTACGGCCTTGCATAAATAGACAACGATCAGATGTAACGCTGATGCGGATAAACCTTACCAAGTGACATCAGAGTCAAAATAGTTCTAGAACTTTTGATGAGACCAAAACTAGTCTGTTCCGACAAATACCAATACAAGCCGATGAATTCTGTAACGTAATTAGGGGTCCTAACGCCGACATTTTTGGAAGTGGTTTTGAAACGCCGTTCCGGAGTTGTTTTGCCGAAGCACGTCACTCCCGTGTGCTTGGTAATGGCTTGGTCGAGGCAGGTTAGTGTTGTGGCGGTACAGTAGAGAATCGTCTGCACCATCTGCATGTAGACTAGTTACTAGGCTAGTATCCGCGCCGGCCCTTAACGAATGTAAAACAAACCCCCAGATGCCCATGAACTGTAGTTGTAGGCTTTGAAAAAATGGGAAAGTGAAGTTTCTGAACCGAGAAATGACTCAAAATCCGACGTTGTAAGGATCCTTACTCGGGTTGCTTTCTGCGGCCATCCCTCGTTTCTTCACGCAGCCTAACAAAGTGAACTTCACCTACCCGCGAGCTTGCGAGTTGGTAGCAGTAAAGCTCCCAGCTGATGTACATAGAAGTAAAACAGGCAGTCAGTAGTGACTGATCACTTCATATATTCTCATTCAAAAGCACTACTGCGGTAGTCTTTACATCCAGTTAGTCGGAATCTTTGTATGGCCGAGTTGTTAACTAGAGCTGAAATTCCTGACATCGCGGAAATCTCGACCTATTGCCCTGCATGGAGCGCTCCCGAGGCATGCTAAATAACAGGATTTTCCGCACTATCGGTTTTGTTCCAGTGTTAAAATTTCAGAACTGACCAGTTAGATCCGTGGTTATTTTCTATTTTTTGGCCACTTGATAATCATCGAGGCGAGAGTCCCATTACGTAATCTATGACCGTGACATCTCGGCAATCGACCCACAGTAAGTCGGTATGTATTGCGCAGAAAGAATCTAGTCGCGTGCGAGCTTGCGAGCACGTGGCTAGATAAACTGGGAACGAGAGAAATAGGTTGGTGTACAGAGGACGACAACGTACTTACTCGTCGGATTTTCAAGTCTCCGCATACGTCATTATAAGCGCCCTGGGTGACGTTAATTTACAATGACTACTTATCTAATTATCATGACTACAAATCTAATTACCATGACTCACATTCCAGTCGAATGAGCACTAAATCAAAACCAAGTGCTAGCTACATCAAGTTCTAGAATAAATACTCTACTGCGCAACCATGAAGTGCGCTAATGATTTCAAGCAAGGCACCAAGGCGGGCATACTTACAGCCAGGTCTCGAAATAATCTCATATCTAAGTCAGATTATCAACGACAAGGTGTTCGGTGACTTGAAAATCCGGCGAGTACAAACATAGCTGCCAGTTAAGCTGTAATATTAATTAACCGACACGCCCTATCAAACTCCTGCAATTCCCGCTTGATCCCAAGCAAGTACACGTCGCATCAAGGCACCAGATATCACTTGCAATGTTCTCAGCATGTCCTGTTGCATGTATATAAAGCTGACGGCTAGCGGGGCTGGTGGTAAGGGGCACATTTCTCTCATAATTTGCGTCTTTCTCCTTCTCTCTTCTCTCTATATCTAAGCCTATGCACACAGTTCTCCCCATATTGAACAAGTCCTGTTACATATCCGGTAGCAAATAACCCAGAGTAGCAAGGGTGGGGAAGCATCAAAGTTTTCTCTCATGATTCTTTGTATATACACCGAGTATTTCTCCTTCTCTCCTTCTCTTCACTGTATCATAGAACACACGCACACGGTTCTCCCCTAAGTACTATAGCAACAAGTCCTAAAATAGCCCGTTATCCGGCCGCAATTCCCAGAGCGCATTCCAAGTGTAGTGATAGAAACCTGTCATGTGGCTAACGCTACCTACTCTCTACCGTATGTTGCTCTCCAGGTACACCGCCTAACTACTGACAAGTCAAGTATCATGGGTAGAAGTACTCTGATGATTCTGAAAATACCACGGCCTGCAAGCAATCAATTTCCTTCGTACTTTGAATGAGAGTTTGGCGTTAGCACTGGCCGTATGTCCGAGTGATACTAATGGGGTTCGCGCCGTCAGCGTGTTACTAGAACCATACACCCACGTTTGTCTATGGTACGGTGGAAAGTTTCCACCTATAGTTGTAGTACGTTTGGAGACAAATGGCAATTCGTCGAATGTTGTATCATTGTTCCTCACTCTCACTGCAACTGCGGTGAGCGAAATGCAAGTATCCACGGGCTTTAGCGAGATAGCCATTACCGGATGGTCTCTGCCATAATTTCTAGTGAAGTTCTACTTGTTGTTGGTAAGATAACTTGGAAATGGAGTGAGGACACTGATGCCGGTTTTCGCGAGAGTTTCGGGAGTCTTTACACTCTCATGCATAATGGTGTTGCTCTAGCTTTATGAAATAGTTTCAGACAACAGCAATGAGCCGAGGCATTAGTTGAAAAGTGGGACAGGGTTGCACCCGATCCCATTATCATGTAGGATGTCGAATCCGAAGCAGGTACAATCCCGATTTGATGAGTCATTCAATTCTAACCACTGCCAGAGTCCGAACCCTAATATGGTAACGATGAAGAAATGTCAGGCTCCTCTACCATATGCCTTGCTTGCGAATACGACTTTCCGGGACGAAACAGTTTGAAATTTATCGTTGTAAAAGGTTTTTAGAATTTACTAGCACCAAATGGGGATGTGGTCTAGTGGTATGATTCCTCTTTAGCATAGAGGCGGTCCGGCGTTCAATTCGCCGCTTCTCCAAGCCCTCCTTGGGTATCATTTTTGCAGCAGAGCAGACCGCCCCCAAGTTGCAGCTTTGAGCCGTCACCGGTCAATGTCTTGGCCACCTCCGAACCCTCATCCAGCTGACCATTGTATCTGTCTTTTTGGTTATATGTTAGATGAACTTGATGCAGTTGAAGAATCCACCGCACCGTCACCGGGTGTTACAATAATCGAAGTGGTAGGTAGTATCCCAGGGCGTTACATTTTGCTAGCCGTTTCCGGGCTGTCATTCCCAGTCTAACAAACCAATTAATGTCAAGCAACGTGCGAGTGGGTGGGGTTTGGATACAAAAAAAGTTTCCGGGAGAACCCGGATAAGAAAATTTTGATGACGCTATTTTCTCGGGCTAGTGGGCCCGCTAGTGCTAGTTTGTACGGCGAAGTCTGGAACTTTCCGCATCACCCGCACTACTACAAAACAGATCTTCGTAGCTCGGGGAGAAATAACCGGGAAAGCGTAACGGTGATGATTCCCTATGTGCATTGCTGTATGCCTATCCAAAGAACTTTGCGCAAATTAGTGTACCGGGCGGCGAATTAATGGGCTGTATCAGCAGTGTTCCACTTGTTCGTTCTCTGGGGATGGAGGGCAATGGATGGGGAAGTTACAGCTTCGACTGTCCTTGTTGTTGAGGGCTAGGAGTACCGGGGATGGTTAGAGTAGATATGGCCGCTAGTGGCTGAATGCAATGTGATTACAACAGCTAATTATCTTCTCTACACAAACGATAGCATTCTGGAGAGCCAATTTTGAGTCTCATCGCACTCTCTACTTTGCTACTACCGCTAAGAACCTAAACTACCCAAACCTGTATATTTCAAACTCGCCACAACGCAAGCTCGAGTGGCCAAGCGGTAAGGCGTCGCACTCGTAATGCGAAGACCACCGGTTCAAATCCGGTCTTGAGCATTCTTTTTGCTTTCACCCGCTATCTGTTTCCCGGTGATGATCAGTGGATGAACTAAGTTACCTAAGCATCTCGTGGTGGAAAAAGCCTGGATCACACCGAGTACAGAATTTCCCCATCACCGCCGCAGATGGGATGTAGCGTGAGTATCGATGGGTTGCAATTTTTCTTGCCGTGATACTGGTATGACCGACGTCAACAATGAGGGGTTATATGCTACAACTGGTAGCTTTTCCTGGAGAGAAAACTTTGCGCAGGTAGTTAGGCTGCATCCAAAACATGTCCAAAAAGAAAGATACAATGCAGTTGGATGGCGGCTTGGGGGAGCACAATATTGACCGTCAACGGCTCGAAACTACGACTAGGGGCAGTCTACTCCACAATCAAAAATGGTGCCCATCGAGGGCTTGGAGAAGCGGCGAATTGAACGCCGGACCGCCTCTATGCTAAAGAGGAATCATACCACTAGACCATATCCCCTATTTGATGGTAGTGGTAGCAAGGCTACCTAAATCTTGGGTTATAGTAACATTCCGTGATGCACGGTGAATTCTTCAACCGCATCGAGTTCATTCAAAACATGCCCAAAAAGGCAGACACAATGGTCAGCAAATAGGGTTCGGAGGTGGCCAAAATATCTCCGTCGACGGCCACAAGAGGCGATCAGCTCCACTACCAAAAACAATGCCAACATGGACTTGGAGAAGCGGCGAATTGAACGCCGGGCCGCCTCTATGCTAAAGAGGAATCATACCACTAGACCACATCCCCAGGTTCATAGTTACAATGGTGAGTTTTGAGTAGTGAGGGGGCGAGAATGAATGATAGCTCAAGATAACTGGATCCAGGGCATGTGCGTTCCAACATGTTGATCCGAAGAAATAAGTGGATGAGAAGGAAACTCTGGGTTCCGGGAGACGTGCTTGGGTAAGGTATAACCCATTCAGCCCATAGTCCTTGTGAGCCATTCTCTGGCACCACCAGGAGAGTGCACGGTTGACACCCAACCTCAGGCTTGAACTCGGCAACCCTGGTACTCCCAGACAGCAAGATTGGAGTTCGAACTCGGATATCTATCGGCTTACGTCTCGAGCACTTCCCGTCGTCGAATGTGTACAGTGTACCCGTCGGCCCTAATTGCGAACGCTGGCCTACTAAGAAACGTACTCCGGGACTCAGTGAGCAGAATCTGAGAGGCTTGAGATATGGGTGCTCTCGGCATTTTAGGCGTAGTCGGTATAATATAACGGAGGTCAAGAGTGCCGTCCATGCACCGGTAGTCACTCGTGGTCATAAATGTCGTGTGGTAACCGCTTGAATTAATTGTGAGAATGCCGGATGGTTGATTGATACCTATTGCGAATAATCCAGGAAGACGAATGCTTACATCGCTAATGCAACTGAACCAACCCCAACAACAATGACTGCCGCTGCGAAGCTGCAAGTTCTCGTGCATTTAAATTTCGAACTAGTCCACACCAAAGCCCGTCCCATCACCTTCAAGTTTCTACTCTTAGCATCAATATTTCAACACTCGGTACAGCTCGTAAATGACACCATTCAGCCCTAACCCGCGGAAATACCAAAATAACGGCTACGAGATCGACATCTAGGCTCCACGTAAATATACGGCTTTAAACGAACGGAGCTGCTGGTTGCGGTGTTCGTCAGTGTTACGTCCGGCGGTAGTTATTACCCGAAGTGCTCGAAGAAGAATTCGAAGATAGGAAAATGGAAGATGGTGATAGACTACCATGACACGACCTATATATTCCCCTGCTGCATCCGAACGTTAACCAAACCGAATGGTTAGATAACCCTCGATTATGCGCTCGTCACTTTTGACACTTGCATCTGTTATCCTCTCGTCTCGCACGAATTTAAACAGAATGTGCCACCACCACCGCCACCGCCACCGCAGCAGTTATTGCTGTGATTCTACCATCATCATTATCGCTCTAGCGGAAGGAGGCTAGCTGGCATCGATAGAAATCTGAGCTAGAGAAAGGGCCTGGGAGCGTTGGGGCGTCGGAAGAACTTACTACAATGACGTAAGCTGGAACGGTCGGGGCAGGCGGGGCTAGTAGCGCCTGCTCTCGCTTCTTTGGCAGTGGTAGAGCGATTTGCTAGCGCTGGGATTGATGGGACCGGCTTGTGCGGATTGATCAATTGGTCATCCGGCACGTGTAGCGCCTGCATTCCCGACTCTAGCGGTAGCTCGAGACACAAAGCACTCAATATGTGTATGTACCTTTTTCACGTGTTTTCACGTGTTTCACAAAATACGTGTTTCAATGTTCCGTAGGTACTTTAAGCATCCGGAAGTGAGTTAGTTGCCCGGTGCTACTGCCGGGATCGGAACCTCAATCCAAGCTCGGGGCCCACAAGTCCGTGGGACAAGACATCCCGGCTCTACCGAGATCTCATCGTACCTGGCACTAAATTAGTGCCAAATTACATTACCCGAGCATTGACTTGCCATGTAGCGTTTACGTAACACCTCGTTCTGATGAACACTCGACTTGTTCCCACACACCAGAATCGTACCCCACTCCCATGACCCCATCCCTTGATCTCGTATCGTATACTTTAACCTCGTCTAAAAAACAAGATTCCATCTCACAGCCCTATGATACATCTAGTTCTGGGATTAGTGTGGGGATAAAGTCTGAAGCTCCGGATTTGTCCATAGACACCGGGTATTTGGCGGCAAAAGGAGATATTATATTGCAGTCATCAACACTTTGAGCCGCGCAGATAACCTGGTGCAAATCCCTAACCCAACCTACAACATCACTTCCCCAACAAGGCCTTTGAAAAACAAGATATCGGCACGGTCAAGTCGAAACATAATGTCATAAATAGAGTCCAACAGCCATCTCGTTCAGCTTCAAATGATCAGCTATTACCACTTAATTCCTGAAAAAACAATCACAAACCTACTCTGCCATATTTTCTAACATTTTCTCACTGGAAACTCCGCGGATTTCCGCAAATCAATTCCGCACTTTCCCAGTATGAAAGTCTGAAACCAGTTGCTATCTTCGGGCAACTTTGAAGCGTTTAGATGGTTCTGGCTTTATAGCGAGAGATCGCCTGCAACTTTCGAGCTTTTAGAAAACTAGCCTGCAGACTAAAATTAGACTCACTGGCCAGTGAGACTTTAGGTTTATCTACATAGTAAACTCTAAGTTCTGTAGCACCAATTGTAGCCGTATCTCTAACTAGTGCTTGCAGGAAGATTTGGTGCGCACAAAGTTTAGGTGTATAGGAAGAACACACAGAGACAGACTCATAGACTAGTCGTTGGTTGGAATCTTCTAATCGAACCTTAAAGCTCCAAAGATAGACTCCGTGATAAAAGTTAAATATTGCACGGATGTACCATAGAGATTGCTCCGATTCTCCTATACCATCAACGTGTTCTGCCCTCTGACCAACATCTCATACTCACAAAAGGTTCATTGAGAGCAACCCCTTCGAAAAACTGTCTGTCCTCACTGGTCTATTTTGAATTACAGGCGTCACGGTTCCTTCCACAACGATCTCTGCCAGGCTGTCCGCGACTGACGTCATTTCCCCGACCCTCGACGAGATGATATTTGCAATCAGTCAAATAAATTACAAAGCGGTATGCCGCCATTGTCTCCACCCTCTTCTCTAAACTGTCTGTCTGCTTCCACCTAACTGACCGTCGCCATCGAAGACACTCACAAATACCGACACCTGTATTGACGATGATACTGACAACGATGAGGATGACAGCGAAATTGACGAGGACGATGCGGAAAATCTAGGCATGATCGTAAGTGCCCAACTAGACTGCAGCCGATGGCACCGCTCCAAAAAGTCGAGACACCTGGTTGTCTTGGATCTACTTGCGTTGTTACTCACCGCCGAAACGGAGTCAGATGTAGCAGCGACCATGTTGATTAGAATAGATCTACCAAACTCTTCTATAGCACGAATAGGCCGTTCATCGATAGTGAGAATACGTACGTTCGCACGCTCTTCAGTTGCGCTTCCCAGACCGACAGGAACGCTGTTGATCGCTGTGTGGATTTAATGGCCGCTATCGTCGACAAATGCCAAAAGAAGATAAAGGCTCGCATGTCGACAGTGTCGCGAGAGTGAAAGAACTTCAGTCCACCGCAGCTCGGGGAATCCACCCCGAAAGCCGCCTTCCTATCGAGGTGGTAAAATCTGTCAAAGCACAGCTAAAGATTAACTTGAAAAGTCTCTTGATAACTTTCTCATCAGTTGGTGTGCTTATCTGCATTCTACCCGGCATTCCAAAGCAGGCTTCCCAACGGTCCGGGGCGACTGGCGTCTTTCGGGGCCCCAAATGACGGTCCCGTCCGGGGCATGCATTTCGGAGGCCTGGTCCGTCCCGGTACGGAATCTGAATACCTAGGGCCCGATATAGATGACTGTAGTTTTAGGATATGGTTTTAGGATACGAAGCTAGGGTCTATACAAACTCCAAATCCTGGATGTGTCTGAATGCTGCGGCTGGGTGCCTGAGGATGCAAGGGTCCACATGCAGACGGAAGCGGAGGAGCTACAGTTGTGAATGGAGGAGGCTTGGTAGTGAGCAGAGGGTCTTGTTTGTTTGTATGTTATCATGTTTGTATTATAGTATCGCCGTGCGTAGTGCGTAGAGCTAGACTGCAGGGCCCTATAGTCTTTTCGTCCGTGGCTCTGCTGCCCTAGTCCTAAACAGTCCTTAGTTTGCTTGCCCCGAAAATTGTCGTCTGGTCCGGGGCTTACTTTTGCCCGGACGGGACGGACTATTGGGAAGCCTGCCGATGAGGCACTGATAAGTGCCGCATTGTAGTTGTTGGCACCCAGCTCTAATAGATATTTGACAAGACCATCACAATCCCACGCAGAAGCATAAAAGAGTGAAAGATTGTACTCATTGCCAAGGTTATCATCTAATACTTGCTTGAAGAGAGCTCTTTTGAGTTCTTTCACACGTTGTCCTTCTTCGTTCTCCAGAGACGCCTGTCAGCAAGGAGATGAGTGCGAACGCACTCTGGGCTGCCGTTGTTAGAGTAGCAAACTCGCAGTTGCATACCCCGGTACAAACTAAGTTTCTCGAAAAATGTCTTGACAAGACGTGGGCTTCGTCTGCGTTCCAATAAAGCAAAGGTGTTTGGCGAGCAATTCAAGTGGCTATCACCGCGTGCAGACACCAACGCGCTTTCGGAGCAATGAGCAAAGGCAGTTTCCAGTAGATCATTGCAAAACCTTTCCTCCATCCCCTGCGCGAATGGATTCGCACCCTTAGATAGCAGTAGCTCGACGACCTCATTACGACCATGCTAAATAGCTGTACATAGTAAATTTGTCCAGAAGTGGTCCTCGAAGCTCCGACGATTCTCGGCGGTTTCTAAAAGTAGTTGGTCCACTTCCGCAATCCCACCGAAGAATGCATAAAACAGGGGCGAAATATCCAAATAATCTCCGTTAAAAGTGTTGTACGGTGGCGGATACTCGCGTAGTCGAGTATGTGCGTGCGTATGCAAAGGTGTGTCTATTGTATCGTGTAACGAGACGTGTCGCATCGACATAAGGTCGATCGATAACTAATGGCGCTAACTACAAAAGAAGCAATTTACATCATAGTCCTTGGCATAGTGATATCCGTACTTCCATCAGCCCAACAAAAAGGACCCTCATATGAACGTTGGGCCGGATGGCGCAAGTCGCGCAGTATTAAAAATGTGTCTTTTGAATTCATTAACTGGTAAATGGTAGAAACAGCGGATCTTCTCTCTGGTACCGGAACTGCTCTTGTGTGGACCCAAAAATTGAAATATGAGTACGCTAGGAGTGGAAATTGGGCCAAGTCGCTTGGATTTCCCCTACATCCTCCCTGCTTCGCCTTGACGTAGTAAAAAATATATGCTAAGCTTTGTTCTGCTATGAGAAGGTGGGCAGATTTCTCTTTGATTGCGAAGCTTTTGGCCAATCCGCTTCGTATCTTGTCGGAAACGAGGTATTCTTTGACCGAGAAATGTGCAAATTTGACTATACACATATCCTTGGACATGGAAGACAGTTGCTTGTTTTCCTTGTCTAAGTCTGCACCTGAAACCCACTTCTTAGTCTTTTCAAAAAAATAAAATTTCGGTTTTTCAGCAGGCAATTCCCACTGTCTACAACTGCGATCGATTTCGGAGAAGAAGTCGAAGCTATCAACTTGTCCCGAAACTGTGATAAGACTACTAAGGAACTTGAAAAGATCCTATAGAGGAAAGCGGTCGTTCTCGTTGATAACGGGATCTTGGGATGGGTTAACCACACATGCTTCAGCAAGTTCTGCAAGATAAAGAGGTCGTTCCGAGAACGCCAGCCACTGAAGGGCTGCGAATGCTTCTCGCGAGCGTGTGGCATCAATATTCTGCAAAATTCGGTCGTACATTTCGTACAAGGTTCGGGGGAGATATTCCAGCAAGATCTTTATGTCTCGAGGTCTCGTAAGTCTGAGCTTTTTTAGGTCTTCAATCTGGCATATCCATCGGAACCTGGCAGAAGACGTAGATGTGTTAACAATGATGAAGAAGGCTCAGTCAGACTGATGGCTGCTAAACCAGAAGTAAAAGAAAAACTCACATCCCGTTAGATTTCGATACAAGAGTATCTTCCATCTCATTTTTGAGGGGCGCTCCCAAAGTCTTCAGACTTCGATGGCTATTAAGTTGATTCCTGACATACAGGTCGATGTCTGCCGTGTTTTGACTCACTTCGATGCAGACTGCTGGTGATTTTAGTGATAACAACATTGTATGTTCAATGTCCGGTTCCTTTCGGCTGGTGGCCAATATGTGAAGATTATCGATGGACCAGCGATGCATCTCTTCGATGAGCTTTAGAAGTCTGTCCCTCTCATCCCCCATGGGGCTTTCGTCAAGTGCATCTATAATGATGAATGTGTGGCTAGACTCTCTGATAATGGACGAGAGAGCGGAGTTCAGGCTTTCATCCGATGGTTTCGCTGATTTGTTTTTGTAGTATAGCTCTTCTAGAATTTTTGGTATGGGTCGATATTGGCAAAACTGCGAAACTATCGAGCGTAGGAAGTCATTGCATTTTTGTTTGAGAGTGTCGGTAAATGTGAGGTAGAAGTATGCAGCCGCAAACTCATCCTTCTGTACACAGTAACTTCTTCTCAATAATCGATGAGCTAAAGTTCCATCAGTCCCTGTAGTCGTTGAACAAAGCTGGAGGGCTTTTACCAAAGAATTGTCTTCCCACACCCAGCTTCAATCGTCGTCAGTGATTGGGTTGCACTTTGACATCATTCGCGGAAGAACACCTACGGCTACCATAATTCAGAGTAACGAGTTTCCAGAAGTCTTCCATTTATCAAATTCTTTTCCGTTGACAAACCAGTCGCCAGTTGTCGCCTCGTGCTTTTTGCGAGCTGCGGCATGATTGACGGAAGGGTCGATGCTACAGATCCATTGCAGCATTTTGCGGTGTTTTTTATTTGCAGGAGGTGTCAGAATTGGTTCAAACACAACTGATGCCAAGGGTCAAATTTTCCTTGCTCAAAATGTGTAACTGTCTTGGTCAAGACATCCACATTAATTTCTATACTTCCAATATCCTCTGACACCATTTTGTGCTGTTCGTTTATATCGTCCAGGGTTTGAGCAGCAGCTGCGCTGGGACCACTACGTGTATTTTAGAACAATAGCATAGATTTTGCTAGGAAAGAAGCCTACAGTTGAAGCGTATCCATCGCCAATGTTAGATTCCCTCTCAAATCCTCTCAAATATTCTTCAGTTTCTCCAGCGATCCCTCTTTGAATGGATATAAGGCCTTTTTGAACTGAGCCGGGCTTCCCCACGCATCCCTCCCGTAGTATCACAGTCGATGTTTTGCTGTACCTCCTTCAACTTCTCCATCAAAAACTTCACGCCAGATGAACACGAGTTAACAACCTCCTCCACCCGCACAACGATAGTGCGATCAAAAGATCCATGTTAAACCGTTTTCTGAAGCAACTGGAATGTCTTTGCGAGGTCCTCGAGAGATGAGCGCATGGTGTCAATGCTCTCGTGGGAATCTTTCCAGGAGTCACAGTAGCCAAGGAGACCTTTGGTGGCCTGTAGTCTGAAGGAAAGAATCCCGACAGCGGAAGCAGCTACATCTATCTTTGTAGGAACGTGTAGCTGAGCTAGGTGATGGTTGTATTATAGAGCTTCCCAGCGTTCGCCATTCGGGACTATTGTATTGAGAGCGCTCACAAGCCAGCCTTTAAATTAGAGGAACTAAGAGAAGATAGCAACTAATAAAGCTCAAAACGAGTACATGTCGAGTAATCCGCTATGCAAAGACCGCTGCCTGAAAGTTGCGTCAGCTCGTACGTAATTGCTACGCATGAAAAACTATTATACTGATTACAGTGGTTCGGACGTCAGCAGTCAGAAGGGGGTGTTCGTCCGGCAGATTATATGTACTTGTCAGCGTCAGGCAGTTAATGGTCGGTCAGTTGAATATGTCAGCATAGTATTTTGTACTACCTAAAAAAGCTGAAGGTACTATATGTTCCGTCCGGTTGACGAACCCCCCAGTTCACGAACCTGCCAGTTTGCGAACTGTCAAAGGCTTGTTCGCAAACTTTTTGCGCAGTTTACAAACTGTTTGCCCAGTTCGAGAGCTGGAGAAAAGCTCGCGAATCGGCCATTTTTGGCGAACTCAACACATGTTTCCAGCGAAATACTTGTCTAAAGGGCTCTCTGAGTTGTTCCCAAATCTTCTCGTCGCTCGCAAACTCGCTTTGAGTCTTTGACTGAGGAAGAAAAAGTCTGCACACGAGAGCACTATGAATATGTGCCTGTCGAACTGTTATCCTTCCCTCATCCCTCACCGTCACCTCTGCATATTAAACTCTCTTACTGCATTCTCCAGCTTGCGGTCTTAGGTTTTCTACTGGTGCGGATTGTCATGATGATAGAAGTGTGGAGCAGAGTGAATAAGCACTTAGGCTGAAATGGTTATATCACAGAGGCATTTGTAGCTACAACTTCAATTTAGTTCACTTCATACCTTGAGTTCATATATCGGTCATCTAGTTTGCAAACTGGCCACTAGTTCGCAAACCTTAATCGGACGGAACATATATCTTCTCCCCGCGGTCCACTTTTCACTCTCCCCGTATTCAGTGAATGCAGGTATTGTACACACTTACAGACAATGAATAGGAGGTGGTCTATCCAAGATGGAATAAAGCCAGTGGTTTAATTGGTATATGTCAAAATTTCGCAGCAGCGATATTTCTATGTCCCATTATATATTCAAAGGTAGTTAGCTAGTAACAACCGTCAAAAAGAAAAATGCCTATCAGCAACTACGGCGTCTGAACTACTGTGGCAAGTACAGTAATCCTATCTGAGTGATAATAGTACTATTAAGGTAGGTGATTTGTAGAATTACCTAGGTATAGGGAAGGAAAATCGGCAATTGGTCTTAAGGAACTTTAGAACAAGTATGTCGGACAACATTTCGCTAGAACTTTCGATTAACCATGCGGGCACTCTGAGGCAAATGCCAAGCCTTCGAGCAATTGATGGTAACACAAACACAAACGCCAAGCTGAGTGACCTCAACTATCTGAGCTACTGAAACGCGGCCAGTGCAGGTAGTCGTTCTAGATACAAAATCTAAAGCACAGCACCATCAGTTCTCACTTCATTCTAGTCTTTGTATAAGCGGAATTTCATTGTTCTCTCTGAAGAACTCTATTAGGCGAGGGGTCTGAGGGGCGGATGCGGAGCACCTAGCAAAAAAGCTGGAGGCAACCTGCCTGCAGCCCCGAGCTGTTGTTGTTGTTTATTCATACTGTATTCACTCTTACTAGAGTATGACAGGACCTGATATCCCCCCCGCCTCCGGGCGAGCCGGCTAGATGACGGAGCTCCCCCCCGCTACCCTTCGTCCCCGCGCAGCCCCGAGCTTATATGCTGGTAATAAGATGCTTATGATTAGAAAAGCTCTGCCAGGATGGTACCTCACAGTATCTGTAACTTGTACGTCGAATACACCTTAAGACCATCTCTGAGCATCACCCTAGTAGACACCATGTGAAGGAGTTGCAAATCCGAGTAACAATTTATGGCGCATTTGGTTCGTTCGCGGGAAATACTTGAAAGAGCGAACTGGCGGGTGACGAGAAAAAAAGCAGTCAAATTCCCAATAATCTTCTAAAACATCTCCTTATCCCGAGTCTATCTACCACAAATCAAAAACTACAAAAAACTAGAATACTCTACCTATCACTAGCTCGTCGAAAAACAAAAGAAACCTATATCCCCGCATTCCATTCATCCTCTAGCGCCAGCGCTAGAAATACCCGACGACTTACTGGGGCGGGCCGTAATGAGGAGCACAGCAGTGGTTCTGAGAACCGGCGAACTTTGTAGGCTGATGGCCACATTTGGGGCAGGTCTTTCCGGGCTCGATACAGGTGGTAACCGGAGGGTTGTTGTTATTGTGGCATTTGCAACAGATGAGAAGGAATCGGGCCATTGTGGAATAGGAGTGTAAGTGTTGTAAAGGTAGATTGCTTATATAGCTGTAGGTTGGCTGGTATAGAGATTGGAGGATGGAAGTGTGTGTATGTGTGTGATGATGGAAGCTCTAGGTGGAAAGGTAGGTTTTTATATCGAATAAACATGATGGCTTGCTTGTGAGGTTCGAAGCGAAGAGGTATTCAAGATGGGCTCACTTTTCACCAGTCATTGTTTGTCTTCCAGAGTTTTGATTGTCTTGTGTACAGGTTTTAACCTCGCTCCACTACAGGAAGTTTATTTTGTAGGTTTGGAACGAGACAAGGAGTTTGTAAAAGAAGGTTTTGTAGGTGACGTTGTTCTATCGTGAATTCTCTTTGATATCATTGTGCAGGGCTTTGTAGTCTGTAATTGGCGCTTGAAGAATGGTCTCTACCACTAATTCTGCAATCAGTCACATCTATTGCGCAATTGAAAAGATGCCTTGGAAGTTTAGGGTCCGAGACATCCGGAGAGTGGCCTTCGCATCGTACTTTTGGGGCGGAGTTAGATATTGGCGGGGTCGTGGGTGTTGACTCAGGATTTAGCCCGAAGGCCATCGTGCTACTAGAAAGGTATGGAAAATGGTCGCCGATACACTGAGTCACTGAGAGGACTTATACACGTGGTAGAGTCATTCACATAGACTCATTCACGAATTTTCACTCGCCACTCGCCACTGCGGGCGCTGTTACAGATGTACATGATGTTACAGGTCTGATACACGGTCACGGCTGCAGGGGCTGATGCCTCCTGTATATATCTCGAGTTTTTCTCCTTCTCTCTTCTCTGTACCATAGAATACACGCACACGGTTCTCCCCAACTTCCATATCGTAACAGGCGCCACTCTATCATCTCCGCGGGATCTCCAGACTCTTTATGTATACAAAGGCATAGATTTTACCCTTAGATAGTTCGTTAGACAATAACTTATGTACGATAGACAATTCAATCTCTTTCTTCGTACGTGATATTCTCAACAGTAGGTAGAGTCTGAATTTTAAAGTCAATCCAAATATTTTGATATACACGGGGCTGTAGGACGAGGTCTTAGGACGTAGCCAGAGTTACGAGGTCTCGGATAAGGTCTGAAGAACGAACTGTGTCCATACTTGATACAAAATGTGATTCAGACCTTATACACAGGGCTACCTGGTACACCGTCTCAGGGTACGTCGTTGGATGTCTCGTACCAAGAATCCGGTGGGCTGCAGGCACAAATTATCTAGGGGCATCTTGAAGTTTGATCACTAACGTGGTTGGCAACATTTCACTACTGTACATACATTTACCGTCGCAGCCGGTCGAAAGCTCGTGGAACTAATTGAGATATCGTAGTTTAAGTAGTGCAAGAAGAGAAGGCTTGCAAATTCACCAACCCCTCACTCCTACAACTTTTCTAGCACCCCCATCACCACGCCCCTAACCTTCTCCCACCCTCCCGCCTCCTCAGCAACCTTCCACACCGTCTCACCCCTTTCCCTCTCACTCCCACACCCCTCCCCAAACACCCTCACCTTCCTCTCTCTAAACTCCTCCCAAGGCTTACCACCATTCACAAACGTCACCACCGCCTCCCGCATCTCTCGTCCCACCTTACTCTCTTTCAGCTCAGGGTAATTCCCAAACAAGCACGCCAGATCCAGAATATGGTTACTTTGGCCCTTCCAAACTGAATCCCACGCGTTCACAATATTAAAATGGTACAAATACACCGGTACTTCCTTCGACAACTCCCGCGCGCGAGCAACGGCGGGAGCATAGAACGCCCAGTCGCTGAAGATCTGCGAGAGCTTCTCCCGGGTCTCAGAAGGCTTATCGGAGGGCTGTAGCCCGTAAAGCGCTGTGAACGACGCTGGGAGCTGGGATGAGAAATACTCGTGTACAATGGTGGGCGACGGGGGTGTAGGCGGGAGTATAATCCCTCCGTCGTCTTTGCAGTCCCCAAGCATTAACGTCTCGATTTTTTCGCCAGTGCCAGTAGGGAGAGGTAGAGAGGGGAGGTAGAGAATATTGCCGGGGAGCTTCTCGTAGAGTTCTTTCTGCGGCATGGATTCCAGGGCTTCGATTGCGGTTTCGGGGTTGAGAGAGAGCGCGGTACACACTTGCGAGAATGCACTCTCGTGTGCTGCGGTGGGAACGGCAGGCCGGATTCCGGGGTCGCCGCTCATCATAACTGCGCGTTTTACCCCGGGGATCCCTGCGGCGATGTGGACTCCTACCGACGCGCCTCCCGCGCTCTGCCCAAGGAGTGTAATGTTGGAGGGGTCTCCGCCGAAACCGGAGATGTTGCGGTGGATCCAGTCAAGTGCGAGACGCTGGTCGTTGAGGCCGCGGTTTGCGGGGAGGGAGGGGTGCTCGAAGAAGCCGAAGATGTTGGTTCTGTAGTTAATTGAAACGGCGATTATGGGGGTGGAGGATTCAATGGAGGAGACTACGAGGGAGGTGAGCAAGTATTGCGGCCATGATGAGGCGCCGTGCATATATGCGCCGCCTGATACGTAAAGTTAGACTATAGTTTCCAGCGGATGATCTGGGGAGAGAACCATGTATGAAGATTAGCACTGGGAGTTTGTTCTCGGGGACTGTGGCAGGTGCGGTTATGTTTAGAGTCAGGCACTCAGTCCTGCTCCATTTCTGCTGCACCCCATCTTCAACCGGACACGAAGCGCCGATGAGAAACCATTCGATGCCGCATGCGCCGGGGTTTTGAAGCGGCTCGGGACCATATTGAGTGGCGTCGCCTTTCGGAGGTGAGGTGTTCAGCGAACTGGCAGCGAACGGGGAGGTGAGGGTGGCGTATTTGAGGCCGCGGAAGGAAGTGGTGCTGTTGTTCAGGAGCCCGGTGAGAGTGCCCAGAGAGGGATGGCTGAGTGTGGTTGTGGCGGTGGTCGACATTGTGGATATCTTTTGCGGTTACTCATTGCTGCTGCGGGATGGTGAGTACCTATATCTCCGCACTCCGCGGCTGCCGCACAACGCAACCGCCCACTACCCCACATCACCCCACTACCCCACTACCCCTCACCCACCGTACTACCACGATCCCTAACCCTATCGCGTCAACGAACACTACTTTAGCAGCGATCCAACGCGAGAACCCTCATGAGATGCGCTACTTTAAGTAGTCACTCAAGCACATATTATCCATCGATCCAGCGCTATTTCGGGGGTGTCGGGAAAAATATTCCATCCGCATCTATCACCGCCATGTCGTCTGTCACGATCACCGTCGAAGACTATGCACAGCTCAACGGGAAGAACGTCATTGTCACAGGGGGCAGTACTGGAATCGGTGAAGCCACCATAAGACTCCTCCACGGTGCATTCTCCCGTCCGCCTTTTGTCGTTCCTGCTAATGTCTCTAGAACACGGCGCAACGATCACACTCGCAGACGTCAACGACACAGCTGGTGCCGCAGTAGCCGCGTCGCTAGATCGCGTCACATATGTCTACTGCGACGTCTCCAGCTGGGACTCTTTGACCTCACTCTTCAAATCGGCATTGTCGCATGGGCCCATCGACATCGTCCTGTCGAACGCGGGCGTAAGCGGTCTCGACACTCTTCTCGAATCGGATCTCTCACCCAGCGGTGATCTGCTTCCGCCCACACTCCCGGGTCTCGATGTCAACCTCACCGCCACCCTGCTGATCACTAAGCTTGCGCTACACTACTTTCGACAGCAGGGTTACGGACGACTAATCTACACCGGGTCCGCGGCGTCATATCTCGACACGCCGCAGCTGTGGACATACACGGCTGCGAAACACGGCGTCCTCGGACTGATGCGGTCGCTACGATCGGTTGTCGGGCAGTGGGGCGACATAACAGTTAATATGGCTGCACCGTGGTTCACGGTCACTCCTATGGCGGCAGTGCTGGGGCCGAAGTGGGGAGATCGGCCTGTTAATAGTCCCAAGGGTGTTGCCAAGGCACTGATTTTTGCGGCTGTGGGGAAGGAGTGGAGGGTGGGTGGGGTTAATGGGGAGCAGCAACAGGGTGCTCCGGTTAATGGGTGTACTTTTTGGATAGGTGGGGATAAGGTGGTGGAATTTGAGGAGGGAATTTGGAACGCAAGGGGAATGTGGATGGGGGAGGAGATGGCATCAGCCGTGAATGAGGGGCAGAAGGCACTTGGAGGATGGTAGGTAGACTGTCAGAGATGATGGATTAGGGTGATTGGTTAGGGACAACATCAGCCTAATGTTAGTAGGTGACGAGGCACTCGAGTCCTATCGTTACCAGACGGCTCGGATACGATCAGACGACAGGCTACAATCCTGAGGATTTGAAGCACATTTTTTGAGATATTTTTTGTAATATTCCAATCACATTGCATCCAACGGTTGTAGCTATGGCGTTCATAATGATATGCCCACTCTTCGGGTCTTCCTTTCTTCTGCCCCCACAAACCACTGAACAAAGAAATTCCTCAGCAAGTGCTCTTATTCGTATTCAACATCTTGTCCAATCCTAAGCTTTAATCCGCATTTCCTTTCCACCAATTGAATTCGTCCTACTCGCCCACTTCCCGACATGGCAGCCCCCACTTCGGATACTGCATATGTGGCTAGATATATCACCCCCACTGATCCCTTTTCCACCCAGATATCTAGTACAACTATATTTACCCAGAACACCTCCACTGCGGAACTTATCATGGGTAACTGAACCAATAGGGGTCTTCACAGTGGCGTTTTTTGGGGCATTGCGCCCTGCCGTTTTGAAACACCGTCTCGGGCCGTTTTGTGTTCGGATCCAGTGGGGCAGAAACTGGTGTGTTGCAGGCTTGGTGACCCAGGAAATCAAGGGGTCTGTCATTTCAGGTATAGAGAGGGGATGGTTGCGTGGGGGGCAGAGGAGCAGGGACAGAGAGACATGCATATGACCAGGCATATGACCAGGCACGAAGAGGAGGTGGAGGACGGGCACGCAGACGGCATAAGCGCGGTCAAGGAGTACAAAGACGGGCAGGGTAATGTTTTAATTATGCGGCTAACGCCAAAGTCTACTGTGCATAAGCGTGGTTGCTTCTGCTACTAAGGCTTCTTGCCCACTCCAGTGGGAGCTTAAGCCGCTGCATTCTCACTCACTACCCACTTCCCCCTCAACCCTACCAGCCAATAATATGTAATATCAGCGACCTAGCCGTATTACTCTGCACTTGTTTCCATAGTCTAAAAGGTTAAAATGTTTGTAATGTACATCTGCTGCACAGACTATATATTCACGACATATCACTCGCTAACGTACGCAGGCATATCAAGGCATACGCCCTTTTCTGTGGTCCGAGGTAGCTTTCTAGTTTCGTCACACATTGACAGATAATATTGAGGATAAATAATAATGAGTTCTATAAAGGCGCATATCATTGAATATGGACCCAAGTCACGGGCATGTCAGAATGTCACATTGATTTGAAGCTTAAATGAGAAGCTGAGGGGCTAGGTACTGAGGGGTGATGTGTTGACCATGTCTATCTGTATCTGTTTCCACCACCACAGAACCATCTGGTTGTACAGCCACAGCCGAATCACAATGGCGACCCATGATAGGATGTTGCATGTGTACTTGGATCGTGAGTCTCAGCACCGTCTGATGTGTTGTATGAGAATGAAGACTTGTATGAAGATGGTGGTTGTATGAGGATATGCATCAGGACCAGGGTGATGCGTATCATGTCAGAGCATACGCGTACGCATATGGGAGATTGTATATATACGGGCCTCTGGCCCTCGAGATAGAGAAGCCAATCAACAAGTCTCCGAACCATCCAAAGTAACATAGGATGTTGCATATATGGTTTATCTCCGTGACGTATGGCCTCAGTTGGGCTGATGCATAATCTCTCTAAGATGATGGTCATTCCAGGCTCAGCTGGAGATACCAGACTCAGCTGGAGATGCCAGCTGAGTGCGCATGCATGCGTACAAGACATACTCCGAATACCGTATATATAAGAGCACGAATGTACCTGTACTTTAGAATACAAGCTTCTAGCAATCAGTACATTTCAACATAGGAGATTCTCTATTCGTCGAATGATATTTCGTGAATGGGCGTCTTTTACGGAGAAAGATCAGCGTGTGATCTCTAGGGTGACCGGTAGTACTTGTTATCTGTGCATTGTCTAGCTTCCGTGTTTTTGGACCTACAAGCCGACAATCTCTACCTGATGTCAATACAGCGAATACGCAAGATTAACCACCGGTCGAATGCAATCACATGAACATGCAAAGGCAACCATGTTTTAACAATAATACAGGCGCTACTATTGTAATTCCCCAGAACAATGGCTACCGTCATAACTATTCGTGTGCGTAGATTCTCAATAAAGTCTAGTAGAATGAGAAGAGAAAGCTACCCTAACACCACCTATGTAGATATAAGGTCACCTCATAAGATTACCTCACCTCCTACTGCCCCTAACGGTGCGCTTCCGCGGCTTCTTTGACAGCCTCCTCGTATGCCCTGACTAGGTCTGTGTTGTCATTCTGCATCCAGTCTTCACCTTCTTCATAAACAACCTTAGGCATCTTCATCTGGTTATACTCGGCCTCCATCCGTTTGCGTTCATCACTAATTATCTTCTCTCTCTCCTTCATTTCTTTGAGTATCTGCTGTTCCTTTTCTTTCTCTTCTTCGGATTTGATGCCAAGGCGGGCACACTCCTCGCTTCCTTGGCAGCTGCATAGCATTAGCCACACAGTGGTTCATGTCATGACAGGAATGGAGGGGTAACATACGGATCTCTTCCAAAAGTCACCTTGACATCTTGAAATGCTGCGAGAGACTTACAAGTCTCGGCAACCTCCAGCGTAGCCTTGATAGACGTGAAGCTAACAATAGCTTTGAGAGCATTTCCTCTAGCCTCCAGACTCACGTCCAAAAAGTGGCTGGGCCAAGTTTGGCACATATTCTCCATCATGTCACAAATATAGTCGACAAGCGCTGGTTTCATCTGAGCATCGTCTTCCATATACTCGAGATAAGCGTTGACAAAATAGTCGCAGGGGCAAGGGCCAATATGGATAACTCTGGATTCATTTTTTCCGATCACAACAACCTCGGAGCGAAGGAGCTCAGCGGCCTTTGCGTAAACAATTGGAAGCGTTGCGACTTCGCTACGAGAGATCGGGACGACTAAATTATTGCGAGCAGCAAAGAGTGCGGCGGTCTCTTCATTAGCAAATTTGAGGCTTGCGAATGTTCCTTGGTAGTTCTCGCCGAAATCTAGTTCTTCAATACGGCCAGTATTGCCCAGAGCTCGAAGGATGTGAGCAATCGTTATGGCAGGCGGAATGCTCTCCAAAAAGAGAGTGCGGCGCTCGGTGATAATATCTAGCCGCGGGGTTGGAAAACTCATTTGACTGCCGAGGACGGGCAGTTCTGTAGGTGCACGGTACGGTTCTTGAACTGGAGTCGTAGGGGTAATTGGGCGAGGAGCTTCTCCAGGATCGATGAGAATCTGTGTCACATTTTGGGTGAGATCCTGCTGTTTGTAATATTTACGGTTGTCATTTGTATGACCTAACCACATGCTAGCAGGTGAATCTCGTCTTCTCATTTCTCGTGGAGCATTGATTCTCCTGTGATATCCGAACTTTTCGCCTACTTGGTGGAGTCGTCGACCATGGACACGACGAGAATAATCCCTATCACCTGGATAACGTCCACAAAGTCCAGTCATCTTCTCGATATCTGTCAGACGTTCATTGAACGCGTCGGCTCTTTCCTTGGCGTTCAAAGCGGAGTCTTTATAACTGACAGGAACTAATGTTCTGAGTAGAAATGCTGGAGGAGGTTCTGAGATTTTAATCGGACGGTATGTACCCCTAACCCAGGGCCTAGAATGACCCTCGGGAAGTGAATACGTGCTGGTTGTAATCGTCACCCCAAGAGAAGGAACAACATGAGTTTCCCTAAAAGAAGTGACAGTACCAGAACCGGCTCTAGATCGATTATGAGTTATTTGGGGGCCTCTAGTGATAGGTTGGTTGGTCGTAGTGACAGGTGGAATGCGTGTATCTGATGGCGAAGGACTGTCAGCACTTGTGTCAGGCCTAACCCATTCACCACCTGTCTCTTCTTCGGAATCTTCCGCCACATCTTCCGATGATACACTGGTTAGGCGTGCGGCAGCAGTCCGACGACGAGGCGTTGGAGAGGTTTTGTTAGCCTCTATGTCATCCTTTGTGGGGTGCCGCTGTGGTGCTAGAGGAGTTTCCTTCACATGAACGATCTTGCTCGGATCTGTAATGTCCCTATGTACTCTTGGGTGTGGCGGAACTAGTTTATGTGTCGGCACTTTCTCAAGTTTAGCGCTTTGCTTGTCCTCAGCAAGAGTAGCTAGTTTGTCGCGAAAATTACCAGGACCCAATTCCTCGCTGGCAAAATGAGGCACCAGGTTATTATGCTCTTTTCTCTCCTGCGTAGTAAAGCGAAGGTGTGGCGGCAGTTGTGTTTGGCTAGATGTGCCTTTGTCTTCGGTCCTAGGTGTAGTAGCGGTGACACGAACATGAGGTGGAATTTGCTGCGCCTTGAACTGGGATTTTTGAACGGTTACTGGGTTTTCGGGGGTTGACGGAAGTTCAAGGTCGTGATCCGTTGATGCAGAGCTCTTGTCGTCGGACTCATCCTCGTTACAGGGCTGGAACTTTTGTCTGCCGTGCTTGATGTAAGTCTTGACAGTCTCGGTTGGTTGGCGTCTGCTCTCTGCCTTGGGCTTGACCTTTGAAGCAATATCAGACCCAACACTACGACCTTTGTTCTTTTCGTTGAACTGTCTCAGCCGCTCCTCATTCTCCTTTGCGGTTTTCTTTTTCCTTTCTTCAGCCTCAGCGTCAAATTTCGCAAGCGCAAGTTGAAGCTCCTGAATCTGTTTCGCGAGCATATCGCGGCGGGCTTTATCAATCTATTTAAGACGTCAGTTAACTGGTAGATGCTTGGGGCGGGAATTCATACTTCGGGATCTTTTTCACCTGGCCTTCGAGGCGCCGCATGCTGTTGGGGTTCGTCCTGCCATTTCTTGCGTTTATGGAGCTGCGAAACCTCGGATTCGCAAGTGGTTCCAGCAACTGAAGAACCGAGATCTAGATGAAGGTCGTGTTCTGCCATCTTTGGCAACCTCATTGTCGGCGGAACGGTGGGTTTGGGATCAGTCGGTTTCGATACGAACGGATCGGTCAAGCCGGACAAAATCCGCCTGTGAGGTGGAGTTTGCGCGGGCGGGCGATGCGACTTGTTGGATGGGGATTCCATCTTGGTGCTGATGTGAGTGTGTTTTGTGTGGAAGGAATGCAAAAGGCTAAGGAGTGGGTCAACGGAGTTAGTTGCGGACAGAGAACTTAGCACACTGCCGTTAAGCCCCGGGTGTGCGTCACGTTCCGGGCTACAGTTGTCGAGGGGTTTCAACTGCATAAAGTGAGGCGCGACTCGCACGGATTTGAACCTGTCCAAGCTTCTCTTGATGCATTCAGGTGATTTCTTTGCCTTGTTCTAAGTTAGTTCTATGCTTGATCAGAAAGCCAGCCTTTAGCACAAGTTTCAATTTCCCAACCTAATCTCGATCAGACGCTTTTTCCGCTTCGCAATGTTGGATAAGCGTTTAAGCGCTACCATCAACCGCCGCTCCGTGGGAAATATGTCCATATCCCCCGCCACGAAGCCTAGAAACTGGCGAAAGCCTTGCAGTCCACTGCTGTTTAGCTGTAAGGAATCACTGCCATTCGTCACCTCTGGCATACTTCCCTCCATCTATACTGAGCTTAAGGACTTATACTTTTCTCAAGCCTAAAAGGGGTGGCAGGGAGAATTCTCTCCCATAATGCCACCTAAGAGCCCATAATACAAATTTGGAAACAAATTTTGAAACTTAAGCAGAATTTTGCTCGATATTTTTTTTAAAGCTGGTAGCATCTAGTACAGCTTCATAATAAATCATCATAATAAATTAACACATCTGTAAGTGGAACATTTTGGATTTCACATCCTCATGGACCGTTGTGAGCATCCTGCTGGGCAAATAGTTGGAAGGGGTTTCCATTATGGATGATTAGGGGAGCGGTAATTCATAGGCAAATCAAGGCAGTAGCCAGGTGGGCACATCATGGTGCATTATGAAGAAAAAATATTGCAAAGTTCCTGAAATTTGTATTATGAGAGGGAATCCTTTTCACAACTCCTTTTAGGCTTGAGAACAATATAAGTCCTGCAGCCCAGTATGGCTATAGAGAAGTATGCCTAAGGTGCATTCGTTAGCCCTTATATTCACATTTTATCACTCAGTATTACATATCCGGTGGCTGTTACTTTGGATGCTAGAAAGACTTGTTGATTGACTGATCTTCTCGAGGCCAGAAGGCCCGTATATATATACAGACTAAACTCCTATATCCATATCCATATCCGTGTCTATATCCGTATCCATATCTATATTTGCTTGCATATCCGTTTGCACTGATATGAGCCGCTCTCCTGAGGCATATCCTCATACACCAACTGCATATCAAACGGACCTGAGCTGTGAGGCTTACAATGCAGGTACACATGCAACAGTGGCAAGTGACTCAGAGTGGTGAAGCATCAAAGTTTTCCCCAATGATCCTCTGTATATAAATCGAGTCTTTCTCTTTATCTCTTCATTCTGTATCATAGGATCTACACACACGGTTCTCCCCTAAGTACTATAGCAACACTCGGTGTTATGATATGGGGAGAATCGTGTGCATTGACTATGGTGCGATGACTGTCTAGGTACAGGTCTAAAGGTCCAAGATGGGTAGGGAACTTAAGAAAAGAGTAAAGTGTGAAGTCTAAAAGAGCAGTTACGAACCTTAGGGCTCTACCAACACCCGGCTCATGTACATCTCCGATAACACCTCTGGTTTTGCCAAGCTTTCCCCTCTTTGGGGGAGAGGGGGGTTTTACTTTGGCTTCATCCTCACATACCGGTGTGTGTCCGCTCATCCTCTGGGTGAGTGTACCTTGTCAACAACACCGTTGATACCACTCAGCATCGACATCGACCGGTAGTCCCCTGTTGGGGCAACTCGCCTTCTTTTGAATGTTTTACGCCAGTTATACGATTGTTCATCGGCAAAAGTGCAAATCGACTATAGACTGCGCTACGCGCACACGCCCAGCTCATAGCAAGCTTCCCGTGGACCCCTGCGCGACGCGCAGTCTATAGTCATCCATAGTCAGTCCATAGACATCTGCGCGTGGGACTATGGGACTATATACGGCTGGCAGTCGATAAACCTCAGCCAGTCTTGACTGCCGACAGGCTTCGCTGGTACTTACACACTCATTGACAACATTCTTGAGTGGCCGCTTCAGAGCCTGTTTGAGAGCCTGTTTGAGAGCCTGTTTGAGAGCCTGATTGAGAGTCTGTTTCGGAGCCGCGCTTGAGAGAGCCGCGCTTCGGCAGGAGTAGCGTTTCCACAGGAATCTTTGGGCCGATTGAAACTCTGAGTTTCTGGAAGCTTTGGCCAATAGAAGGCTTTAAGTCTGTGGAAGCTTTGACGTTGACGTTGACGTAGCCAACCTACTTGACTAAGTGCTTTCGGTACCATCACCGTCACCATCACCATCACCATCACCATCACCATCATGACGATCAGCCCCGGACCGAATGCGCATACATACGCCCAAAATCGACGAGAAACTGGCTGCAGATTCCGCTGAGAAAACTGAGTCGGAGATCTGCTCTCCCTGAGATCCAATTGTCTACCTTTCCTGTAGAATCTAAGGCTGCAATTGTCAACACCATGACCTTGAGGCATCGTGAGATCTTGTCATTGTGGCCGCGCTAAAGATAAGGTTCAGACTACCATATCGACCGACGTCATGATTTCGGCCAACATACGCCGCCTGCCACCTGCCACACGCCCCAGCCTCACGCCTCCCGGTGCCTGGCGTCTGCCACTCAGCAAGTCTCTGGATCGAGCATGCAGGAGCATACATGGGAGCACATAGTCAAGTGAGATTGGGAGTGTCTTCCCTCTTGAGAGTGTACTTGGGAGCGTAGAGCCAAGTAGGCTGGGAGTGTACCATCGAGTGCAATTGGGAGTGTACTTGAGAGCGTACTCGGGAGTGTGCTTGAGAGCGTCTTGAGAGCTTACTTAGGAGCGTACAGTCAAGCAGGCTGGGAGTGTGCCATCGAGTGCAATTGGGTGAGTACTTGAGAGCGTACTCGGGAGTGTACTTGAGAGCGACTCGGAGGTGTACTTGGGTGCGTACTCGGAGGTGTTCTTGGGAGTGTCTTGAGAGCTTACGTACAGTCAAGCAGGCTGGGAGTGTGTCATCAAGTGCAATTGGGAGTGTACTTGAGAGCGTGCTCGGGAGTGTGCTT
>Ga0307515_10004066_pt1 | contig 30515 bp, 31 predicted proteins | sample 17_EM_MG_FD_194513 | JGI IMG/M metagenome (GOLD analysis project Ga0307515, IMG submission 194513) | Populus trichocarpa ectomycorrhiza microbial communities from riparian zone in the Pacific Northwest, United States - 17_EM | ecosystem: Host-associated > Plants > Roots > Unclassified | place... | reverse complement strand
TCCTAGATGACCCGCCTGTACCTGATCGACGACCACGCGCTGGTGCGCGACGGCCTGCGCGCAGTGCTCGAAGGCAGTGGCCACACCGTGGTGGGCGAAGCCGCCGAGCCGACACCCGCACTGGCCGACCTGGCGCGCCTGAAGCCCGACATCGTGCTGCTCGACCTGAGCCTGGGCGAGCGTTCGGGCTTCGAGCTGCTCGAAGAGTTGCAGCGTCGCAAGCTGGATGCGCGCGTCATCGTGCTGAGCATGTCCAGCCAACCGCGCCACGTGGCCGAGGCGCTGCGCCTGGGCGCCTTGGGCTATGTGCTGAAAGGGTCTCCCAGCATCGAGCTGCTCGAAGCCGTCCAGGCCGTGTCGCAAGGCCGGCGCTACCTGGGCCACAGCGAGGCCGAGCTGGCCCTGCGTGGCTTGACCGAAGGCGGCAGCGGCGCCCAGTCGCTTTCGCCGCGCGAGCGCCAGGTGTTGGTGATGGTGGCCCGTGGCGCGTCGAGCACGACCATCGGCGAGCAACTGCACCTGTCGCCCAAGACGGTGGACACCTACCGCAGCCGCTTGATGGCCAAGCTGGAACTGGCCGACGTGCCCGCGCTGGTGCGCTGGGCCATCCGCGAGGGGTTGGTCGGTCTGGACGAGCGCTGAAGCCGGTCTGCTTGACCGGCGTGGCAACCCGTCTTCTGGACACGCCTTCTGGTCAGCTCGGAGGAAAGCGGTGGTCGAGCCAGCGGTTCAGCTCGGCCAGCACCTTGGCTTTATCGGGCTCGTTGAAGATCTCGTGCGAGAAACCAGGCCACTCTCGCGTGGTGACCACCTCGCGCGGCACGGCGGCGGCGAAGCGGGCCGAGCCCTCGGGCCGCACGCAGCGGTCGGCGCCGGCCCACATCAGCAGCGTCGGCAGCGTCCAGCGTGCGGCCTCCTCCTGCACCACCGGCCCGGCATCGGCGATGAACTGGGCCAGCAGGCCGCTGATGCGGTCGTGCACCAGCGGGTCGTCGACATAGGCCTTGACCACCGCCGGGTCGCGGCAGATCCATTCGGGCTTCAGCCCGTTGTTGACGCGCAGGTGCGGCAGCACCTTGGGCACCACCGACAGCAGCGCCTTCTGCACGGCGTTCATGCCCGGGTCCAGCGCCGGCGACGACAACACCAGCGCATCGAGCGGGCGGGACCAACCGGCCGGCTGTGCCATCAGGCTCTCGGCCACGAAACGCGCCGCCACCAGGCCGCCCAGGCTGTGGCCCAGCAGCACCAGCGGCCCTGCCAGTTGCTGACGCATGGTGTCGATCACCCGGGCCAGGTCGGCGAGCAGGCTGTCGGCCGTGGCGATGTCACCTTGCGCACCGGCCGAATGGCCGTGGCCGCGCTGGTCGTACGCGGTCACGTCCCAACCTTGGCCCTGCAGATCAGCGGCGACATGGGCATACCGCCCGCCGTGCTCGCCCAGGCCATGGACGATCAGGACCTGACCGCGCGCGGGCGGCACCGGGCTCCAGCGACGCACATGCAGTGCGAGGCCATCTTGGGTTTGTACGAGGGCGTGCATCAGGTGGAGTCTAGGGGCCCGCGGCCCGGCCCAACAACCGGAGCTTCACCGAGGTGCGTTTCAGTCGACCGTGCCTTCGCTCGCCGAGCATGTCACTCACGTGACGGATGGGTGCGCCGAACCGGTTAGCCTTGCGCGAACTTTCGCGAGGCTCGCCATGACCACTCCCTCTTCCTACTTCGAACTGCAGCTCGACAGCACCACCGGCATTGCCCGCCTGACGCTGAACCGCCCCGAGCGCATGAACACGATGGACCCGGGCTTCTTCCCGGCGCTGCGTGATGCGGTGCGCGCACTCGACGACGCCGGCCAGACCCGCGTGCTGGTGATCGCGTCGACCGGCAAGCATTTCTCGGCCGGCATGGCGCTGGACGTGTTCGCCGGCGCCAACATGCCGATGCTCGACCTGTCGACCGCGCGCAAGCGGCAGGCCTTCCAGACTGGGCTGCGCCGCCTGATGGCCTGCTTCGACGCGATCGACGAGGCGCGCTTCCCGGTCATCTGTGCAGTCCAGGGCGGCTGCATCGGCGGCGCGCTGGACCTGGCCGCGGCCTGCGACATCCGCTTGTGCACGGCCGAAGCATTCTTCACGGTGCAAGAGATCCACATCGGCATGGTGGCCGACCTGGGCTCGCTGCAACGCCTGCCCAAGATCGTGCCGCAGGGCATGGCACGCCAGATGGCCTACACCGGTGAGCGGGTCGGCGCCGAACGCGCATTGGCGATCGGCCTGGTCAACGCCGTGCTGCCGGACGAAGGCGCGTTGATCGCCCATGCACAGGAACTGGCCGCGCAGATCGCAGCCAAGAGCCCGCTGGCGATCGCCGGCAGCAAGCTGGCACTGAACCAGGCGCGTGATCACGGCACCGCTGAAGCCCTGTCGCAAATGACGCTGCTGCAAAGCGCGATCTTCGACATCGGCGAGATGGAGAAGGCGATCACGGCCTGGAAGCTCAAGCAGCCAGCGGCATTCGAGCCGCTGGCACCGCTCGAAAAGAGCTGATCAAAAACAGCTGATCAACGCGCTGCGCGGCGCAGCGGCACGGCCGGGAAGTCGACCGGCACCGCGAAGGCCACGTTCACGTAGTTGGTGAACAGGTTCAGCGCGACGTGGGCCAGGATCTCGACGATGGCCTCGTCGTCGAAGCCGGCGGTGCGCAGCGCCAGCACGTCTCCGTCAGCGACTTGGCCGCGCTGGTCGACCAGCTTCAGTGCGAAGCGCAGAGCGGCCGCCGTGCGCGGGTCGGACGACTCGCCCATCTGCGCGGCGCTCATCTCGTCGGCCGAAGCGCCGGCCTTGCGGCCCAGCGCAGTGTGCGCGGCCAGGCAGTACTCGCAGGCATTGCGGTCGGCCACCGCGACGGCGATCTGCTCGCCCAGCTTGGCCGGGATCACGCCGCTGCCGAGTGCGCCGAACGCGGCCCACATGCTCTTCAACGCGGCGGGCGAATTGGCCACCGCACGGAACATCGCCGGCGTGCTGCCGAAAGCGGATTGAATCGGCGCGAGCAGCGCGCGGCGGTCGGGACTGGCGGTGGCGGCATCGATGAGTTGAACGCGGGACATGGGTTTGCCTTTCTGAGAGGGTTGGAAGGTGCCAGGGACATCGCCCCAGGCACATCGCCAGTGTCCCGGCACCCTTGGTACGATAGAGTTCATTTCGTCCTCAATTCGTACCCAATCGTCCAATCCCATGCCACCACCGGTCGACCGCCTGTCTGCGCTGCTCGAGCACTTTCGAGTGCGGGCGCACCTGTTCCATGCCGGCCCGCTGTGCGGCACCACGCACTTCGCGGCGCAGCCGGGGCGCGGTTTCCTGCACGTGCTCAAGCGCGGCGAAATGGCGGTCACCCACCGCACATCGAGCGGCCGGCGCAAGCGTGTGCAGGTGCGTGAACCCAGCTTGCTGTTCTATCCGCGGCCCTGGGCCCACGACTTTCACAACGCGCCGGCGGACGGCTCCGATTTCGCTTGCGCCACGCTCGAATTCGAGGGCGGTGAGGCCAACCCCATGGTGCAGGCGCTGCCGCCGGTCGTGCTGCTGCCCTTGACGGCAGTGGCAGGCCTGGAGCCGGCGCTGGGCCTGCTGTTCGCCGAGACCGAGCGGCTGCGCTGCGGCTCACGCCTGCTGGCGGACCGCATGTTCGAAGTGGTGTTGATCCAGCTGCTGCGCTGGCTGGTCGACCATCCGGACGCGGCGGGCGCGCCGGCCGGGTTGATCACGGGTCTGTCAGATCCGCGCCTGGCGCGTGTGCTGGTCGCGCTGCATGAGAAGCCTGGCGCCGATTGGAGCCTGGCCCGAATGGCCGAATGCGCCGGCATGTCGCGCAGCGCGTTCGCGGCCCATTTCAAGGCCATCGTCGGCCAGACGCCGGCTGACTATCTGGCGCATTGGCGGCTGACGTTGGCCCAAAGCCAACTGCGCCAAGGTCGCGCGATCAAAGCGATCGCCGGCGAACTGGGCTATGCCAACGCGTCGGCGCTGTCGCGCTTGTTCGCGCAAAAGCTGGGCACTTCACCTCGCCAGTGGCTGGCTGCTTTGGCAGAGTGAAGCGCCGTACCCGATGGGATCAGGACCAACCGCGGTGCCAACCGTGATTCGGGTGGCGCCAGCCCCAACCGTAGCGGGCATGGAACTCCCAGTTCCAACCCGGGCCCGGGCTCTCGTAAGTAGGTGCGACGTAGACCGCCGCCGAGGTGTGGCGCGCCGGCACGACCACACAGCCCGACGTCAGGGCCAGCAAGGCGCTGGCGACGAGGGCGAGAACACTGCTCTTCTTCATATGGCCTCCAAACGGACACAACCTTGAACTGAAGCGGCTGCGGGACAGTCGCTGCATGTGCTCAAGATAGCTGTCCGCGGGGCTCGCCGACATCAGTGCATCTCGCGAACGAGGGTAGGCACGGTCCTACCCTGCCGCTCACTTCATGCAGAAGAAATTGAGCTTGTTGCCGTCCAGATCGCGGCAGTAGCCGGCATAAAAGCCTTCACCGCGCGGGCCGGCCGGGCCTTCGTCGGTTGCGCCGAGCGAGAGCGCCAGCTTGTAGAAGGTGTCGACCTTGTCCTTGCTGTCGACCACCAGCGCGACCATCGTGCCGTTGCCGTGTGTCGCAGGCTGTTTGTCGAACGGCTTCATCACGCACAGGCTGGGCCGGGTCATGCTCACGCCCCAGGCGACCCCCTGGTCCGATTCCCACAGGCGTTTGGCGCCCATCGCGCCGAGCAACTGGTCATAGAAATCGACTGCCCTGGGCAGGTCGTTGCTGCCGAGGGTCACGTATCCGATCATGAAAAGCCTCCTTTTCGGGCGATGGCATCGAAGTTAGGGCCCTAGAGTTTAGGGCGCCGAACTTCGCCCAAGCTGGCACACTGCCGCCCCGCATGAACCTGAAGACCCGCCTCAACCTCGCCCTCGGCGCCTGCGCCGTGTCGGCCGTGCTGTTGGCCGGGCTGTACATGCGCGGCGAACTGCGCGAGCGGGCGCTGGCCGAAGTGCAGCGCGAAGCCGAGCTGCACATGGAAGCCGCCACCGCCTTGCGCAGCTACACCGCCGAGCATGTGCGGCCGCTGCTGAACACCGACCCGGCCCACTTCCAGGTGGCCGCCGTGCCCTCGTTCGCCGCCACCACCGCGATGCGCGAGCTGCACCGTCGCTACCCGGGTGTCAGCTACCGCGAGGTGGCCTTGAACCCGACCAACCCGGCCAACCAGGCGACCGGTATCCACGCCGAGATGGTGCAGAGCCTGCGGGCCAGCGGGATCGACACGGTGCAGCGCCAAACCCTCGAGAACGGCCAGGAGATGCTCTACGTGGCCAAGCCGCTGCGCGTCAGCGACGCCGCCTGCCTGAGCTGCCATGGTGCCCCCGAAGCGGCACCGGCAGCGATGCGCACGCTCTACGGCGACCGGCGCGGCTTTGGCTGGCGCATGGGCGAGACCGTCGGCGCGCAGGTCGTGTCCTTGCCGATGACCGTGCCGCTGGAGCGGGCGCAACAATCGCTGTGGCAGTTCCTGATCGGCGCCTGCGCGGTGGTGCTGGCCGTCTTCTTGACGCTGAACGCGATGCTGCGCCGCGTGCTGCTGAACCCGATCGCCAGCCACCACGGCGAGCTGCACCGCCAGGCCCGCGAGGACGAGCTGACCTGCGCCATCAACCGGCGCGGCTTTCTGGAAGCGGCCGAGGCCGCGCTGGAGCGGGCCCGCGCGAACGGCGAGCAGCTGTCGTTGGCGATGCTGGACGTGGACCGCTTCAAGCAGATCAACGACGAGCATGGCCACGCCGCCGGCGACGACGTGCTGCGCGAACTGGTGCGGCGTGTGCAGGCCCGCGTGCGTGGCTCCGACCTGCTGGGGCGCCTGGGTGGCGACGAATTCGCGCTGCTGTTGCCCGATGCCTCGCTCGAACAGGCGCGCCAGCTCTGCGCCGCGCTGCACGCCACCTTGCAGCGTGAGCCCTACCCCCATGGCGGCACGGTCGGCATCAGCCTGGGCGTGGCGCAGTGGCAGGGCAGCGAGACCCTGCCTTGCCTGCTGGCCCGGGCCGACCAGGCCTTGTACGACGCCAAACGCACGGGCCGCGGCAAAGTGGTCGGCTGATGTTTGGTGCTAGGTGCGTTCGAACTTGAATACTGCGACGCTGGCCCGCAGGTTCGGCCAGCGGCGGATGACCTCGCCGCTCTGCAGCCCGAAGCTGTCGATCACCTCAAGCCCGTTCTTGCGCGCCAGCACCTCGAAGTCCTTGTAGGTGCCGACGCGGATGTTGGGCGTGTCGTACCACTCGTAAGGCAGCGCCCGCGTCACCGGCATGCGGCCGCGCAGGATCGCCATGCGGTTGACCCAGTGCGCGAAGTTCGGGAAGCTGACGATGCCGATGCGGCCGACGCGCGCGGTCTCGCGCAGCATGTTCTCGGTATTGCGCAGGTGCTGCAGGGTTTCGAGCTGCAGCACGACGTCGAAGCTGCGGTCTTCGAACAGCTGCAGCCCCTCTTCGAGGTTGAGCTGGATCACGTTGACGCCGCGCTGCGCGCAAGCCAGCACGTTCTCGTCGGCCAGCTCGACGCCGTAGCCGGTGCAGCCGCGCGTGTTTTGCAGATAGGCCAGCAACTCGCCGGTGCCGCAACCGAGGTCGAGCACGCGGGAGCCTTGCGGCACGAGCTGGGCGATGACTTCGAGGTCCTTGCGTTCACTCATATGCGTTCGTCGGGCAGGTCTTGATCAAGGTTCTTGCGCGGATCCGGCTTTGCCGGGCCGCTGCAAGGGCCCCCTCGGGGGGCAGCGAGCGTGGGGGTCACAGGATGCGGTCAAAGTAAGCCCGCATCACACCGTGGTAGCGCGGGTCTTCGAGCAAGAAGGCGTCGTGGCCGTGCGGTGCGTCGATCTCGGCATAACTAACCTCGACCTTGTTGTCGACCAGCGCCTTGACGATCTCGCGTGAGCGCGCGGGCGAAAAGCGCCAGTCGGTGGTGAAGCTGACGACGAGGAACTTCTTGTCGCGCGCCACCTTGAAGGCTGCCGTCAGGTCGTCGCCGTGCGCGCGGGCCGGGTCGAAGTAGTCGAGCGCCCGGGTGATCAGCAGGTAGGTGTTGGCGTCGAAGTACTCGCTGAACTTGTCGCCCTGGTAGCGCAGGTAGCTTTCGATCTGGAACTCGATGTCTTGCGTGCTGTAGCCCAGCTCGGCCTCGCGCAGCTCGCGGCCGAACTTGGCCTCCATCGAGTCGTCGCTGAGGTAGGTGATGTGGCCGATCATGCGGGCCACGCGCAGGCCGCGCTTCGGGATCACGCCATGGGCGTAGAAGTGGCCACCGTGGAAGTCGGGGTCGGTCACGATCGCGCGCCGCGCCACCTCGTTGAAGGCAATGTTCTGCGCCGACAGGTTCGGCGCGGTCGCCACGGCCACGCAGTGGCGCACACGGTCGGTGTGGCGCAACGTCCAGGCCAGGGCCTGCATGCCACCCAGGCTGCCGCCCACCACGGCCGCAAGCTGCTGGATGCCCAGGCGCGAGATGAGCCGCGCCTGCGCATCAACCCAGTCTTCGACCGTGACGACCGGAAAGTCGGCGCCATAGGGTTGGCCGGTCGCCGGGTTCAGGTGCATCGGCCCGGTCGAACCGAAGCACGAGCCCGGGTTGTTGACGCCAATGACGAAGAAACGCTCGGTGTCCAGCGGCTTGCCGGGCCCGACCAGGTTGTCCCACCAGCCGGTGCTGTTCGGCTGGTCGGCATGCTCGCCCGCCACATGGTGCGACGCATTCAGCGCGTGGCACACCAGCACCGCATTGCTGGCGTCGGCGTTCAGCGTGCCGTAGGTCTCGTAGACCAGGGTGTAGTCCGCCAGGCTCGCACCGCTTCGCAGCGGCAAGGGCTCGGCGAAATGCATGCTTTGCGGGGCAACCAAGCCGACCGACCTCATCAAACCTGACCTCCAACGAAAAAACCCGGTACCGCAGCGAAGACGCGGACACCGGGTTCAAGTCGGAGCCCTGTTTAGCTGCATTTGATAGAGCGCCCGCAATCTGGAACAAATCGGCGCTGTGGGGCGGAGTCTATCAGCCCCCTTCGGCTCATCGGCGTGCGCTGGCCGCCAGGCCCCTGCCAAGGTGGCATAGTCGCCGGCACGAAAGTACTGGGAAGGACAGGCGGCCACGTGAACCAGAGTCTTCAGCACTACGCCCGGCTCGGGGCGGTGGTCGTGGTCGTCGTCGGCTGCTACCAGGTCCTGCATCCGTTCATCCCGGCGCTGCTGTTTGCCGCTGTCGTATGCACCGCCAGCTGGCCGCTGTACCGACGCCTGCGCGATGCGCTCGGCGGCCGTGCCATCTGGGCCTCGCTGCTGATGACGCTGCTGCTGGTCGTGCTGGTGATCGGCCCATCGACGCTGCTCGCAATCAGCCTGGCCGACGATGTGGCCGCGCTGATCGACGGCGCGCGCAGCCTGATCGACCACGGCCCATTGCAACCGCCGGACTGGCTGCGCGAGGTACCCATGGTCGGCACCGCCCTCACCGACTACTGGCAACGCATCGCCGCCAGTCGCGAAGAGTTGAATGCGCTGCTGAAGAGCCTGTTCGAGCCAGCGCGCATCGTGCTGCTGGGTGCCGGCAAGGCCGTCGGCAGCAGCCTGGTGCAGCTGACCTTCGCGACCTTCATCGCGTTCTTCTTCTACCGCGATGGCGAGCAACTGGTGCAGGCGGCGCGGGCCATCCTGACCAAGCTCGCCGGCCGGCTGGGCGACTCGCTGTTGTCGACGATCAATGGCACGGTGATCGGCGTCGTGCATGGCATCTTCGGCACTGCGCTGGCCCAGGCGATGGTGGCGCTGATCGGCTTTCTCGTCGCCGGCGTTCCGGGTGCGCTGGCGCTGGCCGCGGCCACCTTCTTGCTGTCGATGGTGCCGGTCGGGCCGCCGCTGGTCTGGGGCGGTGCGGCGATCTGGCTCTTCGCGCAAGGCTCGGTCGGCTGGGGCATTTTCATGATCGCCTGGGGACTGCTCGCCGTCAGCTCAATCGACAACTTCATCAAGCCTTACCTGATCAGCCGCGCCAGCAGCCTGCCGCTGTTGCTGATCCTGCTCGGCGTGTTCGGCGGCATCGTCGCCTTCGGCTTCATCGGCGTCTTCATCGGCCCACCGATGCTGGCGATCGGGCTGACGCTGATGCAGCTCTGGGCCACGACGGAGCCCGACGACACCTGAGGTCGCTCGGCTGCTCGGCCTGCGAGCCGCCCGTCAAGAACGGGATATCGAGCGAGATACGGCGAGGCCGGTCAAGCCAAGCCGATCTGACTTTCCTTCCTCGTGGCGCGGCTGGAGACCCGCTTATCAAGAGCTACATATACTTCGGTATATTCCGATCATCTTTCGCGCATCGATACGGTGACGCCAAGACCATGCTGCACCAGCTCATTCGCCACCTTCCCCGCTTTATGGGTGCCGCTGGCGCCGTGGGCGCACTGGTCCTCTCAGCGCCGGCCTGCGCCGCGGACCTGACGGTGTCGGCCGCGGCCAGCTTGACCAATGCGTTCCGCGATCTGGCACCGGCCTTCGAGGCCGCACACCCCGGCACCAAGGTTCAGCTCAATTTCGCCGCGTCGGGCGCCTTGCTGCAACAGATCGCCAAGGGCGCGCCGGTCGATGTGTTCGCCAGCGCCGACCAAGAGACGATGGACCAGGCGCAGACGCAAAAGCTGGTCGAAGCCGGCCAGCGGCGCAACTTCGTGTCGAACACGCTGGTCGTGATCGTGCCCACCGGCGCCGCGGCTGCGGCCACGCCAAAGGCCATTGGCGACCTGACCCAACCGGCCTATCCGCGCATCGCGATCGGTCTGCCCGCCAGCGTACCGGTCGGCCGCTACACGCAATCGGTGCTGCAGGCGGCGGGGCTCTGGGCGATGATGGAGCCGAAGATGATCGGCGCGCAAAACGTTCGCCAAGCCTTGGACTATGTGGCCCGCGCCGAGGTCGAGGCAGGTTTCGTCTACGCCACCGATGCAGCGTTGATGCCCGACAAGGTGAAGGTGGCGCTGACCGTGCCGACGACCACACCGGTGCTCTACCCCGTCGCCCCGATCGTCGGCAGCCCTAACGCCGCATTGGCGCAGCAGTTTGCCGACTACCTGGTGTCGGCGCCCGCCCAGGCCGTGTTCGCCAGGCACGGTTTCGGCAAGCCCTGATCGACCGACATGGAAGGCGCCTGGGTCGCGCTGGCGTTGACGCTGAAGGTGGCCAGCTGCGCCACGGCGCTGAACCTGCTGTTCGGCGTTGGCGTGGGCTACGCCATGGCGCGCTGGCGCTTCCCGGGCCGCGACCTGCTGGACGCGCTGCTGACGCTGCCGATGGTGATGCCGCCCACCGTGCTGGGCTACTACCTGCTGGTGTTGATCGGCAGCCGTGGGCCGATCGGCGCGTGGTTGTTGCAGCACTTCGGCATCCGATTGATCTTCACTTGGCAGGCCGCGGTGATCGCCGCCACGGTGGTCGCATTCCCCTTGGTCTTCAAGGCGGCGCGCGCGGCTTTCGAGACGGTCGAGCCGCAGCTGGAAGAAGCCGCTCGCACGCTGGGCATCGGCGAGGCAGCGGTGTTCTTTCGTGTGTCGCTGCCGTTGGCTTGGCGCGGCATCTTGTCGGGCCTGCTGCTGTCGTTCGCTCGCGCACTGGGTGAGTTCGGCGCCACGCTGATGGTGGCCGGCAGCATCCCGGGCAAGACGCAGACGCTGTCGATTGCCGTCTACGAGGCGGTGCAGGCCGGGCAGGACGACATGGCGAACTTCCTGGTGGCCGTCACGTCGTTGACCTGCATTGCGGTGCTGCTGGCCGCCGGCAAGCTGGTGCCCGGCCGCGTGGCACCGCGCCTTTGATCGGCTGACCGGCGATGGACTGGAACGTTGCACTCACCAAGCACCTGCGGCACGAAGACGCGCACTTCGAGCTGGAGGTGGCCTTCAGCAGCCACGCGCCGCGGCTCGCGCTGTTTGGGCCCTCGGGTGCCGGCAAGACGCAGGTCATCAAGATGCTGGCCGGCATTTCGCGGCCCGATCACGGCCACGTGCGCATCGCGGGTCACGTGCTGTTCGACAGCGCTGCGGGCGTCAACTTGCCGGCTCGGCAGCGCAGGCTGGGCTATGTGTTCCAGGACTACGCACTGTTCCCTCACCTGACGGTGCAGCAGAACATCGGCTTCGCGCTGCAAGGCGGTTGGCGCAACCCGGCACTGCGCGGGGCAGCGCCGCCGGCCGTGCAGCGCTGGCTCGACGCGTTCCATCTGCAGCCCGTGGCGGGCCTGTACCCGCACCAGATTTCCGGCGGCCAGCGCCAGCGCGTCGCGCTGGCTCGCGCGCTGGTGCACGAACCGGCGGCCCTGTTGCTGGACGAACCTTTCGCGGCGCTCGACAAGGCCTTGCGCCAACGACTGCGCGATGAACTGCGCGACCTGCAAGCCACCCTGCGCATCCCGACGCTGCTCATCACCCACGACGATGACGACCTGCAGGCGCTGGCCGATGACGTGGTGCACATGAGCGCCGGCAAGGTTGCGCCGGCGCCGCAGAGCAGCGCTTGAGGAGAATCGATGCCCAGCCGAAGACCCCGAACCCCTGAGCGCTTGGCGCTCAATGGCGAGCTGTGGCTGACGGTGGGCCCGAAAGAGTTGGGCGGCAAAGACCGCATGGGCTTGCTCAGCGCGGTGGCCGAGCAGGGCTCCATCACCCAGGCGGCCAAGGCCTTTGGGCTGAGCTACAAAGCCGCGTGGGACGCCATCGACCGGATGAACCAGGTGGCCGGCGCACCACTTGTCGAGCGTTCGATCGGCGGCAAAGGCGGCGGCTCCACCCTTCTGACCGAACATGGCCAACGCCTGCTGGAACGCTACCGACAAATCGATGCGGTGCACCAGCGTTTCTTGCAGCTGCTGGACCAGTCGTCGATCGACCTGGACCAGGAGTTTTCACTGCTGAAGGTGGTCAACATGAAGACCAGTGCGCGCAACCAGTTCGTCGGCACCGTGACGGCCGTGCGTGCCGGCGCAGTCAACGACGAAATCGAGCTCACGCTGCCGGGCGGCGCGAAGCTCGTGGCCACCGTGACCCGCGAAAGCACCGAGTCGCTGGGCTTGCGCACCAGCATGACGGCGATTGCGTTGGTCAAAGCCTCGTCGATCCTGTTGGCCACCGGCCTGAAGGGCACCAAGATCTCGGCACGCAATCAGCTCGCCGGCACCGTGTCCAAGGTGACGCCTGGCGCGGTCAACGCCGAGGTGGTGCTGGACATCGCCGGCGGCGGCAGCGTCGCGGCGATCGTGACGCAGGGCAGCGTGCAGTCGATGGGGCTGGCGCCGGGGGTCGAAGCGACGGCCTTGTTCAAAGCCTCCAGCGTCATCCTGGCTGTGACGAGCTGAGCCGCTGTCGCACGGTGACGCGCGGCGCAAGAAAGTCCTTTTAACCGAATAATTATTCGTGTACGATCCTGCTCACCATGAGGCCCAAGGACGAGAGAAAGGTCGAAGCCATAGCCGCTGCCGTCTATCGGCTGGTAGCGCGCCAGGGCCTGTCTGCCGTGACCTTGGCCGACATCGCCCGCGAGGCGGGTGTCGCCACCAGCACGCTGTACGTCTACTACAAGTCCCGCGAAGACTTGCTCGACGATGTGTACCAGAAGGCGAAGACGGCCACCGTCACACGCTACGCGCAGAACGACGATCCGCAAGCCTCGCTGAAGTCGAGGGTGCGCAAGATCTGGAACAACATGGTGGACAACCGCATCGAGAACCAGCAGCAGGTGGCTTTCCTCGATCAGTACTATTACTCCGAGTTCCTCAGTGAGACCAGCCGCGCGATGAGCCAGCGCATGTTGGCGCCGTTCATCGAGCTTCTTGTCGCCGGTCAGAAGGGTGAGCAACTCAAGCCGGTGCCACCGGTCTTGCTGGCAGCGACAGTCATGGGCCTGGCCAAGGAAACCGCCATCCTCGTCGGCAGAGAAGAGCTGCCGAACAACGAAAAGACCCGCACGATCGGCTTCCAGATCTGCTGGGACGCCATCAAGGCATGAGCCTTCTTTTGATCATTAACCGAATAAGTTTTCGCTAAAAGCTCAGCATGCAAACCTGGCGCAGCAGCCGTTCGGCGTGAACGGCCTGGCAGCGGCCTCGCAACGACCTGAGCAGATTCAACCCTCTGGATGGAGAGTTCGCACATGACCAATCGAATCGTCCTCATCGCCGGCGCCACAGGCCGCGTGGGCAGAGAGATTCTGCAAGGCCTGCTGACCGACCGGACCGTGGCCGCGGTGCACAGCCTGGGCCGCAGAAAGCTGGCGGCACAACATCCGAAGCTGACGGCCCACGTCGTCGACTTCGCCACGCTGCCCGAACTGCCCCCCGTGGACGAGGTGTATCTGGCGCTGGGAACGACGATCAGGGTCGCCGGAAGCCAGGCTGCACTTCGCGCCATCAACTACGAGGCCAACCTGGCCGTGGCAACGGCGGCGCTGGCCGCAGGCGCCAAGAAGCTCGGGCTGGTGAGTGCGATGGGAGCCGACTCCCGCTCGAACGCCTTCTGCAGCCGCGTGAAGGGCGAGCTCGAAGATGCGCTGGCGAAGATGGCGTTCCAGGGCACGGCCATCGCACGACCGTCGGTGCTGGTCGGAAAACGCAACCTTGTCGGAAGGGCTGTGGGGTTCCTCATCGCCGCGCCCATCAACGCGTCGACTGTCGCCAAGGCCCTGCTCTCGGTCGTTCCGTACGCCAAAGGCAGAACGGTCTTGCTTCCCGGCTCGACGCGGCGCGAAATGCGGCTGTCCTTCTGAACCAGGGAATTCCAACATGGCCAACCGAACCGTCATCATCGCGGGCGCCACGGGGCTCGTGGGCAGAGAGATTCTGCAGGGCCTTCTGGCCGACCCGAGCGTGGCCGCAGTGCACAGCCTGGGTCGCAGAAAGCCAGCGGCACAACATCCGAAGCTGACGGCCCATGTCGTCGACTTCGCCGCACTGCCTGCCTTGCCGCCCGCGGACGAGGTGTACCTGGCGCTGGGGACGACGATCAAGGTCGCCGGAAGCCCGGCTGCCTTTCGTGCCGTTGACCACGACGCCAACCTGGCCGTGGCAACGGCGGCGATGGCCGCAGGCGTCAAGAAGGTCGGCCTCGTGAGCGCGATGGGGGCCGACGCCCACTCGAAGGTCTTCTACAGCCGCGTGAAGGGAGAGCTCGAAGACGCCTTGGCGAAGATGCCGTTCGAGGGACTGGTCATTGCGCGCCCGTCGATGCTGGTCGGGAACCGAGAGGTTCTCGGGCAGCCGACACGGCAAGGCGAGGTGCTGGCCTCTGCGCTCGGAAAGGCTGTGGGGTTCCTCATTCCGGCGAACTACAAGCCCATCGACGCGTCCGCTGTCGCCCAGGCGCTGCTGTCCACCGTTCCGTCGGCCAAGGGCAAGACGGTCTTGCTTTCTGGTTCGATGCGGCGCGAGGTGCTGCCGCCGCCGCCGTCCTGAGTCCGCCACTGCGCACTGCCGGCCCCGAAGCTCGACGCGGGTCCTGGCGCGAATTCGATTCGAGCCATCAAGGAGCCATCCATGAAGTTGAACGTCAACGGACACGACCACGAGGTCGACGTCGAACCCGAGATGCCCCTGTTGTGGGTGCTGCGGGACGAACTGCACATCACCGGCCCGAAGTACGGTTGCGGCATCGGCTACTGCGGCGCCTGCACTGTCCACATCGGTGGCACCGCAGTTCGTTCGTGCTCGATGCCGGCGAGCGCTGTCACGGCGCCGGTCGTGACGATCGAAGGGCTCGGCCAGCCCGATGCGTTGCACGCGGTGCAGAAGGCCTGGGTCGCGCACCAGGTGGCGCAGTGCGGCTATTGCCAGTCAGGGCAGATCATGACCGCGGCGGCCTTCCTGGCCACGGTGCCGTCGCCCACCGACGAACAGATTGACCAGGCGATGGCTGCCAACCTGTGCCGCTGCGGTACCTATCCACGCATCCGCGAGGCGGTGAAGACCGCTGCGAAGACGCTGAAGGGGGCCTGATCATGAGCCGAATCAAGACCATCGCGCGCCGCACCTTCCTCATTGGCTCCGCCGCCGTGGCAGGCGGCGTGGTGTTCGGTGCCTACCAGGTGCGCAAGGCGATTCCCAATCCGTTGGCCGAGGGTTTGAAGCCTGGCGAGGCCGCGTTGACACCCTGGGTCCGGATCGACAAGGAGGCAGTCACGCTGATCACCCCGCACACCGACCTGGGCCAGGGCGCCTACTCGGTGCAGGCCGCGCTGATCGCAGAGGAGCTGGACATCGAGTTCGGCCAGTTCCGCATCGACCCGGGCAGCCCCGCGCAGGCCTACTACAACCGCGCCTTGTCCGCCGAGCAAGTCCCCTTCAGCTCGCACGACACGAGCTGGCAGGCCGAGGCCATGCGCGACGCGATGGGCGGGTTGTTCAAGGTCATGGGCCTGATGGTGACCGGTGGTTCATCGACGGTGCCCGACAGTTTCGACAAACTGCGCGAGGCCGGTGCCGTCGCACGCGAGACGCTCAAGCTTGCCGCGTCGCGCAAGACCGGTGTGCCTGTCGCACAACTCAAGACGGCACGTGGCGCGGTGCAACTGCCTGATGGCAAGGAACTGAAGTACACCGAACTGGCCGAGATCGCCGCAACGTTGGAGCCGGTGCGCGACGTGACGTTGCGCGCCCCCTCTGCCTGGCGCCTCATTGGCAAGCCGATGCAGCGCCTGGACATCGTCGCCAAGTCCACCGGCACGCAGCGCTACGGCATCGATCTAACGGTGGAAGGCATGGTGCATGCGGCCGTGAAGATCAACCCGCGCCAGGGCGGCAAGCTGAATCGGTACGACGATGCCAAGGCCAAAGGCCTGCGTGGCGTGAAGAAGATCCTTCCGGTGACCAACGGTGTCGCGGTGGTGGCCGACAACACCTGGCGCGCCATCCAGGCCGTCAAGGCCATTGAGTGCGATTGGGGCCCGGCGCCGTACCCGGCGGAAATGAAAGACCACTGGGCCGCGGTCGCGGCGAGCTTCACGCCGGAGCGGCTGGACAAGCAATGGCGGCACGACGGCGACGTCGACAAGGCTTTGAGCGAAGGCGCTGTGGTCGAGGCCGAGTACCGTGCGCCCTACCTGGCCCACGCGCCGCTGGAACCGCTGAACGCCATCGTCAAGATCGACGCGGATGGTGTGGACGTGTGGGTTGCGCACCAGATGCCGCGCTTCGTGCAGCAGAAGGTCGCGGCGATTGCCGGCGTGAAGCCTGAACAGGTGCGCTACCACCAGCAGTATGCGGGCGGCAGTTTCGGCCACCGGCTGGAGTTCGAGAACGTCACCTTGTGCGCTGAGATTGCGAAGCAGATGCGCGGCACGCCGGTGAAGCTCACCTACTCGCGCGAGGAAGACTTTGCCCACGACTTCCCGCGCCAGATCGGCATGGCGCGCGGCAAAGGGTTGGTGAAGGACGGCAAGGTGCACGCGTATGACCTGCAGGTGGCCACGGTCAGTTCGTCCGCCTCGCAAGCGGCACGCCTGGGCCAGTCCAAGCCCCCGGGTGCGGATGGCCAGATTGCCGCAGGAGCCTGGAACCAGCCGTTTGCCGTACCGCACTTCCGCATGCGCGCCTACAAGGTGCCGGAGCTGGCACCCACCAGTTCGTGGCGTTCGGTGGGGGCCTCGACACAAGGCTTCTTTGCCAACGCGTTTCTCGACGAACTGATCCACGCAGCCGGTGCCGACCCGTTGCAGGAAAGGCTTCGCCTGTGCAACCACGAGGTCTCGCGCAAGGTGCTCGAGGCAGTCGGCGAGATGTCGAACTGGGGCTCGAAACTGGAGCCCGGCCGCGGGCGCGGCATCGCCTTCGTCGACAGCTTCGGCGTGCCGGTGGCCGAGGTGGTGGAGGTCACCAAGACCGACAAGGGCATTCGCATCGACAAGGTGTTCGTGGCCGTGGACGTGGGCCGCATCGTCGACCCAATGAACTTCGACAACCACGTCAAGGGCGCCGTGGTCTGGGCCTTAGGGCATGCGATGAGCTGCGAGATCACCTATGCCGACGGCATGGCCCAGCAGACGAACTTCCCGCAGTTCCAGGCCATGCGGCTGGACCAGTGCCCGCAGATCGTGGTTCGCGGCCTGGAGAACGCGCCGCGCGTGCGAGGCGTCGGCGAGCCACCAGTGCCGCCGGCCGCCCCGGCACTGGCCGCGGCCATCTTTGCGGCCACCGGCAAGCGATTGCGAGAGATGCCGTTCAGCAAGTTCGTTGATTTTGCCTAGGGCCTGCTAACGCGCAAATTGAAGTGGCGACCGCGGGCCGGCACTCAAGGTGCCGGCTCAGTGCATGGGCATCAGCTTGCTGACCCACTCGCTCTTCGCCTCGTCGAAGCGGTACATCATCAGGAAGCGCACCGTCTCCATGTTGACCTGCTCGCGCGTCAGCTTGCTCATGTCGCGCGCCGCGCCCATGGTCACCCAGCTGCCGGTCGGCTCGTCGAAAGTGTGCATGCGCAGCCAATCGTCACGCATGGCCAGCACTTCCGAGCGTGACTTCACACCCTTGGGCGGCTCCATGTTGGACTTCAGCGTCCATTGGCCGGTGAGCTCGTCCCAGTGCATCAGCTTGAGGAAGGTATCGCGGTCCATCTTGACCTGCTCTCGGGTGAGCGGGCCGTCTGCATGCGCAAGGCCGCCGAAAGTGGCCAGCGTGCTGACGAGCAAAAGGGTGATGCCAAACTTGGTCTTCATGGGAGGGTCTCCAAAGGAAATGGTGGAACGATGAATGCGACGCTCTGCTCTGGTCTCGTGGAGGCATTCCCCCGCTTCAAGCCGGCCGCTGAAACGTAGTCGCGCAAGTTCATACGAACTTACAGATGACGCTGCGTTGAGTTACCGTCGCGCCGAACCCTCAGCCTCGTTGGACAAGCTCTGCATGTTTCTTGACATCGGCCCCCTGCGCCGCAACACCGCCTTCCGCCGTCTCTTCGCCAGCCAGTTCATCTCGGGGCTGGGCACCATGGTCAGCTACGTCGCCGTGCCCTGGCAGCTCTACGAGCTGACGCATTCCAACGCCCAGGTGGGCCTGCTGGGCCTCGTGCAGCTCGTGCCAGTGGTCATCTGCGGTTTGCTGGGCGGCGCTGTGGCAGACCGCGTGGACCGCAGGCAGTTGTTGATCGCGTCGGAGGCATTGATGGCGCTGTGCCTGGCGGGCCTGCTGGCCAACGCGCTGACCGCCGCGCCCAGCGTGCTGGCCATCTACGCACTCGTGGCCGTGCTGCAGGGCGCCAGCGGCTTCCACCGCCCGGCGCTGGAGGCGTTGACGCAAAAGCTCGCGCGACCCGAAGAGTTCGCGGCCGTCGCGGCGCTTTCTTCGGTGCGCGGCACGGTGGGCATGGTGGTGGGGCCTGCGCTTGCCGGGCTGCTGCTGGCGCGCTGGGGCGCAGTAGGCGCGTATCTCTTCGACTTCGTCACCTTTCTCGCGGCGCTGTTCTTTCTCGCCCGCATCCCGCGCGCAGCCATCGGTTCGGTGGATGAGCCGAGCGAGCGCCCTCACCTTCTGGCCGACCTGGCCGAGGGCTTGCGCTTTGCGTGGGCACGCCCCGAGCTGATGGGCACCTACATCGTGGACATCGTGGCGATGGCCTTCGCCTTCCCGGTGGCGCTCTTCCCGGCCATGGCCGCTGCGGACGGGCGCACCGAGTCGGTGGGTTGGCTGCTGTCCGCGATGTCGGTCGGGGCGCTGGCCATCGGCCTTTTCAGCGGCTGGACCGGCAAGGTCACGCGCCACGGCCGTGCGGTCGTCATCGCGGCGGCCGTGTGGGCGCTTGGCATCGTGGCCCTGGGATTCGCACCCAGCTTGACGCTCGGCCTCGCGTGCCTGGCCGTGGCAGGTGCGGCGGACATGGTCAGTGGCGTGTTCCGCGGCACGATCTGGAACCAGACCATCCCCAACACGCTGCGCGGGCGGCTGGCCGGCATCGAGATGATCAGCTACCTGACCGGCCCGCTCATTGGCAACGCCCGCGCCGGCTTCATGGCTGACGCCTGGGGCGTGTCGGCCTCTGTTTGGATCGGTGGGGCGATCTGCCTCTTAGGCGTCATCGCAACAGGCTTCGCCCTGCCGCGCTTCTGGGCCTACCGCAGCACACCGGCACAAACCACTGCCGCGGACGTCGTGGTGGCCTAGCAGTCTGGACACCGGGCATGAGCGCGAAGAACTGCAGCCGGTTGGTGATCGGCTGCAAGCAGTTGGCAGATTTCCGGGGGGCGACAGCCGTTGTCGACCCGTTTCGTACATCGGCAGTAACAGCCTGAGTGCCTGACCTGCCCGGCCGGCCGCTCAAGGCTTGAGCGTCGCCAGCGGATCGTGACTTTTGTCGGCGCCGCTGGCCAATCCGCAGCCGGTGTGCCGGCGTCCTGCAATGCGTGCCTTATCCTTTCGCCCGCCTGGGAGGGACCCCGGCGCACAACAAGGATCAGGACATGTCGGGAAAAGCAGGGAGCGCGAAATTCATCGCGGGGGCAGCCATTGCCGTGGCGGTGGTGGGATTCGGTGGCTGGCAGTACTACCAGTCGCCCAACCAGGTGGCCGCGCGCCACCTCAAGCAGGCCGCGCAGGCCCGGGCCGAAGGGCACGTGGTGCAGGCGGCCGCGCTGTATGCGGACGTGGCTCAGTCACACGCTGAGGTGGCCTCGCAAGGCGCTGCCGGGCTCAAAGGCCTTCTGGATGCTGCCACCCTGCAGGCATTGCCGGCCGCCGACGCGGCGCAGGTGCTGCAGCACGTGCAAAGTGCGCGCATCGCCGGGCAATCGCCCATGCCGGCCAAGGACGTGACCACCCTCGGATGGTCTCTCGTCACCCTGCATGCAGACAAGGACCCTGCCGGCGCAAAGGCCGTGCTCGACGCCATCAAGCCGGTGGAGACCGACAAGGCCAAGTGGGCCGCCGCGGCCGAGCCGCTGCTTGAACGCATCGTGGCTGCCGACCCGGGCAACGCGCCCGCTGCCATCGAATACGCCCAAGTGCTCGATCAGCGCCGCGACTGCGCGCGCTGCGAGGCGCTGCTGGCGCCGCACTCGGCCGTGCTCGGCAAGGGTGAAGGCGCGCGCATCCTCGGGCAGATCCATGCCGCCAAGGGGCGCCTGGACGAGAGCTACGCCCTGTTGCAGCCCTACACCGAAGAAAAGCTCAAGGTCTTCGTCAAGCAGCAAGCCGACTACGAGGCGGCGGCCGCGTCGATCGAGAAGTCGGCGATCGAGAAACTGCGCAGCAACAAGGCACCGGCCGACTTCTACAAGCGCTACGACGCCGCCGACGAGGCTGGCAAACGCGAGCTGGTGTCGAGCTTCGTCAACGACCAGATGAATGGCAGCAGCGCGCTGAAGTCTGCAGTGCAGAGGCTGCGCGAATCGGCCGCCATCGTGCCGGTGGCGCTCGACCTGGGTATCGTGACCGTGCAGCGTGCGCAGTCGCTTTCCGCCACCACGGCGCGCAATGCCCAGTTCGAAGCTGCAGAGAAGGTCTTCCTGTCCATCCGCGGCGTGGTGGGCAACACCGACAGCTACCGGCTGTACCTCGGTCAGGTGTACTACTGGCTGGGCAAGCAGGCTGAAGGTCGCAAGCTGTTCGACGAGTTGCTGGCTTCGCACCACCGCGAATCCGGCGTGCTGATTGAAGTCTCAGCGGTGCTGCGTTCCGTCGGCAGCATCCAGGAAGCCCGCGCCATGGCTGAGGAGGCACACAAGAAGGCCACCGACGACAACCTGCGCTGGACTGCCGCGCATCTGCGCTCGGTCATGCACACGGATGCCGAGGACGAACTCGCCTGGCTCGAGCGCTGCGACCACTCGCAGGCGCGCATCCGCGCATCCATCCACACCACCCGGGCGCAGATTGCCGAGCGCAAGGGCCAGCGGGCGGTGGCCAAGCACGAATACGAAGTCGCAGCCGAAGAGTTCGCCAAGCTGCCCGAGAGTGCTGCGCAGCTCAACAGTTCGGCGCTGGTGCACCTGGCGCTGTATTCGATGGAGGGCGACCCGAAACAACGCGATGCCGGCATCGCTCAGCTCGACCAGGCACTGGCCCTGATGCCTACCGACAGCATCCTGCTGCTGAACAACGTGGCGGCGGTGAGCACGGCCGGCGCCGCAGCAATCCTGGCTGACCGCGTCGACCTGCCGCTGCTGCGCGCGTCCGGTGACTACCAGCTTACCGAGTTCTTGTACGACGACCAAGCTTCTCGTGAGCGGGTGCGTCGCACGGTGAGCGAGAACGCGGCGGTGAAGAAAGGCCTGGCCTACAGCGAGAAGTTGGCGCTGCTGGCCCCGCGCAGTCCAGAGACCTACGCCTTCCCGGCCACCATCGCCGCTGTGCTCGACGACGTTCCGGCCATGAAGGCGATCACAGCGCGGGCCGCCGCGGCCAAGCTTGACTTGGCCGACAGCAAGGAACACATGCGCAAACTGGCCGATGGCACGGACTTGAAGAAGAACGTGGAGGCGGTCAGTACCCAGGTCAAGCAGGCGGCCGCGCTCATGGAGCAGCCAACCGTGCAGCGCAACCCGGCCACCTGGGCCGTGGCAGCCAGTCAATGGGTCAACGGCCAGTTGGCTTTGGGGCGCATGGGGCAGCCGTTCGATGTGGAAGGCGTCGTCAAAGTGTCGCGCAAGGCGCGTGTGGGCAGCCCAAGTGCCGGCACGCTGTCGATACTGATGGACTCGCTGGAAGCCCGCGCCGCACAGCGATTGACCAAGGCCAACGCGGCGTTTTCGGCCTCGGTGGCAAAGCACGGTCGGCTGGTCGATGTATCGACGCTAATGCTCATCCACCTGGATGAAGATCCTGAGTTCCGTCGGCTGATGCTGGCCGACCCGGACATCGCGGAAGTCATGGCCATGCTGCGCGAGCGTGGCCACCGCTTTCCGACCAAGACCAGCCCGTTTGCGTGCCTGCTCTTCCGCCACGCGGACGCACCGTATGCCCAGGCGTTGGCCGTCCGCCTGAAGCAGGACGGGAGCTATGACGCCTACCTTCAGTTGATCGCCGCCATTGCACCGCCACAAGCCGAGACCGTGATCAAGCGCTTCCACTACGCCCTGGCCCTCGGCGACCACGCCCAGGCGCAGCGCGTGCTGGACGATGCCCGCAAGGACGGCGTCGTCCTGCCGGAACTGCTCGGCCGCCAGCTCAAGAGCTGAGCTGCGTCGACTGTGTGGCGCAGCGTCTCGAGCAAAGCGGCGCCAATTCCAACCAGCTGCCAACCAGCTGCCAACCAGCTGCTTCGAATTGCTGAGACTCCACTTCCTGTGAAGTTCGCAGTGATCCGAGGTCAGTTGGCTGGCTGCCGAGTCGTTTCAGTGTCGAGTTGCGCACGCATGGCGATCTCGGCTGCACCATAGGCATCCAGCCTGCGTATCGTTTCTCGCATGTCCATCTCAGTCGCATCGGGGTGAATGGAGCAGATGCGAAGGACAGTGCGGCCCCTCAACTGGGTCGTTAGTACTGTGGCGAAGCCATCTTCAAGTGCGCGTCGTGAAATGGCGCGATTCAGCGCGTCGGTGGCCTCTGGCGACAGGCCCGGGTGCGCCATGCGGAAGGTGACGATGGCCAGCTGGGCGGGCGATACGATTTCCCAGTTGGCATGCCTGCGCAGTTCGTCCTCGGCCCATTGCGCCAACTGGCAGCCGTGAGCAATCGCTTCGCCAACCGCCTGTGATCCCAGCACCTGCAGGGTCAGCCAGAGCTTCATCGCACGTGCCGGCCTTGTCAGCTCACCGCTCAAGTCCCAGTAGTTGACCTGATCTGCGTCGGCGTGCGCGTCACGCAGGTACTCAGGTCGGGTGTGAAATGTCTGCGTGAGGTGCTCGCCATGGCGCATCAGCACCATGCCGCACCCGTACGTCTGAAACAGCCACTTGTGGGCGTCCCAGCTCAGGCTGTCAGCCTCGCCGATCCCATCAAGAAGACTCCGGTGGGCAGGCGACAGCGCAGCCGATGCGCCGTAGGCGCCATCAACGTGCATCCACAGGCCATGCCTGTCGCAGAGCGCCCGAATGGCCCGCAGCGGGTCTACGCTGCCGGTGTTGGTGGTGCCCGCACTGGCAATGACCACGAAAGGCTTGAGCCCAGCGGCGCGGTCCTGTTCGATGGCGCTGGCCAGCGCGGTCATGTCCATGCGGAAAGCCGCGTCGGTCGGCATGCGCCGGATCTGATCGGGCAGGAAACCGATGATCTTCAGGCCCTTGGCGACGGAGGAATGCGTCTGCTCCGATACGTAGGCCACGGCGAACGGCCGCTCGTGCGGTGTGAGCTTCTGGTCACGTGCCACGGTGAGTGCTGTGAGATTGGCCATCGAGCCGCCCGATACGAAAAGCCCACCTGCCGATGCCGGCAGACCCACACGAGACGCGAGCCATTCGATGAGCCCCGCTTCGATCGCACTCGGGCCCGAACTCTGCAGCCAGCTGCCTGCGTGAACGTTGTGCATGGCAGTCGCCAAATCACCCAGTGCTGACAGCGGCGAGGCAGGGCCGGGAATGAAGGCGAAGAAGCGAGGATGGTCCATCTTCGCGCGCCACGGGTTGATGTCTTGCAGCAGCTGGGTGACCACATCGTTCAACGGGCGCCCCATGGCCGGGACACCCATGCTGCGCAAGGCTGCGGCACCTGCAGCGTCAATGACCTGCACGGCCCGTTGCATGGGCCATTGCAGCCTGTGATCGCCCACACGACTCACGGCTTCGGCGAATGCCTGCGGCGTGACATCTCCAAGCAGACGGCTGCGCGAGCCAGCGTTGGATGGGACAGTCCGGTGCTGGGAGTTCGACTGGTAAGCCATTAAGATTCCATTGAATGCTGTTCCGTAGTTTTTCCATTCTCTGGAATGTCATTCAACAAATACAGCACTTCGAACCATATGGCCAAGAATACGAATGAGCTTCAGCAAGAAGGCACCGCGGCTGCCCGTCTGGACGCAGTTGACCGAAGACTGTTAGGGCTGCTGGCCGGTGACAGCACGTTGAGCTACACCGAACTCGGGCAAGCCCTGCACCTGTCGGCCCCGGCCGTGCATGAGCGAGTGAAGCGCCTGAAGCGCGACCGCGTCATCCTGGGGACCGTGGCGCGGCTCGACGGCGCAAAGCTGGGCCGCCCGCTGTTGTGCTTCGTGCAAGTCATCACCAACACCGTGAAGCGCGCCCGTCAAGTCGCAGCGTTGTCATCGCTGGCCGACATCGAGGAAATCCATACCGTGACTGGCGAGAGCGGCATCTTGCTCAAGGTGCGCACGCGGGATACGCAAGCACTGGAGGCTCTGCTGGCGAAGATCCATGGCGTCGAGGGTGTGGAAGGAACGCGCACGCAGATCGCCCTGTCGACTTTGCTCGAACGTGGGCCCAGTCCCGATTTGGCGGGCTGATCCCGCCGAGACCCGACATCGCACCGCAGTGAAGCAGCTGCAGCGAACGGCGGTGCCGCGCCTGCCACGCACCGCTGGCCTTGCCAGTTAGGGGCCCCTGGCTCAGGGTACGTACTTTGCGGTATGGGTGTCTTGCCCATGCGGGCCCTGCTGCGCGTCCGCCAGTGGCGCGACGCCCGGCACCTGTGAACGTCCCGGTGATCTGTGGCTTCTCGGCGCCCAGCAGGCCGTGCCAGACCCCACCCATGACCTTGCTGACGCCGTTGTAGGCGCCCTCTCGGCCGGGTTGGGCGCTCAGGTCCAGCTGATCCTTGACTTTGTAGTCGATCGTGATCGTGCCGTCCTTGGCAACATGAGCGGTGCCGCTGCGCATACCGAATGGAGCGGTTGAGTTGCGCGCCAGAATGCGCCATGGGTTTCCCACACGACCCCGTTGCTGAAATCGACTGGCTGTTGCGTGCACGTGCCGGTGACGCCGCCGCCTTCGACCGCCTGATGGCCCCTCGCCGCCGGCAGCTTCATGCCCACTGCTACCGCATGCTGGGCTCGCCCTTCGATGCCGACGACGCGCTGCAGGAAACCCTGCTCGCCGCCTGGCGCGGCCTGGCCGGCTTCGAGTCGCGCAGCGCGCTCGGCACCTGGCTCTACCGCATCGCCACCCATGTGTGCCTGCGGCTGATCGCGCAGCGCCCTCGGCGCATTACCTCGCCCGACCACAGCGCGCCGCTGCAGGCCACGCACGAGCTGGGCGAGCCGGTGGCCGGGCCGGTGTGGCTGGAGCCCTTGCCCGATGATGACCACCTGGTCGGCACCTATGAAGACCCGGCCACCACACTGCAGCGCCGCGAGCACGTGGCACTCGCCTTCGTGGCCGCGCTGCAGCACCTGCCCGGCACGCAGCGCGCCGTGCTGCTGCTGCGCGAGGTGCTGGAGTATTCGGCGGCCGAAGCGGCCGAGATGCTCGACACCTCGGTCGCCTCGGTCAACAGCGCGCTGCAGCGCGCGCAGAAGACCGTGAAGGAGCGCACTCCGGCGACCGAGCTGCAGCGGTTCAGTGAGCAGGCGCTCGATGGCCTGCTACGGCGCTTCGTGAGCGCCTGGGAGCGCCGCGACATCGCCGCCATGGTCGGCCTGCTGGCCGAGGACGCCCGCTTCACGATGCCGCCGCTGCCCGCCTGGTTCAACGGCCGCCGCTTCGCCCTGATGTTCTTCGCCGAGCGCGTGTTCCAAACGCCGTGGCGGCTGCAGCCCCTTCGCGGCAACGGCCAGCCGGGCTTTGCCTGCTACATGCAGCAAGCCGGTGACGACTGCTTCCGGCCAGGCGGCGTGGTGCTGCTGAGCCTGCGCGAGGGGCTCATCGATTCCATCGACAGCTTCATCGACCCGGCCGTCTGCCGCCGCTTCGGCATGTCCGACGAACTTTTTTGAGAAAACCGCTGCCGGCACCGATGAGTTGGCCCATGGCCCTGTCTCCAAAGAGATGACACGCCCCGGATGGACCGGCCCGCGTGGCTCAACCGCAGGAGACCCTTTCATGGCCAAGCTCATCGTCAGCATCCTCAGCTCACTCGACGGCTACTGCGCCGGCCCCGGCGGCACGCTCGCCGGCTTGCCGATGGATGCCGCCTTCAGCATCCACAACCTCGACTGCATGCGCCGCGCCGACACCTTGCTCTTTGGCGCCACCACCTTCCCGATGTTCGAGGCCTACTGGCCCAACGTCGACCGTCGCCCCGACAGTGAACCGGTACAACGCGAGATCGCCGAGCGTGTGGCGGCCGCGCGCAAGCTGCTCGTCAGCGACAGCTTGGGCGTGCGCCCCGATTCGCCCTGGTCCGACACCCAGGTGATACCTCGCGCACAGGCCCAGACATGCATCGAACAACTCAAGGCCGTGCCCGGCCCCGACCTGCTGATCTACGGCAGCCACCTGCTCTACAACGGCCTGCTGGCGCACGGCCTGGTCGACGAGCTGCACCTGCTGATGGGCAACGTGCTGCTGGGTGATGGCGTGCCCACCTTCGAGCCCGGCCGGGCGCAGCAATGGGTGCTTCTGGGCCAGCACCGTCTGCCGGGGTCGGACACCGTGGCCTTGCACTACAACTGCCGGCCACGCAAACCTGACCCTCACGACTAGACCCCTCCCCAACACGCTGCGCGGGCGGCCGGCAGGCATCAAGGTGATCAGTTATCTGACCGGCCCGCTCGTGGGCAACGTGCGCGCCGGCTTCACGGCCGTCCGCGCAAATTCGTAGTTGCCATTTGAGGGCTTGACTTCCGAAGATGCCGTGCCCTTGAAGGCCGCCGTGCTCGCAAAGGTCGAGCACGCGTTCAGGGCGGTCAAGCGCAGTTCGGACATGCGAAGGTTCGCTATCGCGGGTTGGCCAAAAACACTGCACAGAAATCAAACTTGAAGGGCCAACCTGATGACGCAATTCGATTTGAGCAATGCCGCGATCTTGCACCGTCGCACCTGTGCTGCGGCGCTGTCTCTGCTGCTCTGCGCAGCGGCGAACGGGGCCGCGCCGCAGGTGAACTCAACGCAATCGGCGCTGGGCGCGCGCCCCAACGACGGCTCGGGCTATTGGCCCGATTTTTCCAACACAGGCTACGCGCATACGCCGGCAAATGCCGGTGGATTTGGCCTTGACGCCTATCCGGGCAAACTGAAGAACTATGCCGCGGGGATGAGCAAGAGCAAACCGCTGTCGGTCACATTCCCCAACAACAGCGTCATCTCGTACACGCGCTTCCTCGCCTTGAAGGTCTATATCTACGGCGACAACTTGACATTCATCGGTTGCCTCTTCGAGGGCACGAATCCTGCTGACAACCTGGTTCAAATATATTCAGACAGCAAGATTTCATTTCTCTATTCGACGTTCAAACCAGACTCGTACGCAACGCCACCCGGGAACGACGGCACGGTATCGTCATCGCACACATCGCCGGGCACGCCGTTCCGCAAGTCGTGGCAGTTGGTGACGACCATGAAGGAGGCTGTAGCCACCATGGATCACAACGATATTTGGGGTAACGCCGGGCTGGAAGTGGTCACAGGCTTTCCGGGGCACCCTTCGACCTGGACCAACAATTACATCCACGACCTCTCGGACACGGCACACAACGTGTACCACCATGACGGCATCGGGCCGCAAAGCGAAGGCAACGGCGGCCCCATGCTGATCGACCACAATACGCTGGCGTCTCTTGGCAATACCAACGCCCTGGCACTGCAGGGTGACGGCGTCTATGACCACATCGCCTTCACGAACAACTACGTTTCTGGTTTTGGCTATGCGCTTGCCTTCGGGACGAAGAACAACGCCACCAACCTCACCGTCACGGGCAATGTGTTTTCTGCTGAGTTGAAGGAGTTGTACGGCCCGCTCTATGCCAACCTCTGGGGCGGCACGCAGCGCGGCTCCACATGGCGCAACAACCTGTTCCAGGTGCGTCCTGGCGACGACAACAAATCCTATTCGTCGTCTGACAATGGAAAGTATTGGTGGCCAACGGACAACCGCTCGCACGCCGTTGACTATGGCAATTAGGACGTCGCCTGCCCATCGGCACACCATGTCGAGTGCAGCCGTTTGCGAGCCGTCCATCACTGTTCCAATCGTCACTCACAGCGAAAGCGAGAACCCTATGCCCGACGCAGATGTTGTCAGCGGAGATGCAAAGCGCAGGCGCGCCCCACGGACCAGGCGCCTCGCCGTGCTCACCGCAGTCTGTCTCGCGACCCTGACTTCAACGCTTGCGTTCGCTGCGGAGGACGTCTCCGCGGTGCTTCTTCGAAAGACCCAGCAATTTTCAGATGCGGGGCAACAGGGTCAAGCAGACGTCATGGCGAAGATGCTGGACGACCGTGTTGTCTTTTTCAATGAAGGCGGCGACCAGGCCAGCAAGAAGGACATGGTCGCGGGTGCGACCCCGCCCGCGGCGGGGGTCAAGATCACGATGACAGTGACGGACTGGAACTGTCAGGTCCACGGAAACGTCGCCGTCGCGAGCTTCGTCGACGATCAGGTGATCGATTCCAACGGCGAGTTGTTGCACGCTAGGTACCGCTCGGTCGAAACCTGGCTGAAGTCGCGCGGCGACTGGCGGATGATTGGCAGCGAGACCATTGCGCTCAACGATGACCCGTCCACGGTGGCGCTGCCGCCGCCCGAACTCGAGCAGTATGTCGGCGCATACAAGACTGCGGCGGGGGCGCGCCTCGAGTTCATCCGCAAGGACGACACGCTGCTCGCCTCCTTGAATGGCGGCCCGCCGACACTTCAAAAGGCCGAGGTCCGCGACGTTTTCTTTACGCCTGGCCGGGCTCGTTTCCGAAAGGTCTTCCAACGCGACGCGACCGGCCAAGTCGTTGCCCTGGCCTATCGGCGCGAAGGACACGACACCGTCTTCAAGCGCCTCTGAAGAGACGGAGATGGACTCGTCATCCGCATCGAATCGATCGACTCAAGATGACAACCAGGCCTTGGCCAGAAAGACGACCATGAACCGCGTTTCCATGATGGTGCTGTGCTGCGCCATGACTGCAAACGCTTGCGCGCTTGCAGCGCCCTCGCCAGTTCCAGAAATCCTTGCTCCCGGGGTGATCTCCGGGCCTGCACACGACTCGGCGCCGGCGTTCACACCCAATGGAGACGAGGTCTACTTCTCCAGGAGTTCCTCGGCGATCTCCACGATCATGGTGTCATACAAGACGCCCACCGGTTGGTCCGAGCCGTCGGTCGCGCCCTTCTCGGGACGATGGAACGAGATGGAGCCCACCATGGCGCCCGGCGGCCGCTATATGGTCTTCGTATCCAATCGACCGGCACTGCCTGGCGGTGCCGCGCTCGACGGATTCTTTGACGGCGTCGCTCGACCGGGAATGGGCGCGCAGCTGTGGCGAGTCGACCGCTCCGGAGCGGGATGGGGCGAGCCGTATCGACTGCCGGGCGAGATCAATGCCAACACGTCCATCTATGCGCCATCCATTGCTGCTGACGGCAGTGTCTATTTCATGAAGCCCGGTGCCGATGGCAAGTTCGAGATCTATCGATCGCAGCGAACCGCTTCGGGATTCATGCCGCCTGAGGCGATGCCGTTCAATCAGAAGGGAGGCACCACCGTCGATCCGGCCGTCGCGCCAGACGATTCGTTCGTGGTCTTCTCGAGTGGCCGAAAACCCGCGCGCGGCATGGACCTGTTCATTGTCTTTCGACAAGGCAAGGATTGGGCATGCCCGATCCACCTCGGCGATGTCGTCAACAGTGCCGGCTCCGATGCCGAGGCCCGTCTTTCTCCGGATGCGAAGACCTTGTACTTCAGCAGCGAGAGAACGGTGCCGACCTCGTTCCCAATGACCCGTGATGAGACGATCAAGGCGATGCAGCGAATGCAGTCCTGGGACAACGGAAACTACAACATATTTTCCGTCAGCCTGGCGCAGTGGCTGCAGGCACGCAGCGATGAAGCCGCCAACATGCCTTGCCTTGGATAGGGCCATGCCAATGCAAGTTGGCCGAATCGTTCGATTCAATGCAGGCGAACTTGATCAGTGGGCGGCAATGTGGAACGGCCCAGCGGCGACCAATGACGTGCGCTCAGCTCAGACGCCGGGACGACCGCTTCATCTGCGGACTCGGCCGCCGGTGCGCCTGTCGCCTAAAAGCCCCATACCTCCAACCCTCAAGCGACGAGTCGCGGCACTCACATATCTGAGCAAGGCGACGAACGAGGCGAAATTTCCGAGCCTTGTCAGGGACTTAGCGAAGCTCGAACACGAGCTGACGCTGCGCGATGCTTGCCATATCTTCTCTACCTCCCAACACTGGAGTCGAGCGTATGGAATGGACCGCAGAGCAAGTCAGCTGGCTTGTGAAAGTATTTCAACCTGAGAGAAGCGTGGCGTCACTGCCAGGAGGGTGGGCTGGGCTTGCAGAGAACACGCGCGCTGCTCTCCTGGGCCTTGCCGCCGATGTCTACGCGACGGTGCACGCAGGGCTGGTGAACGGCGCAAAGGAAGCCGCGCGCGAGCTGCTGGCAGATCCGGCGATCTGCGCGATGGTTGAT